>ERZ1034365.1107-NODE-1107-length-14166-cov-4.381503_pt1 | contig 14166 bp, 9 predicted proteins | sample MGYA00520615_ERZ1034365 | MGnify/ENA primary metagenome ERZ1034365 (study PRJEB33736, sample SAMEA104284505) | Azolla filiculoides | biome: Urban; feature: Water surface; material: Ditch water | place: Netherlands | collected 2015-10-28 | depth 0-0.1 m ... | reverse complement strand
GCGCCAAGACGGCGTACGCCAAGCTCGCGGAGATAATCCGGGGCGCTCAAGGAGCCACCAATGTCCAAGATACGAATGTCGATCAAGGGGCCAAACCCCAACCAGCCGCCGATCAAGCCGCTGCCCCAGTTCCCCAAACTGATTCGGGACCAGATGCCAAAGGGGATGCTGCCAGTCAGCCCCCTAAAGCAGCCCCGCAAGAAGCCCCAGCCGAAGTAACCCCACCCAAGGAGAGTACCAATGAACCCGTTCGCCAAGAAAGCAGCACTGCCGGCAGCCAAGGCAGCTCCAGTGGCAAAGTCGAAGTCAAACCTGACACCGCCAGCCAAAGCAAAAAGCGGAAATCCGTTCGCCAAAAAGGCACCGGCGATGAAGGCGGGAATGCCGCCCCCGTTCGCCAAGAAGTAGCCCCAAAGGTCCGCACCAAGGAGGACGTCGCCAAAGCGAAGGCCAAGGCGGAGCCTGATTGGAGGGCGGTGGATCGGGAAGTCGCCGAGGACATCAAAGCCGCCGAGGCCCAAGCCAAGCTGGAGACCCCAGAGCAGGCGTGGGACCGCATTCGCGGAGAGAAGGGCACGTCCGGCCCTCGGTACACCCCAACGTGGGCCGAGATGAAAGCGTTCGTCGCCGATGTGGCCGGCGCGCGCAAGGCTGCTGATGCGGCGACTGAGGAGAACAAGCCCTCTGCCCAGAACCTCTCAGCACTCGCCAAGGACGAAATCCGGGCCAAGTCGATCTCCGAGATGATGGAGGACTTCAAGGTCAACCGCATCTACGGGAACACAGCGTACGGCAACCAGCAAGACCTCCTCGTCCGCGTGGCGGAAGCCCGCAGCGCCCCGTGGCGGGAGGAGTACGCCCAGATCAAGAAGGCGCAGATCAAGGCAGCCAAGGACGCTGTCGAGCGGGAGGCGCTCGCCGAGAAGATTTTCGACATGATCGAGAGCTATTATCGCCACGACCTCTCGTTCAACCAGAAGCAGCAGAACGCCTTCATGGAGGTGTACAAGTCCTACTTCAAGGGAAACGCCAAGGCCAAGTTCGACGACGCGATTAAGCACGCCATCGACAAGGTCGACCTCTCCAAGGACGCCAAGGGGGTCACGATCCCGTCGATCCGCATCCTCATGGCGGCGACGACGGGCACCCACGCGCTGCCGGCTCTGCTGGATACGATCAGCGCCCTGTCGACCAGCCCGCTATACAAGCCGCTATCCGCCATGATGAGCGCCATGGGCGCCGACGGCGTCAAGTTCGTCTACAAGGACGAGCTGTTCGAGCATGTGGATGAGAAGGGGGTCAAGCGGTACGTCCGAGGCAAGTACACACAGGCCACGAACACGATCACCATCTACAAGGGCGGGGAGAACCCACAGACGCTTCTGCATGAAGTCGTCCACGCCCTGACGGTCTACCAGCTCGGCAAGGCTGCCCAGCTCGTCGGCAAGGCTGCGAACCAGAACGAGGTGCAGGCGCTGCGCGGCTTCAACCAGCTGACCGAGCTCTACAGCTACCTCAAGGCCCAGCCGGAGATGCAGGGCCAGTATGCCTTCAAGAACATGAAGGAGTTCGTCGCCGAGGTCCACACCAACCCGAAGCTGCAGGCCAAGCTGAAGGAAATGCAGGCCCCGCAGGGCTTGTTCGGCAAGACCGGTACCAAGCTGGGGAGCCTCCTCCAGTCCTTCCTCGACGCGGTCATGAGCCTGCTGGGCCTGAAGCCCGGCTCCATGGACGCCCTGTCCAAGGCGCTGGAGGTGACGACGCCCTACTTCGCTCCGAACACCGCCAAGAACGCCGCCGCGATCAAGCAGGCCGGCACCCCGGGCACTGCCGATGCCATGATGTCGCCGGTGTCCGCCCTGCTGGGGACCTCCCAGCGCGCGGCCTCGTACCTGAAGTCGATGGACAAAGCCCTGCCGGAGGGGTTCCTCGCCTCCAAGCTCGCCACGGCCCGCAAGGCGGTCCTGACGCTGCAGTCGACGGGCATGATCCACGAGATGATCCAGCGCAACTCGGTGCTGAGCCACCTCGCGCCCAAGTTCGAGAGCTTCTTCACCTCGGGCCAGCACAACTCGTCCGTCCGCAACGACATCACCGAGGCTGCCATCGAAGGGCATTTGGGCAACGTCCTCATCGCCCTGAACAAGACCAAGAACCCCGACCGATACCGCCACCTGATGGGCTGGCTTGCCGGGCAGGCGAGTAACCTCAACCTCGACCTGTCCAAGGACTTCGCGGGGAACCGGGCTGCCAACGGCAACCTCGACGGCGCCATGAAGGACCATGTGGACCGCCTGCACCGCGAATACATGCAGCTCCAGAACGGCACAGCCGAGGAGCGCGAGATCGCCAAGCTGCTCAAGACCGGCGAGAAGGTCAACCGCCTCACCTACGTCATGCAGATCGCCACGCTGGTCCGCAACGCGCTGGTCGCCATCGAGAACTCGGCCGAGCAAGGCTCCGCTGCGGCAACCGCACTGCTCAACGGCAGCGCCGTCAAGGGCGGCAAGGACGGGTACCGCCACCGCCTCGACCTCCTGCAGGAGATGAAGGGGGCGACCAACACCGACCCGGGCAAGCACTTCAACGCGATGAGCGCCACGCTGGATACGGCGCTGACCGACCTGTTCATCCGCGTGAAGACCGACCCTGCGCTCATGACCTCCGACCTCGCCAAGGAACTGGCGCTGTTCGAAGAGGCGTACAACAAGGGCGTGAACGCCCCCTACATGCACCTCGGCCGGCACGGGATGTACAAGGTGGAGTTCACCGTCAGCGACAATGGCCCGCAGACCACGACCAAGCTGGAGAAGCTCCTCAAGCAGTACAACGTCGCCATCGGCCCCTTCCACGGCAAGAGCGCCAAGGTGTTCCTCCGCGTCGACAACGTCGGCCAAGCCGAGTCCATCCTGCAGGCCATCAAGAAGTCCGGCCTCGTCAAGATGGGCGACGACGGCAAGCTGATGGCCTCGGCCAACGAGATTTCACAGGCCAAGGACAACAGCGCCACGCTGGGCAACTCCCGCATCGTGGAGCAGATGCGCAAGCGCATGGACTCGCACTTCGAGAACCTCGCCCCGTCGGCCAAGACCGCCGAGGCCAAGGCCGCGTTCGCGGAGGCGATGACCGCTGCCCAGTCGGCCTTCCTCGACATGCTGGAGGTCAACTCCGCCCGGCAGGCCAACCAAGCCCGAAACCACGTCCCGGGGTACAGCACCGACTACGTCCAGAACTTCGCCAAGCGGGCGCAGTGGGCCGTGGCGTCGATCTCCAACGCCTACACCTCCAACGAGTACGCCACCGCGTTCCGCGAGATGCAGGAGGGCATTAACGCCACTGGGTTCGACTCTGCCCTGACTGCCGCGCGCGGGCAGGAGATTCACGACGAGCTGGCCCGCCGGTTCTCGAACTCCTACCGCCCGGCCGAAAGCGGCTTCGTCCAGAAGATGGGCGTCTTCGGCAATAACTTCTATCTGGCGCTCAGCCCGGCCTACGCCATCGGCAACCTGATGCAGCCCTACATGCTCACCCTGCCGTACCTCGGCGGGCGCTTCGGGTTCACCAAGTCGGCCAAGGGCATGGCGAAGGCGTCGGCTGACACCGTCCGCATCCTCAAGGCAGCCACCGCAGAAGGCTGGACGAAGGGCGGCGTGCTCGGCGTGCTGGACGTCAACCTCAGCGACAACGCTCTGAAGGGCCTCCCTGCTGACGAGATCGACTTCATCCGCCACCTCGTCCGCAGCGGCATCGTGGACTCGACGCAGGCCCACGAGCTCGGCCGCATGGCTGAGGGGGACACCTCCAAGGGCGCCAACATCGCCAAGGCGGCATCTCTGTTCAACCACTACACCGAAGTCGCCAACCGCCTGTCCACCGGGCTGGTGGCCTACCGGCTCCACAAAGCAGACCCGAAGGCAAACGGCAACCCGACGCAGTACGCCATCGAGTCCATCCGCCGCACCCAGTTCGACTACTCCGAGCAGAACACCGCCCGGGCCATCGGCCGGCACGGCGTCCTTGGGGCTGCAACGCCACTGTTCATGCAGTTCCAGCGGTTCGCGTTCTTCACGATGGAGCACTACTTCCTGATGGCGCGCGACGCCTTCAAGGGGGATACCGCTGCCCAGAAGGGCCTCCTCGGCACGCTGGGGGCCGTCGCGCTCGTGTCTGGCACGATGGGCCTCCCCTTCGTCTCTGCCGTCGTGGCGGTGCTCGACAAGTTCCGGGGCGACGACGATGACGACAAGGACCTCCGCGAGGTCTATCGCGAGTGGCTCGTCAGCGTCTTCGGCAAGGACATGGCTGAGCTGGTCGCCAAGGGCGTGCTCTCCCGGGGCGTTGCTGGCATCGACCTGACCGGCTCACTGGGCCAGCAGGACCTGATCCCCGGCAGTCGCTTCGCCGCCGACCGCCGCGAGTGGAAGGACAAGATGAAGGACCAGTCCAAGACCATGCTCGGCCCTGCCATGAACGCCGGGCTGGATATCTACGGCGGTGCCTTGCACGTCGCGGACGGCGATGTCGCCGAAGGCATCAAGGCGATGCTCCCCCGCGCCCTGAAGGGGCCGGCCGGCGCCGTCAAGGTCGGTCTGGACGACGGCGAGTTCAAGGACAAGTCCGGGCGTAACCTGCCCATCGCCGCTTCGTGGGACGACTACGCCAAGATGGGGATGGGGTTCACCCCTGCCGCCAAGGCCGAGCAGTCCGAAGCCAACTTCATGTACCAGTCGCAGCTCTACCAGCGCAAGCAGGACAAGGCGAAAGCTGAGAAGCAGGCCATCCGGGCGCACGACGAGGGCAACTATGACGAGGCCGCTGCGATCCTGCAGGAGTACACCCTGAGCCATCCGGACAACCCCATCCGCAACATCAACGCAACGCTGCAAGCACGGGCGCGCGGGCAGGCCATCGGTGCCATGACAGGCATCGTCGAGCCAAACAAGCGCAACCTCCCCCTCCTGCAGGACTACACCGGGACCTACAACTATGACCAGTGAGAGCATTAGGAGCTTGACCATCCTCCGGGAATCTACGATCATTCCCCCTGTCGGGGAAGGGTTTACCCCCGGGGAGCTCTACTACAACGGCGTCCGCTTCTGTTTCTCTGTCGAGGACGAAGATCGCCGGCTTGAAACCAAGTCTGAGGAGAAGGTTTATGGTCGCACAGCTATCCCTCGTGGCCGGTACCGGCTCCTCAATACCTTCAGCCACCGCTTTCAGCGGGTTCTCCCCATCCTTCTGGATGTGCCCGGATTTGAAGGCGTACGAATCCATGGTGGCAATCGGGCTGAAGACTCACTCGGTTGCATTCTCGTGGGTGCAGTGCGCACTACAACTGGCGTTGCTCAATGCCCGCATATTGTCCAGCGCATCATCGACCTGATCGACGAGGCGGAAGACATGAACATCGCTGTCTGGTTGGAGGTTAAATAATGGCTGCTAAGAAATGGTGGAAGTCCAAGACGCTCCGGTTCAACCTGCTGATCGCCCTCGGCGTTGCAGTGGAGTCGAATCTGGCCCTGCTGCACCCCTTTATTGGTGACGCTGGGTACGCCGTATTCGCTATGCTGGTCCCGACCGTCAACGTGGGCCTGCGCTTCATCTCCACCACGGAGCTGAGCGCGTGACCCTGATCCTGCAGTTCCTCGCAGCTAACTGGCGCATGGTAGCTATCGCGGCCTTGGTAGGGTCGAACATCGCTACGTGGAACCTGTGGCGCCACGCATCCAACTCGCTGCACGAGTTCAAGATCAATGCGGAGCTGGTAGCTGAAGCGGAAGCCAACCGCACTGCCTCCGTCATCGCCCAGCAAGAACAAATCACCAAGGAGACGACCGATGGATGGAAAGCTGCCGTTGACTATTTGCATGCTCATCCTCAGCGCGTGCTGTCGCGATACTGTGCGGGTACAGGAGTTTCCACTCCCGCCGCCGGAACTGATGACCCCAGCGAAAGCACAGTACTTACTCCCGCCGGAGTTGAGGAAGATGCCGCCGCTGCAGTCCTTACGCTCAACCAACTCCAGCTCTGGATCGAAAAACAGCGAGCCGTGAAATGAGACTCTTCCTCTACTCCTTCCTGCTCTCAGCGGCCATCGTCATTCTCGCCGGCGCCCACGGGAGCGCACTGTGACTTGGGACGGAGTGAACCGCCGGCAGGACCACCGCCGGCACGACGGGGATGCCCCCGTCACCAACAACGACCTCGACGAGGCGCTGGCTATGCACTCGCTGGAGGAACGCCGGTACATTGACAGCGTCGTGAAGAACGTCCTCAAGGCGTTCCCCAATGAAGACATAGTGGGGCACCACAGCTACCACGACCGCAAGATCAAGGCCGCTATCGCCGAGGAAGAGTTCTGGCACACGGCCAAGCAGGAGATGGTTAAGGCCGGGGTCAACGGCATGCTGAAGGTGCTCTGGTTGGCCCTTTGCCTTGCCGCCCTTGGCTTGACGGTCAAATTCACCATGCCCGACGCCTTCGCAAAGGCGCTCATCGGCATCATGGGCAAGTAGACAAGACCTGATATACTCGCGAGGTCAGACGGAGAGGCCAATGGCAAACGGCAAGAAACAGGACCTAGAGATCGTGCAGGGCAAGACCTACCAGATGGTGTTCCACTGGGAGGAGAAGCCTATCGTCTACAAGGTCGTCAGCGGTGCGCTGCAGTCCGCCCCGCTGCGCCTGACGGTCGTGGCACACGGCCTCAAGTCCGGCTGGCGCGCAGCCATGACGAACTTCAAAGGCATGACCGAGGTCAACGCCGAGGCGAACAACGTCAAGGACACCGACTTCTACCCCGTCACGGTGGTGGACGTCGACACTGTCGAGATCAACGACATCAACGCGGCCGGCTTCAAGCCCTACGTCAGCGGCGGCATCCTGCAGTTCTTCAGCCCCGTCGACCTCACCGGGTTCACCGCCCGCATGAAGATTCGCAACAAGGTTGGCGGCACCGTGCTGGCGTCTACCGAGGCGGGGGATACCCCACTGGACGTTCTAGTCATCACCATCAACAACACCACGCATTCGATCACCCTGTCTATCTCTGCTGACGACTCCGCGTCGTTCACATGGAAGTCGGGGGTCTACGATATTGAGATGGTTGGCCCCACGGGCGACGTCTCACCCCTCTGCTACGGCAGTGTCGCAGTATCCAAAGAAGTAACCAACTAAGGAGTAGTCCCATGCAATCTGAAAACCTCATTGCCGCCTCGCATGGTGGCGCTTCTATCTCCGGCTCGGGTGCACTGGCCGAACAGGCAGAAGCCCACGGCCGTTACCACGTCGAATGTATCGGCGCTGACGGCGAGCTGAAGTGGTCGGAAGACTTTGACAATCTCGTCACCACCGTCGGCAAGAACCTCGCGCTGGACACGTTCCTCGCAGGCTCCGCCTACACCGTTGTCGGCCCGTACCTCGGCCTGATCAACACCAACGCCTCCGCAGCGGTCATCGGCGACACCATGGCCTCGCACGCTACGTGGCTGGAAGTCGGCGCGACCAACGCTCCGGCCTACACCGCCCCGCGCAAGACGCTGGCTTGGTCGGCTGCCTCCGGTGGCTCCAAGGCTACGTCGGCCGCTGCCTCGTTCGCCATCACCTCGTCCGGTACTGTTGGCGGCTGCTTCCTCGTGTTCGGTACGGGCGCTCTGTCCACCATCGACAACACGGCTGGCACCCTGTACTCCGCTGGCGCGTTCACTGGCGGCTCCAAGACGGTGTCCAACGGCGACACGCTGAACGTCACCTACACCGCCTCTCTGTAAAGGAACCATCATGGCAATCGCAAAAGGCACCCAAGTAGCTCAAGTCGTCGCTGCACCGATCACCGGTGTTGTCGACTCGTTCTCCGTCGATCAGGAAACCGGCCAGATTCAGTATCTGGTCAAGTGGACTGACGCCGACGGCGAAGAGTGCTCGAAGTTCTTCCAAGACGGCGAAATCGCGCCGGTGTAACAAATGGCGACCTCCCAAGGAACCGTAACACTCGACTTCGGCGCTTACCCCGGTAGCAACGAGGCGAGTGTTGCCGTCATTGGGCAGAGCAACATTGTAGGCACCGCCAACGCGGAAGCCTACGTTATGGCGAGCGACTCGACAGGGGACCATACCGAGAACGACCATCGGTATTTCCCCCTGTTCGCCGCGCTGACGTGTGGGAATATCTCCGTCGGAGTTGGGTTCACAATTTACGCGACAAGCGCCGAGAAGCTGCAAGGGCAGTTCATCGTGCACTGGGTCTGGGCCGACTAAGGAGTAAGACATGGCACTTGATGCAAACATCGCCGGATTGTCCGGGACGAAGGCTGAGGTAGACACCTCGAACAACCTCAAGGTCGCCTTGAGCAATACGCCGGCGAGCATCGGTGGCGTTCGCATGTTCAGCGAGAACGATCCCGGAGACCATACGGGCACTCCCTACTTGAAGTCCCCGGAGACCTCGGGCGACTTCCGCCTGCGCGTAGGCATGGACACTCTGCTGTACGACCACACCTTCAGCGAGACGACGCTCGACACGACCCGTATCAAGCTGTCGGGCATCGCTACGATGACCGCCGCGCTGTCGGGGGGCTTCCTGTCCCTCAATGCAGGCGGCGCAGCCACGGCCTCCGGCAACTACGTTTCGTTCTCGACCTGCCGAGTGTTCCGCATTCGCGGCGCCTCGCAGTTGTTCGTCGAACTCGACGGCAACATGACTGCTGCCCCGATTGCCAACCAGATCGTCGAGATGGGGCTTTTCCTCCCTGTGGCGGGCATTGCCCCCACCGACGGCGTGTGGTGGCAGATCGACCAATCTGGGCTGAAGGGGGTCATCGCTTATGGCGGCACAGTCACACAGACGGGCGTTCTGCTGACGACTGTGGAGATGCCCCCGAGCGTCAACCGCAAGCTGACGCTGTGTATCTCTGATACCGAGGTCGAGTTCTGGGCTGACGACGTTCTGTTGGGCGACATCCCCCTCCCCACCGGCCAGTCCGCACCTTGTCTGACAGACTCTTTGCCGCTGACGCTCATGCAGCGAAACGTCGGCGTCGTGGCAGGCACCGGGCAGATGGTTACTCGCATCGGCGCCCTGTGCGTCTCTCAGGGCGACCTGAACTACGCCAAGCCATTTGCAAGTCAGATGGCGGGCATGGGGCACATGGGGTACCAAGCGCAGGCCGGCGCTACCGCAGGCACAACTGCGTCCTATCCGAACGCTACAGCAGCAACCACGCTGACCGGCACGGCTCTTTCGCAGACTGTGGCAATTGCCACGGGCCTTGGCGGGCAGGCTAACGTCACCGCTGCAGTTGCCGGCGTTGACGGCTTCCTGACGGCGTACCAAGTCCCCGTTGGCAGCCCCACGCAGCCGCCGCGCAACCTGACGATTACGGGCGTCAAGATTTCAGGGATTAACGTCGGCGCAGCAGTGGCTACATCGGCTTCCGTGCTGGCCCTGTCGCTGGCCTTCGGCGCTACTGGGGCAACGATCCCGTCGCTGGCGCAGGCGGAAACAAACAGCGTCGCTGCCGCTTCGGTAAAGGCGTGGCGCCGTGTGCCGTTGGGGTTCCTGTCGTTCCTGATTGGCGCCGCCATCGGTACGGGGGCGTCCGACGTCAGAATGGACTTCACCTCCCCGATTGTGGTTCACCCCGGTGAGTGGGTCGCTGCAGTGGCTAAGTTCGTCGTCGGCACGGCCACAGCGTCTCAGGTAATTCACTGCCATGTAACCTTCGACTCGCACTACGACTAAACCATGTCACTGCTGCTTGCGCTGACTGGGGCAGGCGGCGGGCCTGTAGTCTGGAACGTATCGGCAGGTGCGGGCGGCAACGCCTCCGCCTCGCCGCAGGTTTTGCTTGCCGCCCTAGCGAACAGCACGGCTGTCGGCGCCGGCAACGCAGCACATGGTGTGGTCTCGCAATTAGTCGGTGCGGGGACGGGGGTAGGCGCCGCGACCGAAAGCGCCACCTACGTCCTCCCACTGGCTATCGCCGAAGTCGCTGCAGGTGATAGCCAGCACGACACGACCTTCCAATACACCCCCGCAACAACGCAGGGTACAGCGGCCGGGCATAGCGACGTCGTGCTTTCAGCGTATGCGATATCGCACGCCGAAGCATACACAGCGAAAAATTTCGTTACCAACAGTGCCGGGATAGGGGGTGTCGCTGGGACACCCGGCACCGCACCTACTGGATGGGACTGGACGAACCCGGCGTACTCGCGAACAATCGTCGGGTTCGGGGTAGACCCTGCGACGGGCCTAGACTACGTAGACGTCAGGTATCAAGGGGCGGTAAACGGGGGGTTAATCACAATAAATCCGCACACGACTGTGGCACTCACCCAGCCATACCCGAAAATAACAGCGTCGATGTACTTGGGGCTTGTTGCTGGCGCATGGCCTTCCCCCGCGTCAATAATTTTTGGTTTTTCCAGCTCCGCAGGCGCCGACGGGCAGCCCGTGCTGGACGTCTCTGGGATTACCACGAGCGCGCTGACTCGTGTTCAGGTGTCCAGAAGTTACCCTACATATCAATTTGCGCCCGGAGCCGGGCTGGATTTCTACATAACTCCGGGCGTTAACGGCATTGATGTGACTTTGCGGATTGCCGGATACCAGCTCGAAGAGGGGGTAATGACAGCCTCCCCGTTCATTAGGACAACAAACGGGGCGTTGTTTGCCACTCCACAGGCCACCTCTACGTCCATGCTTGTCCAGCAAGGGGTTGAGGCCGCAACCGCTACGGTAGCGCACCCCGGCACGGCGGCATTTGCGTCTGCCGGCTCCGAGCCGGCCACAGCGGCTGATGAGGCAAGCTACCCGAACACAGGCACGACGTACGACGACTCAGACACTGCAGTCGGTACAGGCACTGACACCCCGACTACCACGCTCTCCACTTCTGCCGCTGACACTGGTGTGGCTACGGGCGCCGCAGAACAAGCAGCGCAGGCTGACTTCGTCTCAGCCCAGACGGATGCAGGTGCAGCTACGTCAGAGCACCCTGCAGGCGCACAACTGGTTACAGACCATGCCGCTGCTGGGGCCTCTACTGAGGCAGGCAGCACTACAGCCTCCCTCTCCTCTGACCAGACTGACACCGCTACTTCGGGGTCTGACCACGACGCCGCCGCCTCCACGGACGCGGCCGACATCGCCGCCGCAACGTCGACGGATGACCCCGCTGCGCAGGCCGAGTTCGTCTCAGCCTCTACCGAGGCCAGTGCTGCAGCCGCTGCCCACCCGGCAACAGCAGACCTGCAGGCGGAAGACTCGGCAGCAGGTACGGCCACTGGTCTGCAGGATGGTCAAGCAGGCACCGACGCCGCTTCGGATGAACTCGTCACTTCAGACGCCGCGCAGGACTCTCTGGCTGAGATGAGCGTTGCCCACGAGGAAATGCTCATCGGCCTGAACAACTACTGCTCCAACAGTGAGTTTGTGGGGGTGACGACTGGTAACTTACCCTCAGTGAGTGGGGGAGAATTCACGTTCAGGTCCACGACCCCGACGACTAGCTTCTGCGACATCGTGGCGACAGGAACGGAGTTCGGCGATCCGTACATCGACGTACGGTTTTACGGCACGCACACCGCAAATAGTTCTAGATCGAATTTTGTTTTGTCCGGTGTTACCCTTGGCGGGGCGACAAGAACTGTAATGACGTCATCTGCCACAATCACGTTGGTGGGTGGGGAGCTTCCGCTGTTCGACTACAGCTTAGCTGGCAAAACCTTTGGGCTAAAACTAGCAATAGGGGTAGGGGTCGCTGCAGACGGGGTCAACCTGTTTAACGCCACCACTTCCCCAACCATACCCCTTAGTGATTTACAGTTAGGGGCTAGACTCAACGTGGCTAACACGTACCGCCACGTTGATGGTACATCCTACCCCTACGCCAAACTCGCCCTGCTACTGACTAACCTAGTTGCACTGGAGCCGTTCGACTTCACTATCCGCATCTCCCGCCCGCAGTTCAACTACGGAGAAAACGTCGGGTACTCGCCGACGAACGGCCCCGCCTCGCAGGTAGCGTATCGCCGCCCGATTACTGACAACACCGTTGTTGGTTTGAGCTTCCCCCACGACGAACTCACCGACAGCACCGACGCCATAGAAGGTACGTGGGAGACTGCCGCTGATGAGCAGGAGCCTGCGACTTCGGATGCTGCCCAAGACTCTCTGACGACCAGTGTCAGCGCCGACCAGACCGACACCGCTACTCCGGTGGAAGACCAGACCGCGACTCAGGACATGACCAGCGAGCTGGCTGAGGCAGGTACGGGCGCAGAGGCACAGGACGCCGCCGCGCAGTTCATCGCAGCGGAAGACGAAGCTGGTGCGGGTACGGATGCTGCGGACACGGCCCTGCTCGCCACTGCCGACCAGACGGACACGACCACGCCCGACACGGCGCAGGACGCTCTCGCAGGACTTGGCGCAGACCGCACCGAACCCACAACGGCTGACGCAGCGCACCCGGCCACGGCAGAGTTCGTCAGCGAGACGAGCGAGCCGGCGCCAGCCACCGAACTGATCTCTGCCTCCGGTAACTTCGTCGCGACGCTGACCGAGGCAGGTGCGCTGCTGGCTGCGCAGGACTTCACCACCGACACGAACGCCGACCAAACCGACACCGGTGCACCGGACGCCGCCCAGACCGTCACCCAAGGTACTGGCAACGACGCGACGGAACCCGGCGCTGCGACCGACGCTCCAGCCTCCACGGCCCAGTTCGTCTCTGCCGACACCGCCGCAGCGCCGGCGACCGACGCACCGGCCAGCACGTACATCACGTCCACTGCGGACACTGAGGCCGGCGCAGCCGGCGCGACACACGACAGCCTGTCCGGGGTACTCGTGGCACAGCAAGAGACAGTGCAGCGTACGAATCTGATGCCCAACAGCACGATGCAGGGAGCGGTTGTAGGCATTGTAGGTTCAGGCGGTGCGTTGCCTACTGGGTGGGAAATGGGCCTCCCAGCCGGACTGACGAGGCAGGTGGTGGAAATAGGCGTTGACGCTAACGAGGAGTACATCGACATTCGCCTGTTCGGAACAAACGCCCAAGCTGTGACGGTCTATCCAGACCTTTATGTGTATCGCCACGTACCCGTGGTGCAGGGCGAGGTCATCACGGCGTCGGGTCGCCACACCTATATTGCTGGCAGTCGCACGGGGTTCGTCAACCCAAATGTGACGATCACCATAGGCGAGTGGAGCGCGGCCAACGCATACCTTGGTGAGTTTTCGGCAAGCGCGGCAAACGGGGCACGTACGTCAGTAACCAAGACAATGACCAACGCGGCTGTGGCAAAGGCCGGGTTGTTCTACAGCAGAGCTGTGGCTGCAAACGCCACGGTCGATTACACCTTCCGTGTTTCCATCCCGCAGATAGAACGCGGAACGGTAGCCACCCCGTTCATCCCGACGAGCGGCACTACCGTCACGGTCAACGCTACCGGCACGCAGACCGCTGGGGCGGCACAACCTGTCGCCGAGACCGAGGCAGGTACGGCCAGCGACACCCCGGCAGGCACCGCCGCATTCCCGGCTGCCAACGCCGACGCGGGCGCCGCCACGGACGCACCGGCCAGCACCTACACCACGGCCTCGACGCAGACGGATGCAGGTACGGCCGGTACGGCGCAAGACGGCATCGCCGGCACCATGGCCGACGGCACCGCAGAAGGCACGGCCAATGCCACGCACCCGGCGCTCGCAGCCTTCGTCACGGCAGAGGATGAACCCCTGACCGCCGCCGACGCGCCGGCCGGCACAGCTACGCTGGGCAACACCGTCACTGAGGCGGGCAACGCTACAGCCGAGCAGCTTGGCAACTGGATTACGGTCGCCACGGTAACGCACGTAGGTTCGGCCACGACGGCGCAGGACTTCCTTGCAGCCACCCCAGCCGACCACACAGCCACCGGCGCGGCGGACGACGCCACCTCGACGCAGTTCGCTCAGGCTGCTGACGCACAGGCCACGACCTTCGCACTGGATACTGCCGGCGGCGCTGCGCTGTTCATCGTCACCGGTGACGAAACGGCTGCCGCTACGGCTGCACAGGACTCGCTTGGTGCGATCACTGCCCATGTCGACGAAGTCACATCGCTTCTCGAATCCCTGTTCGCCCAGCTCATCGGAGCGAACCACGTCGACAAGAACGT
>ERZ1034365.1106-NODE-1106-length-14168-cov-4.709744_pt1 | contig 14168 bp, 17 predicted proteins | sample MGYA00520615_ERZ1034365 | MGnify/ENA primary metagenome ERZ1034365 (study PRJEB33736, sample SAMEA104284505) | Azolla filiculoides | biome: Urban; feature: Water surface; material: Ditch water | place: Netherlands | collected 2015-10-28 | depth 0-0.1 m ... | reverse complement strand
TTTCATAAAAATATATGTATTAGTCCAACAATCCAAAATGCCACAATCACACCACTACCCCAACCCAAGTAATCACAAAACAAATCCTCTTTATCGAATCCGCTTGTTTTAAGGTCGATTAATTCCTTTCCGATAAATACCACCGAACTTATCAGAAAATTCCAAACAACCACCGCATTGAAGTCAAAGAAGTACGTAAGCGGTACAATTAAGACCGCTAACGTAAATCCCGCAATTATGTGTTTTAGTTTGTCGTTCATAATGTTAAGCTGTAAAAGTTGTTACCCAAGTGCCACCGCCTTTTGTTGCGCTTGCAACTGTGCATTTTTGAATAGTAAAAACACCCGCATTATTAAATGTGCGTATGTCGTTTACGGTGTCGGCTGTTGGGGATGCTGATTGATATGAATATCTAAAAGTGTGAGTATCTCCGTTTGAAGTAGCTAAAAATTTAGCTCCTGAGGAACCAACTTGAAGCTGACCATCAGTTCTTATTAATTTATCAAAATAATACCCAAAAAAAGCAGTTGTTAAAAAGTACATAAAACTTGAATCTTGCGCTAGTTCAGTGCCGCTGATTTTTAATCTAGGGATTCCGCCTGAATAAAAATGTCTTACAAGTTCCACCCACGTTCCACCGCCTTTGGTTGCTCCATTAGCCGTGCATACTGAATGAATCTCAACCCCTGCCGTATTAATTACACGTGTGTCGTTTACTGTATCAGCCGTTTTACTTGCAGCCGTGTAGAAATACTCACCAACTTTATGGTTAATCATTCCATCTGAATCAAAGCCGCTTGAAAATAATTGTCGTAATGACCATGTATTTGCTAATCCAATAATATAATTTTTTAGCAACGTTTTTACATTTGCCCACGTTACTTTTTTCCAAAGCCCTGCGGTGTCTTTTTTAAGCACTTCGTCGGTGTCTGTAATGGTCGTATCTGTGCCGTCAACATCCGCCAAAGTGCTAAGTTTGCTTTCAACTCTTATTTGCAATTCAATAACGCCATTAACCGAATGCTTAACCGCTAAAATTCCAACTTGAATTTTGTTGTACCCAGCGCCTGGCTCAACATTTGTCAATTTCCCTTTATTCATCGGGTCAACCCAAAGTACATCGCCCTCAACCCACCCCGAAACATTTGTGTTGATTTTATTTACCTTACCGCCCGACTTTGTGATACGTCCAATTTGATTAGCTCCTATTGAAGTAACGGTAACCATTCCGATACAATTACGGCTTTTTGTGTTGTCTGTTGCATCTGTTAAACAAATAGCTGTACGATTGCCACTTGCGCCACATGATGAAACAACGTCCATCTCAATTATTTGCGCACCTTCTAAATTTGAATAATAATCGTGTGGCTCTTGATTAATTTGAATAGTTCCACCGTCCGCTGTTTTGAATGAATAAGTTTGTTTAGCATCATCCCAAAAAAGCGTATTTGTTTGCAATGCTGCTATTTCGGCATCTGTGTAAACTTTGGTTATGTTTATAGCGTCTGGGTTAATTACTTGCCCTGCGTGGGTGTGAATAATTGGTGATGCGTAGTCCTCAATCGCTTGAACTGTTTCGGTTGTCGTTTGGAAATCGCTATCGTTTGTTAAATCACTTGTTTTTGTCGGAATTGTCACGTCGACATTCTTGTCAACGATTGGCAATGATACACCGTTTGCGCTGATCGTTTCGATTGGAACGTCAACAGCACCACCTGCATTTTCTGTTATAACTATTGTTACAGTTTCGATAGTTTCTTCAACTCCAACATTAATATCTTCGTTATATACGGTTACTATTATTTCACTCATGGTATTTCTGTTATTGTTGGTTCAACTTCTAATTCGCCCGCTATATATCTAACAGTCCTATCTGCATATTCAATTAATATATCATATTGATAAGTGCCAGGTGCGATAGTAATTAATTGCTTAGATATTTCAAATTGATAAGCACTATTTTTTGTTATAGTCAAATCGTATTTAGTAGAACCAATCTGTGCTTTTTGCACTTGTAATTTTACAGTTGCATCGGTCAAATTAAACTCACTTGAATTTGGCATATCAAAAGTAATGCGATAATATGTAGTATCATGTTTCGCATTTGGCAAATTGTAATTAACTGTTCTTATAGGCATGATATTCTATTTTTACGGGTTGATTTTTGCGGAAAATAATCTAAATTTAATGTGTAAAGATAACGAAGGCATTCATCCCAATACGTTCCAGCTATTTCTTTATTGCGTGATTCTTGATTGCGCAATTCCTCACTGCTAACTCGTTGAAAATCGTTACCAGTGTGAGCAACAAAACCGCTGAATGTATCTTGTAAATACGATTGTCTGATATAACGAGCATAAAGCAAATAAGAACATACATTTTTAAGCCCAGCAAATCGATAAGCAACACCACTTTGGTAGTAAGTACCACCGTTTAATAAAAGGCTGTAATTAGCTGTATTGCGCTGCAATTCTTGATAAAATTCAAATCCTAAATACAACTGTAAATCGTTTTGTTCGACCTCTTTTTGTAGCATTTCAAATTTTTGAAAGTTATTACTTTCAATCGGTCTTATCATCAGTTGTTCGTCAAGTGTCCAAAGTGCCATAATTTATAATTTAGTTGGTTGTACTGATTCATAACTTAAAGGAGAAATAGTATAATCGGCTGTTGCAAGTTCTGCGTTTTCGTGGTGTTTCATAATCTTTGAAAACCATTGACCTACTTTTACCCGAATATCTTTTGTTTGTGTGTTGTAAAAATTGAACCCTTGAACAAAAGATTCACCACTTTGAGCAAAAGCACTGCTATCATTTGAATCAACTAAAAAATTAGGTAATCCTAAATGTGCTTTGCAAATATTTTTTTTACAAGATTGTTCGTAGCTTTCAAAAATCTTATCGTTTATGTTTTGGTCTAATTTAACTACATTTAAATTTGAATCTGCTACAAATTTTCCTTCTTTATCAAATTCGGCCTCCATTGTTATAACTGATTTTTCATGTCCTCCGCCAAAAAAACTTTCTAATTTTTTATTAAACTCAATAGCGTCTTGTTCGTTTTCGTGATAGCCATGATAAAAAATATACTTTGCAAAAAACCCACGTCTTAGCTCACCATTTTTAAAAAGTTCAATTTGATTTTCGGTGTCTGAATCCTCTCGAACGCAGTCAATCGTTGCAAGTGGATAAACATATTCATCATCCAAAAATAAATAAGCTATTTGACCCTGCCAACGTTCCTGCTCCATTTGTTTTTTAATGACTTCAAGAATAGGATTGAACACATCAATTTTTTGTATTTTTTCTTTGTCAAATTTACCGTTTTGTTTATCCCAGTTATTATAAACGTGTAGCTTTCCTGAATATCCGTTGCTGTCTGATTTTCCTAGTCTAACATCACGATAAGGAATGTGTTTTAAAGCCGTAATTTTGCCATTCATATTCAATTGAACTTGAACATAAGCACCTCTGTGCTTTGCTATATTACCAGCAACTTGACTTAATAGGTCATACAGGGTAGTTTCACCCATAAAATTAGAGTAAATAACCGTATTATTAAGACCATCTTGTTCAAATCCATTGCCGATAATAAACTTTTTAAGCATATCGGAGGCTGTGCGAGCAGAAACAGAGCCATTAATTAAGCGCTCTATTAGCTGTGGATAGGCATTATCTAAGCCATTGTTGAAGATACCCGACTGTTTATCGAGCTTTATTTCATTCCTTTTCGGTGTGTTTATTACCGTTAAATTTCTTCCCATTGTATTTTAGTGTAAAAAAGCCCGAAAATCGGATGAAAATCGGGCTTAAAATGAGTAATAAAAGTTTTTTAAACGGTCAAAGCATCCAATTGAGCGGCTGTTTGAGTAGAGAAATATACAGAATATGCTTCTTCCATACCTTCACGAGTTGCGTATTCAATGTTTTGCATCCCTTTGTTGTCGTTGGCTGTCTGAGATTGAGTTGTTTTCCAAACTCCATAATCAACGCCATAAACATGAATATTGCCGTCGTTTTTTTCAGCAAAGACAACAAGGTCATCTGCTTGGTCAATGTTCATCTGTGCGGCTGCATTTCCAACAGTTAAAGATAACATTACTTTGTTTGTAAATCCAGTTGGCAAGTTTTCAAATACTTTTGCGTCTGCACCTGCATTTGCAAAATCTTTGAACCCAGTTGCTAAGTACAGTTTAGCAGCTCCAATTAAGGCAACAGAAACAGTGTTATTTGTTTTTGTTCTTGTAAGTTCGGTGCGGTTACCGATCCAAACTCTTTTTATCCCTTTTACGGGCGCACAGCTATTTGTAATTGCGGCTGTGATTTTAGTGTTGCAAGGCATAATTATATTTTTTTAGTTGTTTTTATTTTAATTTCTTTAGGCATTTCATCGAGATAGCCTGTATACTCTCTGCTATAAACTTTTACTCTGTTTTCTGCAATTTCTTTTTTCTTAGCCATGATTTTAAGTGTTTAATGTTATAGTTCCACCTAATCCAGAGGTTAAATTTTCAAGAACATCATCTAAATCTAATCCATAAGTAGCCAACATATAAGCTGCTATTGCTGTATGATTTGCATTTAAGCCGCTGTTAAAAGAATATACCACATCTTCTCTGCTCTCTAAATTTGCATAATACAAAATATCTCCTATTGATTTAGCTGTCAAACTTGCAGCTTCTGCATCAATTGAAATAGCTTTATTTGCTTGTAACGTGCTTATTGTTGTATCGTTAATTGCGACTGAAATAGCACTATTTGCGATAAGTGAAGTTGCATTGTAGCAACTTGTTAAGATAATACCTCCTGCACCAGTGTACATGATTTCTCCAGCAATATCCGACATTAATAGACTATTGTCTGTGTTTGCTTTTGCAACATAATAGGTAACAGCACCACCAACTCCAGTATAAGTTGTATTAATTACGCCAGCTGTTGTAACTAATACAGAGCCGTTCGGCAATTTAATATAACCAGTTTTACTTGAATCAATTGTTAGTTTAACATCTCCACCGTTGGCAATTGTTCCACTATAAATCAAATCGAAAGAATCCATGTCAACAAGTGCAGAGATGTCAATTGAAGTATTATAAGATTCAAAAACTTCTTCTAATCCTTCACGGCTTCCAAATTCAAAGGCAGTTGTACCCATGTTATCATTTGTCATAAATGATTGTGATGTCTTCCATAATCCGTTTTTTGCACCGTAAACTTTCCATGAAGTGCCACCATTAGGCTGTACGAAAACAACTATATCATCTACATCATCAAGTGCATCGGTAGCATCTGAACTTATACCCATAAATTTATGAGTAAATCTGTCGGGATAGTTTTCAAATACTTTTACTTCGTGTCCCGCATTCAATCCAAATTTAAAAGACTTAAATAAACCGAGCGGAAGTGTTGGAGTTGCAATAGCCGTGATTGTATTGTCAACAAATGTAAAAGCAATATCCGAACGGAAAGCCCATTTAGCAATTGGTGCTACCCCTTTAACGGGTGTACAATCGTTTTCAATAGCTTGTAATATTTTTTGGTTGCAAGGCATAATTTATAATTTTAAGTTATGTGAGGGAGAACCAACCCCCTCACACTATTTTTAATATGCTACTGAAAGCAATTCTTCACGTCCGATTACAACATCAATTAAGAAGTCGTAAGCGAAATAATTTACACGTGTTACTTTGTCATAGAATGATTCTAAGTTGTTCAAATCATTTTCATCCAAAGTATAGCAACCTAAATTTTCAGCGGTTGCCATAATAACACGGTGTGGAAGGTCGTACAAATCAGCTACCAATTCGACTACGCTATCATCAGCATTTACAGCCATTGTTTGAGAAGATCCAACAAAAGTAGTTGCAGTGATAGAAGTATATTCAAATACTTTACCTGTACCACCAGCTCCGATTGTTATTTTACCAGCTTCAGGGAAACCTTCTGTGCTGTCTACTGTAATTGCAGTATAAGCGGTTGCAGTTGTTGCACCATTTAAAGCTGTTGCGGGAGATACATTTGTATATTTTACAATTGTGTTCTGTGTTTTTTGGTCTTCGTAAATTGGAATACCTGCATAGGCTGGAGTTGCAACGCCATCAATAGTTAATTGAGATAAACCACCGCCCGACAAAGTGTTTGCCATAAGATAGTTTTTATAGCCATTGTAAACGCTAGGAGTAGCCAAAATAAAAGCATTTGGGTTACCTTTCAAGTCGTTTTCAGCATTGTCATAAACAGCCTTAATCGCAGCAAAAGCGTGTGCATCTGTGATTGACAACTGTAATACTTTGCTATAAGCATAGTTTTCGGCAATTGTGGCACGTGGTGTTTTTGATGCAGCAACACCTGTTTTTGCTTGCTTCCATACACCGTTAATTGAGTTAAACAATTTCTTGTTATTGGTATAAGTAACACCACCGATTGAGTAAGTGTTTACCAAATTACCGCCTGCACTGTTCAAATCGGCTGCTGTATCTCCCAACATCGCCAAACGATAACGAGCTTCCGACATATAAGTCAAAACTTTTTCAGTCATGTAGATAGCCAATTGGTCTGTTTCGCTCAATTCGGTATAATCTTTTGCAGATTTACGAACAACCATTTTAAAGTCTTTGTTGAAGTCAATCTGTGTATGTTTCTTGGTATCACCAATCAAAACAGTATTCACAAATTTTTCACTCAAAGTAATTCCTAAACCACCACTTTCAGGACGAGCGCCACCGCTGTCAAGAATACCCGACAAACCAAGTTCATCAGCTAATACAAGTTGTGTTTTTTTGTCATATCCACCGTAAACGCTGAATATCTTATTAAATTCGGGTGCAGTCCAAAATCTTTCAGCTACTACCTGTTTGATGTCTGCTAATTCAATTGGATTGAACTCAGACAATTGAGAAACGTTAATTCCTGTTGCCATTTTATTTAATTTTTAAATTTGTCTCTTAATCCAGTAACACGATTTTTTACATCGCCGTCGATTTTTTCTTCTGGGTCTAATTCAATCATTTGTGATTTAATTTTACCTTGCAATGCAACAACCTGCGCTTTGATTTCATTCATTTGAGCTGTTGAGGCTTTCAATGTTTCGTTTTCAGCTTTCAATGCTGCTAATTCAGATTTCAATGCTTCCATATCTTCGGCAGGTGCAGCTTCTGGTTCTTTGATTTCAGTCAAAACACCGCCTGCAATTACATAGGTAAAGCCATCCGCCATTACTACTTCTCCATCTGGTGCGCTTACTTTATCACCAACTTGAGGCATTGATCCTTCGGGTACTTCTGGAAATTCAATTGATGCACCATTTGCGTCTGTTAACATTACTGCCACAGTTTTTGGTTTAAACAATGCGAGAATTTTTTCAAGCATTGATTTTTGTTCGCCCAATTGGGCTTTTACTTCTTCGTTTGTCATTTTATTTGGATTTTTAAAATATGCTACTGCTTTAAATTCACGTTTAATTATATTTGCAAAATTGATTGACATTAATTGTTCCTCTGTCAACCCCTCATCAATATCCATTAATGCTTTAACTACATCAACATCAGCACCTGTTTGTTTTACGATAAATGAACGGATTTCTTTTTCATCATCCTCAACATACTTAGTTATTTGTTTTAGTCCTTCTGCCGTTGTATCTAAGCCATCAAAATCAGTAATATAAGGATTGTGAATTAACGGAATGCCTTTTGTCATATCAAAGAATCTTTTTTCAAAAGGCAATGCTAAAAATATTGAAGCGGCTATACTTGCAACATCTCCAGTATTCATAACAGAATCAAAACGAGTTGAATGGTCTTGAATGAACTTTGCAATTAAATTACCTTCGTATGTATCTCCTCCAGGACTATCAATAAATAACCGTATCTGTTCAGATTTACAGTTTGCATAGTCAGTTATGAACTGCTTATAAGTGTAGTCTTGTCCAATTATTCCGTTTATATTAATGATTGCCATTTGCGTGTAATTATTTTTATGCAAAAAAACACTAAATAATTTGTTTTATAAAAATAAGTCCGTATATTTGTATTTAAAATACAAGCAAAATGATATATACAGTAAAAGAGTATTGCGCTAAATTCGAAATTCACCCGAATACATTTAATAATCGCAGAAAAAAGGGAACATTACCGAGCTTTCATAAGGTTAAAGAATTAAGCGGACGTGGTTATGTTATTGAAGTAGACCATTGCGAACTGTGCGAAATAACAGAGAAAGCAATGCGTGAGTACAACAGATTGCGAGGTAGCGAAAACAATCCCGAACTAGCTGCCGAATTATCAATTAAGTATAAAATAAACACAGCTAAAATGTTCCGAATGTGTGGACTTTAAAAAAAATAACATTATGAAAACGTGTACAAAGTGTGGAATAGAAAAAGACGAAAGTGAGTTTGGAAAAGCAAAAAAAGGGCTAAACGGATTAAATTCATCATGTAAAAAATGCAGTTTGTTGAGGGCTGTTAAATGGCAAAAAGAAAATCACGAAAAAGTAAAGGAAACAAATGCTAAATGGAGAAAAGAAAATCCTTCAAAATTAAAAAATTCTATTGATAATTGGAGAAAAGAAAATCCAGAAAAAGTAAAATTGATTCGTGCTAAATGGCAAAAAGAAAACAAGGGAAAAGTATTAAAATATGATATTAAATTTAAACTTAAAAAACAAATAGGCGAAACTCCACCGCCCGAGTTAGTGGAAGTAAAATTATTAATTAATAAAACAAAAAGATTATGCAAAACATTAAAGAGTTAAGAGAAACATTAATCGCCAATTACGAGGGATTAAAAAGCGGTAAAATTGAACGTGCGCTTGTTGGAGAATTAAACAACACGGCAGGGAAAATTATTGCAACCGTAACAACTGAGTTGAAGTATCAGAATCAGCACGGACTAAAAAGGAAAATTGATTTTTTAGAGTATGATTAAATGCTATGCCCTACGTCAAAATATCAATTCAAATACATTTACCAAGCCACACGAGCCAATAGGAAAATAGGTTTATGGAGTGGTGAATGGTGCAACATATATCACTGTCCTTTGTGTGGTGATTATCATTTAACATCGAGAGGAAAAAGAAAAAAACATTTTAAATATTAAAATAATGGAAACAAAAGAGGAAGGTACGGTAACAATATCAATTGAAAGATTTAACCAATTAATAAAAAAAGAACAGGCTGTTAATGAAGGTTTAATATATACAGAATCAATTTTTTATGATTGTTTGGTTAGGAATGATTATGTAATTATAACGCCTGACGATTTAAACAAAAAACTTATTGATGCCAACTCATTACTTGAAAAAAAAGGAAATGATATTAGAAATAAAACATTTGATTTATATTCAGAAGTTGAATTAATGTCGTTTATTAGTTTTGTTTTTAACAAGAAACAGATATTGCAAGAAATAAAGAATTTAATATTTTAAACATTAAAATTATGAAAAAACAATTATTTTTATTTTTATTGCCTTTAGTTTTGTTTAGCTGTACAAAAGAACAAGACTTCAACTTTTACAGATATGAGATTTATGGGTCAACAGATGATTACGAGGTGACTTTTAAAGACAAAGACCAAAATGTTAACGAGTTAAAAGATGTTGGAGATTGTACGCTTTACGAGTTTTCATCATCTGAGAAGGTTAATGTTTATTTCTCTGCTCAAAGTGTTGTTGATGGGATTGTAGTTATTTGCTTATACAAAAATGGAGAAAGGATAGCATGTGAATATACAGATGGTGCAGAGAATAGGATTGTGATAGATGGAATATATTAATTAAAAAGGGGAGCGTTTAACTCCCCTTTCTTTTTATAATCCGTTATCGTTTTGAAGTTGCACCTTTTCATTTAGCGCAGTTGTAAGGTCATTGGTGACAAGAACTGTTTTAGTCGTATTGTTATCCTTTAATGCTTTATCCATTGCCTGTGTAGTAGCAGCTTGTTCGGTCTGTCCGCTGCTTCGAGAAACTAACCCACCTGTAACACTTGCGGCACTTACTGACGCTGATGGGGTCGATACACTTGCAGCAGAAGAACTTCCACCACTTGCACCGGGTGCTTTTACCGCCCAAATATCTTTAACCGATTTAGCACCTAAAGCAACAGTAGCAGCAACAGACGCACCTCCTACAATGGCATTGAATGGAGCAGGGAAAACCTGCGCTGCCGTCCATGCAGACATTGCACCTTGATAAGTTTGAATTGCCACCTGCGCAGAAGCAGCCGCCTTGCCAAGATTAGTTTCTTTTCCAAACAATTCAGCTAAATTTCCAGCCAAACTTGATGCAACATCTAACTGCGCTTTCTTTTTTACCTCTGCAATCTGTTTACTTTGCTCTGCATATATAGCTTCAAGTGCCACCGTGTCAGCACCAATCTTTTTAGCAGCTTCAATTTTTTGTTGATATTCAACATCTAAGGCATTTTGTTGAGCATCAAATTCATTCTGAAACTTAATTTGCTGCAAGTCAAATTCTGCCTGCGCTTCAATTGCTTGCCTTTCTTTTTTTCGTTGTGCTTCTGATTCTTCAAATGCTGCATTTTCAATCGAAATGTCTGTATTCTTTTTTTGATTTGCTAATTTTATTTCATCATCGTATTTCTGTTGAGATATTTGTTTTTCCTTTAAAAGAATATCCAACCTCTTTTTCTCATCTGTATATGTAAGTTCTAAATTTGCAATTTTATTAGAGTGAATTTCTGCATCTGTTAATTTTTGATTTGCTAAACGTTGTTGCTCTTTTAGCTCAGCCATTTCAATCTCATATGTTAATATCTCAATCGCTTTATCGGCATTTTCTTTTAACTGTTTTAATCGGTCATCTTCTGCCTTTTGTTCATTTTCCAAACGTTTTTTATTATTTTCAGCACGTTTTTTGTTACCATCCTCAACTTTTTTATTTTTTTCTTCCTCCAGTTTTTTAGCATCTTCTGCCGCCTTTTGATTTAAAGAACGTGTTAATGCTATTTGTTCAGTTTCTAATTTATACCTTTCATTACCTGCATTTTTTACAAAGTCATAAGATTTTTTTAGCTGTTCTTTTTGCTCATCGGTAGCATCATCTCCTAGCTTTTTTATTTTATTGTAAGTGTCGGCATTCAAACGAAGTTCCTCGTTAAATCGTTTTTTCTTTTCGTTTAAAATTTCCTGCTCACTTTTGCCCATTGCTTTCATGCGGTCAATCGAACGATTGGTTGCATCTGTGAAGCCATCCAATGCTTTAGTATTTGCGTCAATATCTTTTTTAGTATCTTTGAATTTGTCAGCAACCCCAAAGAATGATTTTAAAGACGCTATGATTGAATTAAAATTAGCAATAAGTAAAATGATACCAGAGATTAAAACAGTGATACCAGCTGTTGCTAAAGCCATAGAAGTGGCAGCCGTTACGCCAAATATCTTTTCCAATGTGGTTAATGTAATTTTCCACCCTGCTAACACCTTTGATTTTACAGCCATTAAGCCCATCATAAAAGTGCTTTCTTTTTGAAGTGCATTCCCTATTTCTTGAACGCCATTCATAACGGATTGAATGGCTACCATTTTTTGAATAGATTCTTGTACGGCTTCACTTTCAGTTCCTAATAATGCTTGTGCTCCCTCTGCAACCTGAGCCGCAGCACCCAAAGCAGTAAAAGCTCCAACAACTTGGTCGATTCCCCTTGTATCAGAACCAACATTTTGTAATTCAGTCGATATGTCTGTCAATGTATCTTTTAATTCTCCACCCCTTGCGGATAAATTTCTGTATTCGTCTGAATTTTCTTGACCTGCAAGTTTCATTCTCCCCAATTCGCCAACTATTTCTTTTAACTCTGCCCTTAGTGATTTAGTTCCATTCTCATAGTTACCAACTTCACGCACGAATTGCCCAGTTGCAGCATCCACCGCCTTTAATTGGTCAGATAAATCCTTTGCGCTCTTTACAGCTTCAATAGTCTTTTCGTTTGTAGGACCATAGGCAGCCGACATATCTTTCGCCAATTGTGCAGCTTCCGCAGACTTTTGATTTAATGCAGCATAAGCACCCGAAACGCCAACAACATCGCCTTGCATTTTAGTTAATACACGTTGGTTTGCTCCTAACTGACTGTTAAGGTTTTTTAAATTTGATTCAGCTATAATATAATCCTCCGATAGTTTAGCTTCTGCAAGTTCAGCACCTTTCTTCTCTTTTGTCAACTCACTGATTGCAGAGCGTTGCGCTTCGATAGCTATCTTTAAATCCTGTTGTCTTTTTATCGCTTCATCTGCACTAACTTTTACGTCAATGAGTAGCGTTGTAGTTTCGTCTGCCATGTTTTATAATTTTATTAATGTCATTTTACTTTGTCCTGTTGTAATGTTGTAAGCCATGCTATCAACCCAATAACGTCCACCCAATTGAACAGAATTAATTACTCTGCTTTCCATTATCTGATTGGCTGTAAAAGGGTCGAACCATTTTGATGCGTCCAAGATAATAGGGTTTGTGAATATCGGTGTAAGGATATTTGAATATGCAGGGTATATGCTTAAAGGCTCTGCCGTGTAAGCTACTAATTCGTTGCTGCTAGTTAACGAGTGCTCAACCCACGTCATTCTAAAATCATCTGTTGCGGAGATGCTACCAATAGCCATTATTACAATTTCTTTTAGTGCTTCAGAATCTTTGGGGTCGTAACCACCCCTTACAAATGGGTCGTATGTATTGGAATATGTTTTTGGTATAAATGCCTTTATTTCAATTGCTTTTTTCACCCCAACTCCATCCCCAACGAATGAATCACTACCTAAGAAGCTGTCAATAGTTTTATCCGTTTTGTAAACAATGTCATTTTTAAGCATATAACCGCTGTAAATACGCTTTGTATATTCAAATCCCTCTGCATTTATAGGTGTGTTTTGTACGGCATTTTCTAAAGATTTAAGCTCACAGCCCATACCATTAAATTTAATATCAAATAATAGTATTTGTGACAATGCTTTTAGAACATCAGCACATGAAATGAACTCAAATTCTGTATCAACTGGCATTTTTTGCAGAACATTATACCCGTAAATAGATGGCATTGTCGACCTATATTCAAATATAACGTACTTGTTAAATATAACTGTTTTTATTAGATCGGTATTTGATAATGAATCACCCGAAAAGGTAATGCCAGTTAAATAAGTAATCCTTTGTAGAAAAGACAATACAGACATTGCAGCATTCCCAACTGTTGAGCGATAAACGAAAGGTGAAAATAATCCTCCGTCATTTCGCAATGTAGATATATGAAGTAGAACTTCATCAGCTGTTGGTGCTGGTGCTGATTCTTTTATGGTTGTTACAAGTCCATCTTCTGGCAGTGTGTAGAAATTAAGCTCCGATAATGTTTTAATGACATTTTCATAATCATAAGATAGTGTTGATTTATACTCGTTGCTAAATTCAGATACTGTTAATTTTGCCCTCTTTTGCAACAACCCTTTTGTAACATACACATCAATTACAGCTTTATTACTTCGTGTTGGTTGGCTTATAAAAGCAAACTCACGTTCATTTATTGGTGTACGTGGTAAGCTGAATGAGTTGGTAAATGTAGCCGTTCTGTCTGATAGCGAAAGTAACGACATTCCGCCCATATTTAACTCAATGGTTGCTGATGGGTTGACATCCAACCGAACGCCTGCAAGTGTTGTTATGTTAATAGGTTGGGACATAATCTTTTAGTTCTAATGATAAATTAAATTTTAAATTTTGTCTGCACTCTGCAAATGTTTTTGTATAATCTGCCACCTTATAAATTTTATCATCATAGTAAACAGCTGGGCTTTCTACAATTTTTATAAGTTGTGAATAATGCTCTGTATCAATTGCAACAGTATCAAAGTTAAAAGTTAATGTTTTTTCTTTTGATATTTCTCTTGTCCTATTTCGCATCTCTGCCATCGTTTGTTTATAATTTGGTATTTCATTTGAACTTTTTACATTGTCTTCAGTAGACACTAATCTAAAATCCCATTCCGAATAATTGCCATCTTTATTTATCCACTTAATTAATTTATTAGTACTTTCAGAATATATATTTTGTCTATAAAATACTATAAACTCTGTGTCATAACCATCAATTACAAAAAGTCCGCTTTCCCCAGATAAATCACCAGACAAAGACAATATGTTATATCCGTTAACTAGGGTTTCTGTTTGAGT
>ERZ1034365.1104-NODE-1104-length-14191-cov-3.397974_pt1 | contig 14191 bp, 11 predicted proteins | sample MGYA00520615_ERZ1034365 | MGnify/ENA primary metagenome ERZ1034365 (study PRJEB33736, sample SAMEA104284505) | Azolla filiculoides | biome: Urban; feature: Water surface; material: Ditch water | place: Netherlands | collected 2015-10-28 | depth 0-0.1 m ... | reverse complement strand
TGCCGTGCGCCACGGCGAAACCGCCTGGAACGTGGACACCCGCATCCAGGGCCAGCTCGATATTCCGCTCAACGCCACCGGCCGCTGGCAGGCGCAGCGCGTGGCACGGGCGCTGGCGGCACGCGACCCCATTCACGCCATCTACACCAGCGACCTGGCGCGCGCCCGGGAGACCGCCCAGGCCGTCAGCGATGCCACCGGCGCGCCGCTGACGACCGACGAAGGCTTGCGCGAACGCGGGTTTGGCACCTTTCAGGGGCAGACTTTTGCCGAGATTGAGGCCCGCCTGCCCGAAGAAGCGCTGCGCTGGCGCAAGCGCGACCCGCACTGGGCACCCGAAGGCGGAGAATCGCTCACGCAGATGCGCGCGCGGGTGCAGGAAACCCTCAACACCCTGGCCGCGCGCCACCCCGGCGAGCAGGTCGTGCTGGTCGCGCATGGCGGCGTGCTGGACCTGGTCTACCGCGCGGCCACCGGCCTGGACCTCCAGGCCCCGCGCACCTGGCAGCTCGGCAACACCGCCGTCAACCGCCTGCTCTGGACCCCCGAAGGCCTGACCCTGGTCGGCTGGTCGGACACCTCCCACCTCGACGAGGAGACCCTGGATGAAACCAGCACCTGACTTGCGCGCCACGGCGCTGCCACCGGACCTGTCCACGCTGCCGGGGCAGTCCGTGGCCGCCATCGACACACCGGCGCTGGTGATCGACCTCGACGCCATGGACCGCAACCTGGCGCGCATGACCGCCTTCGCCCGCGCCCACCACATCCGGCTGCGCCCCCACGCCAAGATGCACAAGAGCGCGGCGCTGGCACGGCTGCAGATGCAGGCCGGCGCAGTGGGCGTGTGCGTGCAGAAGACGGCAGAAGCCGAAGCGCTGGCCGCCGGCGGCGTGAGCGACATCTACATCAGCAACGAAGTCATCGCGCCCCACAAACTGCGGCGCGTGGCGGCGCTGGCGCGCACCCTGGCCGCCCGTGGCGGGCGACTGGCCATCGCGGTGGACAGCCAGGAGGGCATCGCCCACCTGGCAGAAGCAATGACGGGGTCCGGCCCCGCCGCCATCGACGTGTTCGTTGAAATCGACATTGGCCAGGGCCGCTGCGGCGTGCCGCCAGGCCCGGCCGCCGTCGCGCTGGCGCAGGCCATCACCGGGCATTCCGGCCTGCGCTTCGCGGGGCTGCAGGCCTACCACGGCGGCGCCCAGCACCTGCGCGGCGTGGACGAGCGGCACGCCGCCATCGCCCGCGCCACCCGCGACGTGGTACGGACGCGCACCTTGATCGAGGCCGCCGGCCTGCCGGCCGGACTGGTCACGGGCGCCGGCACCGGCACCTTCGCGCTGGAGGCCGCCAGCGGCGTCTGGGGCGAGCTGCAGGCCGGCAGCTTTTTGTTCATGGACGCCGACTACGCCCGCAACGCCCGCGACCCCGCCCAGCCGGCGTTCGAGCACGCGCTGTTCGTCAAGACCCAGGTCATGCGCGTGGCCGCGCACCATGCCGTGTGCGACGCCGGCCACAAGAGCCACGCCGTGGACTCCGGCCTGCCCAGTGTGCACGCCGGGGCTGGCCAGCCGGCGCTGGTCTATGCCAACGGCGGTGACGAACACGGCCTGCTGCGCCCGGCCGACGGCGCAACAGACTTGCCCAGGCTGGGCGACACAGTCTGGCTGATCCCCGGCCACTGCGACCCCACCGTCAACCTGCACGAGCACCTGATCGGCGTGCGCGGCGGGCTGGTACACGGCACGGTGGAGCGCGTCATCAGGGTTGACGCGAGGGGTGCGCTGACCTGATCCGGCCCAAAATGGGGCATGACCCCGAGCCAGATCATCGTCCTTGCCACACCGGTTTTCTTCCTGCTGATCGCCCTTGAGTTTGCGTGGGGCGTGCGCTGCGGGCGCAACACCTACCGGCTCAGCGATGCCATCAGCAGCATCGGCCTGGGCATGCTGAGCCAGATCAGCGCCGTCTTCACCCGCCTGCTGCGCGTGGGTCTTTACACCGCTGTCTATGCCACAGTCTCGCTGGTGCCGCTGGACGACGCGCGGGCCTTCTGGACCACCCTGCCCGGCTGGCTGATGGCGTTGATCTTTTACGACTTCTGCTACTACTGGCTGCACCGCATGGGCCACGAGGTGGCGGTGCTGTGGGCCGCGCATGGGGTGCACCACCAGAGCCAGGACTACAACCTCTCCACCGCGCTGCGCCAGACCAGTAGCGGCGCGCTGCTCGGCTGGATCTTCTACCTGCCGATGGCCCTGGTGGGGGTGCCGCCGCTGGTGTTTGGCATCGTGGCACTGGTCGACCTGCTCTACCAGTTCTGGGTGCACACCGCGCATGTGCCCAGGCTCGGCTGGTTCGACCGCTGGTTCTGCAGCCCCAGCAACCACCGGGTCCACCACGCGGTGAACGACAACTACCTGGACAAGAACTACGGCGGCATCCTGATCGTCTGGGACCGCCTGTTTGGCACCTTCCGTGACGAGGACCCAGCCGAGCCCTGCGTCTACGGCACGCGCGGTGCGCTCAACAGCTGGGACCCGCTGTGGGCCAACGCCGAGGTCTACTGGGCGCTGGCGAAGGACTCCTGGCACGCCGCAAACTGGGGTGACAAGCTCCGCGTCTGGGTGAAGCCCCCGGGCTGGCGGCCGGCCGACGTGGCACAGCGCTTCCCGAAGCCGGCCTTTGACATCAGCCGCGTGCAGACCTTTCACCCGCCGATGCACCGGGCGGTGCAATGGTTTGCCGGCATGCAGTTTGCCGCCCTGCTGGGCGGCGTGGCCGTGTTCCTGTGGCACGCCGACAGCCTGCCGCTGCCGCAGGCCGCCGTGTGGTGTGCCGCGCTGACCGCCGGCCTGTGGGCCGTGGGCGCCGTAACGCAAGGCCGGATTTCCATGCTGGAGGTGCTGCTGATCGAAGCCGCCGCCCTGGCCACGGCCAACAGCGCCGCCGGGCTGCTGGACTTGCACCGGATTTTCAAACCGCTGACGATGTTGATCGCTATTTTTATGGTAGCTAACTATGTCCATCCGGCGTTGGGAAGCAACCAAAAAATAGCCGCTATTTCGGCCAGCGCCGCCGTTGGCAAACGCTGGCTGCTCGCGGCGCTGCTCGGTTCGCTGTCCGGCGACGTGGCCTTGATGTTCGAAGGCTTCTTCATCCCCGGTCTGGTGGCCTTCCTGCTGGCCCACATCGCCTACCTCGGGCTGCTGCGCCAGGGCGTGGCCTGGTTCCCCAGCCGGCGCGCGCTGGCTGCCACGGCGGGCGTGGGTGCGACGATGTACGCGTTTCTCTGGATCGGCGGCCTGCCCGCCGGCCTGCGGGCGCCAGTGGCCGCCTATGTGTCGGTGATCGCGCTCATGGCCGCCCAGGCCCTCGGCCGCGCCACCGTGTTGCGTAGTTCAGCCGCCTGGACGGTGGCCGCAGGCGCGTGCTGCTTCATGCTCAGCGATTCGCTGCTGGCCACCAACAAGTTCGTGATGCCGCTGCCACTGGCGCAATTCTGGGTGCTGGCCAGCTACTACGCGGCGCAGATTTTGATTGTGGGCGGGTGGATGCGGGGCCGGAAACAGCCGCAAGCAGCCACGCAGCCAAGCCCGGAATCACTCCGTTTTCAGTAGCTGAAAGTAGCCACCCCACGCCGGGATAGTCTGATTTTCATTCAATAAACAGCTCGCCCGCCGCTTTCGGCGGCGCCACACCCAGATGGCGGTAGGCCGCCAGCGTGGCGATGCGCCCGCGCGGGGTGCGCTGCAAAAAGCCCTGCTGGATCAGGTAGGGCTCGATCACGTCCTCGATGGTGTCGCGCTCTTCGCCGATGCTGGCGGCGATGTTGTCCAGCCCGACCGGGCCGCCGTCGAAGCGGTGGATCACGGCCTCCAGCAGCTTGCGGTCCATCAGGTCGAAGCCTTCCGGGTCCACGTCCAGCATGGCCAGCGCGCGGTGGGCGATGTCTTTGGTAATGCGCCCGGTGCCCTTGACGTCGGCGTAGTCGCGCACGCGGCGCAGCAGGCGGTTGGCGATGCGCGGCGTGCCGCGCGAACGGCGCGCAATCTCGAAGCCGCCATCGTCGTCCATCGGCGTCTTCAGCAGGCCGGCGCTGCGCGTAACGATGCGCGCCAGCTCCTGCGCGGTGTAGAACTCCAGCCGCGAGACGATGCCGAAGCGGTCGCGCAGCGGGTTGGTCAGCATGCCGGCGCGCGTGGTGGCGCCCACCAGCGTGAAGGGCTGCAGGTCGAGCTTGATGGAGCGCGCCGCCGGCCCCTCGCCGATCATGATGTCGATCTGGTAGTCCTCCAGCGCGGGGTAGAGGATTTCCTCGACCACGGGCGAGAGGCGGTGGATCTCGTCGATAAACAGGACGTCGTTCTTTTCCAGGTTGGTCAAGAGCGCCGCCAGGTCCTTGGGCTTTTCCAGCACCGGCCCGCTGGTCTGGCGCAGGTTCACGCCGAGTTCGTGCGCGATGATGTGCGACAGCGTGGTCTTGCCCAGCCCCGGCGGGCCGAACAGCAGCACATGGTCCAGCGCCTCGTCGCGCTTCTTGGCCGCGCCAATGAAAATTTCCAGCTGTTCGCGCACCTTGACCTGACCCACGTACTCGTCCAGCAGTTTGGGCCGCAGCGCGCGCTCGATGGCCTCCTCCTGCGGGGACACGGGTGCGGCGGAGACCACGCGCTTCGGCGGCGCGGGCAGGAAATCGTCGGTCTGGATGCTCATTTTTGAAGATTCGTCGTCAACCCCGGACCCGCCAGCCATGCCGCAACGCGCGGATGAATGACGATCTCGAGGAGATAGGCCACCAAAAAAGCGAGGCACACCGTCACCACCATGGCCAACGGAGCCCCCAGGTGCATGGCCCGGACCAGATCGATCACAGGCTGGTGGGAAGCATACAGGCCGTAGGACCACGGCGCTGCCCGGCTGAACAGCCGGATCACGCCGTTGGGGACGATGGTCACGCGGGAAGCGACGATGGCCAGGATCAGGAAAACGATACCGGCGCCAAAATGGCGCAACTGGAGAAAGGGCTCACGGCCCAACACCAGGGGCATCTGCAAGGCCAGCGCCCGGACCACGGGTATCGCCCAAATGGCCGCGCATGCGAGTAAAAGAAACATCGAAAATTGCTGCCCACGGAAACTGATCTTCCTCTCCCGCAGGAATTCGAGCGCCAGCTCCAGCCCGGCCCACCACAGGGAGAAATAGGCGGCGAAAAGAAACGCCTGGGAGGGATGCACCAGGAACAGTCCGGCCCCCAGCAGGGCTCCCGCCGCCACCACCCTGCGGCGTGCTCTCATGGACCAGCGTTCCGAGGCGAAAAGGATGGCAAACGCCACACAACACCACCACTCATAGGCCAGGGACCAGAGGGGAAGATTGGCGCAGAAAGGCTCCACCCAGGTGCCGCTCTTGAGAAAACCGATGTCCTGCAGCATGAGCAGGTTCCCCGCCAGCGCCTGGGCGTTGATGCACCCGGTCGTGCCTGCCACCACAGCGGCAAGCGCCGAGAGCGCGAGGGCCGCAAGAAAGATGGGGTAGATCCTGATGGCCCGGTGGTACAGGAAGCGGGTGGCGGATTTCCGTGCCCGTGCGCCAAGGTACGAATAGGCAATCACAAAGCCGGAGACCAGAAAAAACAGGAGGACCGCCTCCTGCCCCAGCTTCAGCAGCGGCGCCCAGGGCGTTCCTGCCAGCGGGTCGAGATGGTGCAAGAAAACGTAGACGGCAGCAAAGCCACGGATGCCCTCCAGCGATTCGAACTTCATGCGATCCCGTCGCTGGCCAGCATGAACAAAATGAGGGATGGCCCCACAGGCATGCACCGACCTACTTCGCCAGCGCCTTCAGCGCCAGTTTGATGCCGTCACTGACCCCCACGTCCTTCGGCAGGGCCTTGAGCGCCAGCGCGGCCTCCTTGTCGCTGTAGCCCAGGGCAATGAGCGCCTGCTGGATGTCGGCCTGGGCGTCGCTGGCGGCGTGCACCGGCAGGCCGATGTCCGCACCGAGCTTGCCCTTGAGTTCAAGCAGCAGCCGCTCGGCGGTCTTCTTGCCGATGCCGGGCACCTTGACCAGCCGGCCGGCCTCCTGCGCGGTGATGACTTGCGACAGCTCGCCCACGCTCATGGCGGACAGCACGGACAACGCCATGCGCGGGCCCACGCCGCTGATCTTGATGAGCTGGCGAAAGGCCTCGCGCTCGGATGCGGTCGCAAAGCCGTAGAGGATCTGCGCGTCTTCCCGCACCACGAAGTGGGTGAGCAGGGTGACGGTTTCACCGAGGCCGGGCAGGTTGTAGAAGGTGCTCATGGGCACGTCCACGTCGTAGCCGACGCCGTGGCAGTCGATCAGCACCTGCGGCGGGTTCTTGCCGGCCAGCGTGCCTTGCAGGCGTCCGATCATGGTGCGCAGGCCCTCGCGCCCCGGGGCTTCCCGGCAACGCCCGGCAGGGATTTCAGTGGTGATTTCATTTTGGGATTCATGGCTGCACCAAGCCGCGCCGTGCCGCTTCCAGCGCGGCTTCGGCGCGGGACGACACGTTGAGCTTGCGGTAGATCTGCTTGATATGGTCCGCGATGGTGTGGCGCGACAGGCCGAACTGCTGGGCGATCTCGGGCAGGGTGTAGCCCTTGGCCACGCGCTGCAGCACCTCGGTTTCGCGCTCGGTGAGCTTGACTTCGTCCTCGATCTGGCGCATCAGCGTCTTCTGGCGCTGGGGGCCGTTGGCAAAGTGCGCCAGCACGCGGCGCGCGATCGGCGGCGACAGCGGCGGCTCACCCTGGGTCATGCGCAGCAGTTGCGCCACCAGCGTTTCCTGGGGCTGCTCCTTGAGCAGGTAGCCAAAAGCGCCGGCCTGCAGCGCAGGAAACAGGTGCTCATCGTCGTCGTAAATCGTCACGACCACGGGCAAGGCCCTGGGCTGGTGGTGGCGCAAGGCGCCCACAACATCCAGGCCCGTGCCATCGGGCAGGCCCAGGTCAATCAGCGCCAGATCAAAAGGCCGCTCGGCCACGCGGGCCAGCGCCTGATCCACGCGCCCGGCAGTCGTGACCTGCACGCCAGGAAATGCGGCACGGGCCACCTCGGCGAGCCATTCGCGGATGGCGGGCAGGTCTTCAACGATCAAGGCATGTTGCATGCGACGATGGTAGCGGATGCGTCTGTCAATGGGCTTGCGGCGCGCCATCGCCAGCCAGGCCCTCCAGCGGCACGGTGACGTGCACCCGGACACCGCCCAGGCCGGAGACCAGGAACCGGTGCTGGCCACCGAGCTTGCGCGCGCGGCGCTCGATGTTGGGCAGGCCCAGGCCGGCGGCCCTGGGCGCAGCGGCACCCGCGGCCAGGGCCGGTGCCGGCGGCAGGCCCTGCCCGTCGTCCTCCACGTCGAGGACGATGGCATCGCCCGCGAAGGCAATCCCCACGCGGCACTGCCGCCCGCCGCTATGGCGCACCACGTTGGAGACCGACTCGCGCAGCACGCGGGTGAGCTGCAGGTGCACGCGGGGCGACAGGATCAGCCCGGCTGGCGGCTCCTGCGCATCCCACTGCACCGCAAACCCTGCCGCATCAAGGCGGCTGACCAGCTCGGCCCGCCAGTCGGCCAGCACATCGCCAGCCGCCACGGGTTGGCCCGCCATGCCGCGCACGCTCTGGCGCATTTCTTCCAGCGCCTGGCGGGCCAGGCGGGCGGTCCCGTCGGCCTGGCCCGCCTGCACGATGCCCAGCAGCTTGGCGCCCAGGTCGTCGTGCAGGTCGGAGGCGATGCGCAGGCGCTCCTCGTCCACCGCCGCCTGGGTCTGGCGTTGCTGGGACAGCCCCAGGTCCAGCAGTTGCCACAACTGGCTGGCGACCTGGACATGGTCGTCGGTGAACAACTGGCGCCCGCGCCGCGCCAGCGTCAGCCGCCAGGCCCCCTGCCCGCCCACGTCAGGCACCTGCAGCGCACGCCCCATGTCCAGGATGTGCGCTGGCGCGGCCGCTCCGGCTGCAGCGGAATCAAGCGGCTCGCAGGCCATCGTCAGCGGGTCAAACACCCGCGCCAGCAGCTGCCGCCAGGCTTGCCGGGCCGCCTGCTCGCCCGCCAGCCCGGCGTTGACCGCGCCGATCAGGTCCGGCATGAAGGTGCTGAGGCTGGGCCGGCTGGACGCGCGCAGCCGGCCCAGCAGCCACTGGCGGGCCGGGAAGTACAGCCAGCCGATGACCAGCAGCGACAGCGTGATCGCCGCCCCGGCATCCACCCGCAGCAGCGCGACCAGCGCCAGGTCGGTAAAAACCACCAGCGTGCCGCCCAGGTACCACAGACACAGCGGCACCCACCAGCGCTCCAGCTCGAACAGGTTGGCCCGCCCCACCGACACCATCAGCCCGACATAGAGCAGCGGCACCGACACCCAGCGGTAGCTGTTGCTGACCACCTGCACGTCGTACACCAGCGACACCACGAAGGCATAAATGACGACGCTGAAGGCCACCAGCGCGCTGGCTGCCAGCCAGCGCCCGGCCGCGCGGTGCACCGGGTCTTCGCGGTGCACCAGGCTTTGCCGGATGGCCAGCCCGATCAGGCTGGCGCTGGCCACCACCAGCCAGAGCTTGTAGCGCAGCGCCTGGTGGTCCGGCCACTGCAGCACGTTGAGCACCAGCAAGACGAGCAACAGCCAGGCGCTGCCCCGGGTCCAGGCCCGCGCCTGGCGCAGCGGCGTGGGGTAGTGCAGCATCATCATGGTGAAGGCCCACACCGCGACCAGCGAGGTGCAGCGTACAAAAATCTGGCCCGCCTCGGCAAACCACGGCGCCAGCAGCCACAGCCGCCCGGTCACCACCGCCACCTCGGCCAGCGCCAGCGGCGCCATCAGGCTGGCCAGGCCCAGAAAGCGCGCGCCCACGCTTTGCCAGCGCCAGGCGCATACCCCCATGCCCACCACAAAAGGCACCATGCCGCACAGCAGCGGCACCCAGTAGAGCCAGCCGAGTTCGTCCCACTGGCGGGCGTGCACCGCGCGGGTGATCCACTGGCCGTCGGCCAGCTGGACTTCCACCGGCTGCGCGCGCGCCAGCGCACCGTCCAGCAGCTCCCAGACCCGGTTCTGCAGGACAAAGAAACGGTCCAGGTCTTCCTGGCGCGAGAGCATGGACGGCGCCTCGACGGCGATGAGGCTGTCGAGGCGGATCTCGCCCGCGCCGCGACCGGCCTGCCCCGCCAGGTCGGTGGCAGCCGGCCGGATGGCCAGCACCCGCTGTTCGGCCTGGGCGCGCTCCGCCACCTTGACCGCCTTGTGCGGGTCGTACGCCAGCACGCCCTGCCCTTGGGGATCAGGCACAAAGCGCCATCCCAGACTGGGCTCCTGCAACGCGATGACCACGGAGAGGATGGACCAGAACGCGAGAAAGACAAGCCCCGCCACCAGCAGTCGCCCTTCGCGCCCCGCCAGAATGGGATGGCCGGTGGTGGTGTGTGTCATGACCTGGAAAGCGTGGACGTTGCAGCACTGCCGCTGGCCGCAGGCACCAGCGGCACCTGCACTTGCAGACAGACGCCACCAAGCGGGCTGCGCTGCCAGTTCAGCCGGCCGGCCAGGATGCGCACCCGGCGCTCCATGCCGCCAAGTCCGTGGCCCGTGGCCGGCAGCGCAGCGGGGTCCATGCCGCGCCCATCGTCCTCAACCGACAGACAAAGTTCACCCGCGACCCAGTCGATGCACACCCGGCAACGGTGCCCGCCACTGTGCAGGATCACATTGGAGAGCGCCTCCCGCAGCACCCGGGTCATCTGCACCTGCACGCGCGCGGGCAGCAACAGGCCCGGCGGCGGCTCGGCGCCCTGCCAGTCAACCACCATCCCGGCGGCACCCAGCCGGTGGACGGACTCGGCGCGCCAGTCGGCCAGGGCCTCGGCCGCACGCGCGGGCTCGCTGAGAATGCCGCGCACCGACAGGCGCATTTCGTCCAGCGCCTGGCGCGCCATGGCCGCCAGCCGGCCCTGGTCATCCACCTGGCTGCTGACATGGGCAATGCTCAACAGACTGGCGCCCAGGTCGTCGTGCAGGTCCGCCGCAATGCGCTGGCGCTCCTGCAGGGCCGCATCGCGCACCCGCATGTCGGACAGCTCGGCATAGTTGCGCTCGATTTCCTGTGATTTCGCGGCCACGCGGCGCTCCAGCTCGGCGTTGAGCTGCTCGCTGCGGCGCAGGTTCTCGCTGAACGCCCAGATCAGGCGCAGGCCCAGTGGCAGCAGCGTGATGGGGCCGCCCAGATGCCCCAGGTGCGCCTTCAGTGGCAGCCCAAGAAAAGCGGCCGACAGCTCGACCAGCGTGATGCCCACCATCGTCACCAGGATGAAAAAAAACAGCCAGAAGTCGCGCCGGGACACCCGCCACGACACGGCCATGAACCAGCACGCCACCAGAACGAACTGGGGCACCAGCCAGTAATAGTTGAGCCGGGCCAGCGTGTAGATGTGTTCCGGCCCGCCCAGCAGGAACACCACCGGAATCACCAGCAGCTGCCACCACAAAATCTGGTTGATCCAGCCCACGCTGCGCCCCAGAAACCGCATCAGGAACAGCACAAAACCCGTCACGCAGAGGGGCGCCGTAGCCGGCACCAGCATCTCGATCCAGGGGCCGGCCAGCGGCGGATCGATGACGTACAGCCGGGTGGTGTTGAGCGTCCACCAGCCGATCCACAGCGTGAAATAGCCAAAATACGTGTCCTGCCGGCGCGTCAGCCACAGCGCCCCGATGAAGATGGCAAAGGCGCCCAGCAAGGCCGTGATGATCTTGGGCAGGGTGATGTTCCACCACAGCGCTTGGTCGTACAGCGGCTGCAGTTCGTGCGCCGGGCCCACGCGCAGTTCCGACAGGCCCGACGAACGCTGCGCCGCCGACACCTGCCGCAACGGATAGCCCACCACCTGGAGATGCAGCGTATTGACGCCCGTCTTGAGCAAGGGCTGCGGCAACGTGAACATCTGCGGTGTGAAGCAGTTCCGGGTGTAAGGCAAGGTCAGCTGCCCGCCCGAGCCCACCAGCGCGCCGTTCAGGTACACCGCCAGATTGCTGCAGACCCGCTCCACGTAGATGGCGGGCACCTGGCTGGGGGCGACCAGTCCGGAGGCGTCCAGCGCCACGCGGTACCAGAGTTCACCGCCGAACGCCGGACGGGTGTGCGCCCAGTCGTCGGGCAGGGCCTGCGGCTGCCAGGTCAACACCGGCAGGCCGCCCATGGCAGCCACCGGCCCGCTGGACACCTCGGCCTGGCGGATCACGACCACCTCCGCGTGGGCCACTGCCACGGCCAGCGCCCCCAGCAGGCCGGCCAGGGCCAGCCTGCGGGAAAGCGCGACAATCAAAGCCTGAATCCACTGCATGCCATGATTGTCCGCCACACCTTCACCCCCCATAACAACACCCGCCTGTCCAACCTGTGCGGCCCCATGGACGCGCACCTGCGCACCATCGAGGCCGCGCTGCAGGTGAGCATCGCCCACCGGCATGAGCAGTTCAAGGTGGACGGCCCCAAGGCGAAAGCCACACTGGCCATGGAGGTGCTGCAGGCGCTCTACGAGATGGCCGAGCGGGAGATTCCGGCCGACAAGATCCAGCTGATGCTGGCAGGCGACGCCGCCACGCTGGCCTCGGGCGAAGCCAGCAGCGTAGTGCTGAACACCCGCCGCGCCGACCTGCGCGCCCGCACGCCCAACCAGGGCGCCTACCTGGAGGCCATGGCCAGCCACGACATCACCTTCGGCATCGGCCCGGCCGGCACCGGCAAGACCTACCTGGCGGTGGCTGCCGCAGTGGATGCGCTGGAGCGCGCCGCCGTGCAGCGCATCGTGCTGACGCGCCCGGCCGTGGAAGCCGGCGAGCGCCTGGGCTACCTGCCCGGCGACCTGAACCAGAAGGTGGACCCGTATTTGCGCCCGCTCTACGACGCGCTTTACGACCTGATGGGCTTTGACAAGGTGGCCAAGGCCTTCGAGCGCGGCGCGCTCGAAATCGCCCCGCTGGGCTTCATGCGCGGGCGCACGCTGAACCACGCCTTCGTGATCCTGGACGAAGCCCAGAACACCACGCCCGAGCAGATGAAGATGTTCCTGACCCGCATCGGCTTTGGCGCCAAGGCCGTCGTCACCGGCGACGTCAGCCAGATCGACCTGCCCAAAAGCCAGCTCAGCGGCCTGATCGACGCCGAGCGCGTGCTGCGCCGCGTCAAGGGCATCGCCATGTGCCACTTCACCTCGGTGGACGTGGTGCGCCACCCGCTGGTCGCGCGGATTGTGGATGCCTACGACGCGCGTGGGCGCACCGTGGCGTCGCGCAAGCTGGCGGAATAACGTATTTATTCATAGCAAACAATGCCCATCTGACGCTGGGATATGCCTGTTTTTATTCAAATATGGCCCTGAACGCCCTCCAACTCTCCCTCCAGTTCGGCGCGCTGGCCGACGCCGGCCCCCACCGCGCCGCCCTGCCCCGCCACAAGGTGGCGCGCTGGATTCGCCATGCGCTGGCCACAGACGCCGAAATCACCGTGCGCATCGTCGACGCCGAAGAAGGCCAGGCGCTGAACCGCGACTACCGCCAGAAGGACTACGCCACCAACGTGCTGACCTTCGACTACGCCACCGAGCCGGTGGTGATGGCCGACCTGGTGCTGTGCGCGCCGGTGGTGGCGCGCGAGGCAAAGGAGCAGAAGAAGACGCTGGCGGCCCACTACGCCCACCTGCTGGTGCACGGCACCCTGCACGCCCAGGGCTGGGACCATGACGAAGACGAAGACGCGCAGGTGATGGAGCTGCGCGAAAAGGTCGAGATTCTGGCCGGGCTGGGCTTTGCCAATCCGTATATCTGAATCATTTTGACCCCTTCCCAGCGTGGAATGGTCTTTTTCAGCTATTGAATTGTGAGTTAATTCACGCGCAGCGGAATCGTCACCGGGCCGTCGTTGACCAGTTGCACCTGCATGTCGGCGGCGAACTGGCCGGTCTGCACCAGCGGGTGGGCGGCGCGGGCCCGGGTCACAAAGTAGTCGTACAGGCGCCGGCCTTCGTCGGGCGGCGCGGCCTGGGTGAAGCTGGGGCGGTTGCCGCCGGTGGTGTCGGCCGCCAGCGTGAACTGGCTGACGATGAGCAGACCGCCGCAAGCCCCCTGCCCGTCCAGGTCCTGCACGCTGCGGTTCATCTTGCCGGCGGCGTCGCTGAAGATGCGCAGCTTGAGGATTTTCGCCAGCAGCTTGTCGGCCTGCGCTTCTGCGTCGCCACGCTCGGCGCACACCAGCACCAGCAGCCCGGCGCCGATTTCGCCAGTCACCACACCATCCACCACCACGCGCGCTTCTGCGACGCGTTGCAAGAGAGAAATCAAATCAGGGCCTCCGGGTTGTTCACCTGCGCCGCCCCCTGCCCGGCGGGCTGACGGCAGCGCATGCCAAAAGGGGATTGTCCCGCAGCCCGCGCGCACTGGCATGCCAGAATCCGGCCAATGCGGCAGTCCTGGAAAGCGCTTCGTTGGTGGACCCTGGCCTGGGTGGCGATCACCCTGGCCGGCGGCGTGGTGCTGGCGCGCTGGGAGCTGACCCGGCTGCGCGAGGCCTTCGAGACCGACGCGCGCATCATGCACCGCCTGCTCAGCCAGCGCGTGGTGCAGCACGACGCCATCCTGGCCACGCTGGCCCTGCTGCAACCCGGCCCGGACGGCCCGGCCGATGCGGCGCCGGAACAGCGGCTGCCCGCGCTGTATGCGCAGATCCTGGCTGTCCAACGCCGAGACCGCGACGCGACCTGGCACACGCCCGCGCTGGGTGCGGCCGAAGCCGCCTCGCGCCAGCAGAAGCGCCCCGTGCTGGGCGCCGTGGACTTTGCGGCTGGCCGCTACCAGTTGGTGTTGGCGGCACAGCCCGCCAGCTATGCCCTGACGATTGACCTGCGCGCCATGGTGCCGTGGACGGAATGGCCGCAGACACCGGACACCAGCCCGGTGCGTGTGGCGCTGACGGACCCGGGGCAAACCTTCGTGCTGCAGCCCGGCCGGCCGGCCAACGGCGGCTGGGCGTTCGAGTTTCACAAACATCTGGCCGCCGAAAGCCAGCCGTTTGACGTCGTGGTGACGCAAACGGTGGGCTGGAGCGCCCTGCCCTGGGCGCAGATGGCAGCCTGGGCGCTGGGCGTGGCGGGTGTGCTGGCTGCGCTGCGCCC
>ERZ1034365.1099-NODE-1099-length-14204-cov-4.601756_pt1 | contig 14204 bp, 12 predicted proteins | sample MGYA00520615_ERZ1034365 | MGnify/ENA primary metagenome ERZ1034365 (study PRJEB33736, sample SAMEA104284505) | Azolla filiculoides | biome: Urban; feature: Water surface; material: Ditch water | place: Netherlands | collected 2015-10-28 | depth 0-0.1 m ... | reverse complement strand
GTTTCGAAGGGTATCCCAGCTGACAAGGTTTACACCGAAGGTAAGGGCAAGGCCAATCCAGTTACAGGCAAGACCTGTGACAAGATCGGTGGCGCACAGAACGGTACCAACAAGAAGCTGGTCGACTGCTTGCAGCCAGACCGTCGTGCAGTTCTCGAAATCATCGGCACCAAGTAATCGCCGGTTTTTCGAAGCACGAGAAAAAGCCACCTTCGGGTGGCTTTTTTAATGCGCAGCACTTTGATTAGAAAGTTGCCCTGCCCTAGCTAGCTTTATAATCTATGTATTACACACTATCGGTTTCATCACATTGATATGAACGCCCCGCTACAACAAAGCACCAACGCCGATCCGGCTGAAGTTCAAAAGTTTTCCGATCTCGCGCACCGCTGGTGGGATCCGAACAGCGAATTCAAACCACTGCACGAAATCAATCCGTTGCGCACCCGCTGGATTGATCAGGCGATCGGCTTAACGGGTAAAAAAATCATTGATATCGGTTGCGGTGGCGGTCTGCTTTCAGAAGCCATGGCATATGAAGGTGCAGAGGTTACTGGTATCGATCTATCAGACAAGGCTTTGGGCGTTGCCAAACTGCATCTGCTCGAAAGTGGTGCCAAAGTAGACTACCGTCATATTGCGGCCGAAAGTATGGCAGCCGAACACCCAGCTAGCTTTGATGCGGTGACATGCCTGGAAATGCTGGAACACGTTCCCGATCCGCAACAAACTATAGAAGCCTGCGCCAAACTGGTGAAACCCGGCGGAGACGTCTTTCTATCGACCCTCAATCGCAATCCCAAGGCTTACTTATTAGCCATTATCGGTGCCGAGTACATCCTGAACATGCTGCCTAAAGGGACGCATGATTACGCCAAATTTATCAAACCGGCCGAACTGATTCGCATGGCCCGACAGAGCGGGCTAGATTTAGTCAGCATGACCGGCATGAGCTACAACCCTTTAACCAAGGTTTACAGCCTAGGTGACGACACCAGCGTGAACTATCTGGTGCATTTGCGCCGCAACGCCTAATGTCAAAAATCTGCGCAGTCCTCTTTGACCTAGACGGAACGCTAGCCGACACTGCGCCCGATCTGGCCTATGCCGCCAATAGCCTGCGTCTGGCAGACGGCGTACCGCCTTTAGCCTTTGAAATCCTGCGGCCCATGACCTCCCACGGTGCGCGTGGCCTAATTAAAGAAGCGGTTGGCCTAACGCCGGAGGACCCGGGCTTTGAACACGCCCGCCTGCGTTTTCTGTCGTTTTATGAAAACAATCTCTGCGTTCACTCCAAACTGTTTCCCGGCATTCCACAACTGCTCGATGGCATTGAAACTCGAGGCCTCCCCTGGGGCATCGTCACCAACAAGGTGGAATATTTCGCCCTGCCCCTGATACAGCAGCTCGGTCTAGGCAATCGCTGCGCGGTTACCGTAGGCGGTGATACAACGGCCAATCCCAAACCGGCAGCAGATCCCTTACTGCATGCTGCTAAAGCCATCAATGTTGCGCCCGAGGCCTGCGTATACGTAGGTGACGACCTACGCGATATAGAAGCCGCGCATGCCGCTGGCATGACCAGCGTGGCTGTACGTTGGGGCTACCTGGGCGATGGCCTACCCATTGACCAATGGAATGCCCACCATATCGTGCGCACCCCAAAAGATCTGCACGACCTGCTTGAAACGCTGTGTTAAATAGAACCACGTCATAAAGATTTCCTCCCATATTTGCTTGCCGCGTCCAATTACCACGATGACACAACCTTCAAATTCAAAATTCTACGGCTTAGCCCTTGCCGCTTTAGGTATCGTATACGGCGACATCGGTACTAGCCCGCTATACGCTTTTGAACAGGTATTTGACAACGGACTCCATTCCGCACCATTAAATGAAGCCAGCATCCTTGGCGTTTTGTCGCTTTTCTTCTGGGCACTGGTCATGGTAGTTACGGTCAAATATGTCCTCGTGGTCATGAATGCCAGCCATCGCGGAGAAGGCGGTGTCATTTCTCTCATGAGACTTCTTTTAAACAATACGGAAAACAAACCATTCACCCGTGCTTGTTTAATGTTAGCCGGCATATTAGGCGCAGCCTTTTTCTACGGTGATGGTGTCATCACGCCTGCTATTTCTGTTTTATCCGCGGTTGAGGGTCTGGAGCTGGTTTCTCCAACGCTCAAAGACTATGTTATTCCCGTAGCGCTACTTGTTCTCTTTCTTTTGTTTTGGTCACAAAGATTTGGCACAGGAAAAATAGGCAAGCTCTTTGGCCCGACGATGTTTATATGGTTTATTCTGCTCGCCGGGCTTGGCCTGTTAAATATAGTCGAAAACCCACACGTACTTAAAGCGCTTAATCCAATGTATGCGGCCGCTTTCGTGAGCGAAAATGGTCTGCTACCTTTTTTTGCTATGGGAGCAGTTGTTCTTTGTTTAACAGGCGCTGAAGCACTATATGCGGATATGGGACATTTCGGTCCAAAACCGATCAAATTTACGTGGGTCAGCCTAGTCATGCCCTGTTTGATGCTCAACTATTTTGGACAGGGCGCACTGTTGTTGAAATCGCCTGAAGTGCTCGAAAATCTTTTCTATATGCTTGCACCAAGCTGGCTACATACCGTTCTGATTATTGTCGCAACACTGGCTACCGTTATTGCTTCTCAAGCTGTGATATCGGGAGCCTTCTCGATCACAAAGCAATCCATTGAACTGGGCTTCCTACCAAAACTACGCGTAATCCAGACCTCGGAGAAGGACGCAGGTCAGATCTATGTCCCTGCTGTCAATCTGCTACTTGCCGCTATGGTGATTGCAGTCATTCTCATCTTTAAAAACTCTAGCGCGTTGGCCGGCGCTTACGGTATCGCAGTTACCGGCACAATGCTGATTACAGACTTTCTCGCAATTTCGGTCGCCATTACAATCTGGCGATGGCATCCTTGGTGGGCAATCAGTTCAGGGCTCTTCTTCATTATCGTCGACCTAGTTTTCTTCACTTCAAACAGTCTCAAGTTTTCTGATGGCGGCTGGTTCCCTCTGGCCTTAAGTCTGGTTGTCCTTACCGCCATGTTGATCCAGCTTCGCAAATCTGTTGCATCTACGAATTAACCCGGCCGACTTTAAAAGCTGTGTCGTGTGTACTACCTACGCGATACAAGGTAATGGGTCTGAACCTTACCAAGGCCCTTACACTCTACCTCGCCAGCATCTTCCGTAATAAATGCCCCGTGCAGGGCCTCCAGAGTTGAGGTAGAGATTTGCACCCGACCTATCACTGAAGTCGATTCCATACGGCTCGCTGTATTAACGGTGTTTCCCCACAAGTCGTACGAAAACTTGGTAAACCCAATCACACCCGCCACAACCGGACCTGAATTAACGCCGATACGCATACCCAACTCGAGGCTATGGCTACGATTAAACTCAGCCAGATCTTCATACATACCAAGCGCCATATCAGCACAAATCTGTGCATGATCGCTTCTAGGAATCGGCAACCCCCCAACGGCCATATAGGCATCGCCAATAGTTTTAATCTTTTCCAGCCCCAGTTGCTCTGCACGCGTATCAAAGCGTGTAAAAAGATCGTTAAGCAATAACACCAAATCGCCTGCCGTCATCTGTGAAGACATTTTAGTGAATCCCACGAGATCACTAAAAAGAATTGTGACCTCAGGGTAACTTCCGGAAATATTTTTTTCGCCACGTTTCAACCGATCTGCAATCGGTTTCGGCAAAATATTTAACATCAACTTTTCAGTTTTAAGCTGCTCGAACTCCAGTAGCTGTTTTTCCTGATGCAACAGTTCCAAATTCCGCTTGTCCTGATCGCGCAGGCGCTTCTTCTCAAGTGAAGATAAAATACGGGCCCGCAATAGAATTGGGTCATAAGGTTTGGGCAGATAGTCTTCTGCGCCGATCTCGATACAACGGATAGTCTTCTCGATCTGGTCAGCACCGGAAATCACAATCACGGGCAGCATCTTAAACTCGTCATCCTTCTTGATGATCTCGAGCACGCCAAGACCATCAAGCTCCGGCATCTCCAGATCCAGTAAGACCAGATCTACCGCCTGGTTACGAATAATATCCACCGCCTCTAGGCCATTCGCAGCTTCCACCACATTGGTCAGCCCCAGATTCTTCAGGCTCATGGTCAGAATGCGGCGCAGCGTCCGGCTGTCATCGACCACCAGGATTTTGCAAGCCTGATACACCCGATCCAGTATGACACTTGAGTCAGGCTGGATCGCTTCTACGGGCATTGTAGTCATGAGATCTAGCTCCTCGGGGAATAACAGGAAAATTTTTCGTGTTGCTGCAAACTAAATCGCACATTGCCAAAAATGGTCTCTGATGCACCCAGTACCAGATAGCCTCCAGGTGCAAGACTCGCATGCATCTGATCCAGCAGCCGATCCTTTGTATCCTGACCAAAATAGATCATGACATTACGTAGCAGAATCAGATCAAACTTGGGTAGCCGTGGCCACGGATCAATGAGGTTCATGGTGGAAAAATTCACCATGTCACGGATCCCCTCGGCAATCTCAAAACGCCCATCGCCGTGGCGGTTGAAATGACGGTTGCGGTAAAGAACATCGAGGCCGCGGTCCGTTTCTGCCTGGCTATAAACACCGGCCTGCGCCCGCGCGATATTCAGTGGCGAGATATCCGTTGCTACGATATTAATCTTCCATCGCGCCAGCTCCGGAAAAGATTCCCGGATCATCAGGCCAATACTGTAGGCCTCCTGGCCCGTTGAGGCAGCAGCACTCCAGATATTGAGCGATTTCTGGCCACTTCTGCCTGCAATGAGCCTGGGCAACGCATAATCACGAATACCATCAAAAAAATGTCGGTCCCGAAAGAACTGTGTCTCGTTGGTGGTCAGCGCAACAAAAGACTCCCAGTGCCGCTCACCCACCGGATGCTTCAGCAAATCCTCTATGAGCGCTTCAACGCATTCGTAATCGAATTTTCGGGCTACCGGCTGCAAACGGGATTGGATCAGGTAGTCTTTCTTTTCATCAAGCAAAATTCCGACCTTGCTCCGCAATAGGCCGTAAAACTGATCGAGCGCTTCGCGATTCATGCTTATCGCCCTACCGCAGGCACTTTGCGGGTGCGAAAAACAATTTCGTCGGCAATCCGGTCGATGGGCAACACCACATCAGCAAGGTTGTTTTGAACAACCGCACCAGGCATACCCCAAATCACACTGGTTTGCTCGTCCTGGGCAACGACCTGCCCACCGCGGGCATGAATGACCTCGCAGCCTTTCAATCCGTCATAGCCCATACCGGTTAGTACCACTGCCAGCAAATCCTTGCCATAAACTTCGGCTGCTGAACGAAACAATACATCAGCAGCAGGTCGACATGAATTCTCAGGAGGGTCTTCCGTCAGATGAATATGCGTTTTCGTGCCCTTCTTACTCAGCACCATATGCAGGCCACCTGGCGCCATATAAGCAACGCCAGGTAACGCAATGTCACCATCGCGCGGCTCGATGACCTTCATGGGCCCACTGGTAGAAAGCCTCGCGGCCAGCGATGTGGTAAAGCTAGAGGGCATATGCTGAACGATGAATACGGGTACAGATAGTGGCGCTTTAAGCTGGGAAAAGATCTGCATAAGCGCAACGGGACCACCGGTTGATACCCCAATACAGACTGCCCGGGCCGGATGACGAATTATCTGCCTTCCCGAATCAACGCGACGTGTCTCAGATAGTATAGGTGACGATCGACTTTCGGCTGCACCCTCTTGAGAGGCCGGAGGCTGGACATTTGATGCAAGCGTTGAAGGCGGGGCCGATGAACTAGCGAGCGTGGCACGTGCCTGATGGCGCCGACCAAACCCGATGATTTTGGGAATCAGTTGTTCTTCCAGCACCTTGAACGCACCAACACTGCCGGCAGATGCGCCAGGTTTGCCGACATAGTCGTTCGCGCCCGCTGTCAGCGCCGTTACCGCCATCTGTTCACCTTCCTGTGTGTGGCTGCTGAACATGATGACGGGGAGCTTTGCATCAATCTTGCGGATCGCTTTCAGTGCCGAAATGCCATCCATCTCGGGCATATCGATATCCAGCGTCACAACGTCGGGTTTATAAACCGTAATCGCTTCAACGGCCTGTAGACCGTTAACGGCGACGTGTACGACCTCGATTTCCGAATGTCGCTCTAGCGCAGTAGTGATGACTTTGCGCATCACCGCAGAATCTTCTGCGACAATAACTCTAATCTTACGATGGGGTGCTGCCGAACGCATCAGATCTAGCGCTGCTTCAGGGAGATGCCTGAGACAATCTTATGCGTTTCAAGAATCAGTAGTAGCTGATTGGGTAGCTTATAGACCCCGGAAATAATATCCCGTGCGCGTTCCGGCAGGTTGCTGGGCGGTTGCTCAAAGCTAGACTCGTCAAGCTCAAGAATCGGGTTGGCTTCGTCGACCAATAAGCAGAAGATGGCGTCTTTCTCTTTGAAGAAGAGTGCAATTTTTCCCTGATTACCATGCCTTGGCTGCATACCCAGGCGGACATGCATGTCAATGGCGGTCACGATCTGGCCGCGCAGGTTGATAAAGCCAGCCACTTCCGGTGGCCCCAGCGGTGCCGGGGTAACTTCGAACTGATTGCTAACTTCCACGCCCGCCATCGTTAGGATTCCAAAATAGAAATCCGCAACGTGGAATGTGGAATAAACCTTATTGGCGCTCATAACTAGGATTTCGAGAGAACAACGCCATAGGATTCATTCATGGAATGATCTAGAACTTTCGGCGCATTGTTTTTAACCAGCTGATTGAGCGCCAAAATTTCCGGCACATTAAGGAAGCTGACTACCTTGCCACTCACAATAGCACTGCCAGAAATACCCTTCTGAACAGGACCCGAGATCGTCACATCAGCAGATGTGTGGAAAATATCAAAGATTTTGCGCACAACAAAACCCACTGGTTTGTCTTCCACATAGTAAACAATAACCGAAAGCTGGCGGTCTGCATATAAACCATCACGCGACCCACCATCTACCAGATCATCCAACCAGATCAGCTGCATAATCTGGTCGTCATACATCACCACGTCATGGGTACCACGCTGATAAATGTCCTTGACGTTGAAACTTTCAAGTCGTGTTACAAATGCCAGCGGTATCGCCACGTGCTCTAAACCGTGCAAATCAAAAAGCAAGAAGGCATCTGTTTCATCACTAAGCTGTGCAGCTTCTTGCGAAATCGTACTCTGAAACTCGTTTTCCATGAGCTTGGAGATCAAGCCAGAGCGAATGGCAATGCCGGAAATGTCAAATATCAAAGAAACACGGCCATCTCCCAGGATGGTAGTGCCACTGTAGATTGGGGTACCCTTCATTAGCGGGCCGACGGACTTAACAACGATTTCCTGCATGAACAGGATCTCTTCGGCTACCAGACCAAATAAAATGCCGGCGGCCTGAACTAGCACGATATTCAGCGGCGCAGTCGGATCATCTCGCAATGGCTGGATGCCCAGCTCATGATTCAGGTACAACAACGGGATCAAACGGTCGCGCAAACGTAGTACCGGTACCCCGTAGAAATCTTCAACGCCAGGTTTGCCGGCTTCGGCATGGTGACGCACCATCTCAACTACATTGCTTTGCGGGATTGCAAACTGCTGGTTGCCACAACGCACAAACACCGCCGGCATGATGGCTAGGGTCAACGGAATGCGTAGGCGAATCTTAGTGCCGGCATCCGAAGTGACTATCTCAACCGTGCCGCCAATCTCCTGAACGTTTGTTCTTACTACGTCCATACCAACTCCGCGGCCGGATAGACTAGTCACCTGTTCCTTGGTCGAAAAGCCCGGTAGGTAAATAAAATCGATAATCTCCCGGTCCGACAGACGGTCCACGCGTTCCTGCGTGACCAAACCCATTTGTACCGCCTTCTGAGACACCATCGGCACATTAACTCCGGCGCCATCATCACCCAATTCGACAACGATCATGCCCTTTTCATGGAAGGCGTTCAGCGTTATGGTGCCGGTCGGCAATTTGCCTTTCTGGTGGCGGATCTCAGGCAACTCGATACCGTGATCAATGCTGTTCCGGATGATGTGCGTCATCGGATCGCGGATCGATTCCAGCAGGGTACGATCCAATTCAGTATCGGCTCCGATCTGTACCAGCTGGACAAGCTTACCTGTCTCCTGCGCCACATCACGCACCAGCCGCGGAAACTTTGACCAGATGTTCTTGATCGGCTGCATACGCGTCATCATCATGCGCTCTTGCAAGCCCATGGTAATCACGTCGATGCTACGAACGGTGTTCAGGAAGTTAAGGTCGCCACTGGTTTTGGCAAATGACATCAACCGGTTTCTGGCAAGCACCATCTCGCTAACCAGGTTCATCAGGTTATCCAGGAGATCGACGTTGACCTTGATCGGCGCTGAGAATTCGTTTTGCCGTTCGGTGGCTTCTTTTTGCGCCTCAAACTCTGCCGACAGCAGTTCGCCTTCGCGTACAGAGTTTGAGACCGTTGCCACAGCGGCGGCGGGAGTCGCCGGAGGCGTTGCGGGCTCGGTCACTGCCGGCGCCGTCAAAATGGCGGCAGCCGCTTCGACCAATGCTTCTGTCGCGGCTTCCTGTTCAGACACAGTTGGCGTTGCCACCGGAGTTGCTGGCGTTGGTACGGCACCACTGCCACGTTCAGCCATGGCCAGCAGGCTCTCAACCAGCGCAGTGTCGTCTCCAGTAGGCTCTGCTCTGGCGGTCTGGATCTGGGTCACAATGCCGCGCAGACAATCAATCGATTGCAGCAAGGCATTGGTAATGGACACGTCGATCAAATAGGTGCCATCGCGCAGCTTACTCAGCAGTGATTCGCTGGCATGCGCCACCTTTTCGATACGTTCGAAGCCGAAAAAGCCGCTACTCCCTTTCAGGGTGTGAACGGCCCGGAAGATGTTTCCGATCAGCGCTTTATCTTCCGGCGAGCTTTCCAGCTTGACGAAGTCGATATCCAGTTGATCAAAGATCTCCTCGGCCTCGATCAGAAATTCGTCAAGAATTTGATCGTCGAGTTGCATAAATCGATCTGCGGGTCTGGTTGAACGCTAATCGATTTAGATCTTAAACCGCTGAACCATGCTTTGCAGGTCGCTGGCCATTTTAGCCAGCTCATGCGCCGCCTGTTGGGTATTAGAGGCTCCTTCAGTCGAATTAGCCGACACCGACGATACACATTCAACGTTTTTAGCAATTTCGTTACTTCCATCGGCCGCTTCCGAAACCGTACGGCCGATTTCATTCGCCGTCGCGGCCTGCTCTTCCACTGCGCTAGCGATAATGCTGGAGATATCGTTGATCTTCACGATGCTCGATGAAATGGCCGCAATCGAACTCACGGCACCTGAAATATCCTGCTGAATGGTAGCAATGCTGCCGATGATTTCTTCAGTAGCCTTCGAGGTCTGACGTGCCAGTTCCTTCACTTCGTTGGCCACCACAGCAAAGCCCTTGCCGTACTCACCGGCACGAGCAGCTTCAATCGTGGCGTTCAGCGCCAACAGGTTGGTCTGTTCGGCAATCGACGAGATCACCTTGGAGACATTGCCAATTTGCTGGCTGCTCTGATCCAACTTGGCCATTGTGTCCGAAGTCTGCTTAGCTTCTTTAACAGCCTGGCCAGTAATGGAGGAGGCCTCCATGGCATTCGACGAGATCTCACGAATGGCCACACTCAGCTCTTCAACGCCTGTGGCCACACTCTGCATATTGCCGCTGACCTGGGTCGCAGCCGATGCAGCCGAGGTTGCCTGTGCCGATGTCTCTTCAGCATTTGAACTCATTTGGGAGCTCAGCGCCGAAAGCTCTTCCGAAGCGGCAGATAGATTGTTTGCACTGTTCGAAATCGAATGGAAAGCGTCACGAGCTGTTTCAATCAGCGTATTCACCTGTTTGGCGATATCCAGGAAGAAACCATCTTTGCCTTCCAGGTCTACCGCAGCCTTGAAATCCCCCCCGGCTGCGGCCGCAATAACGGCAGCGATCTGGTTCGTGGTTTCCTGTGCCTTGATGACATTGGCCTTTTCAATCTGAGCCAGCTCATCGGCTTCCTGCAGGCTCACCTGAAGCGCGGCGACTGATTTGGCCATGGCACCGACCTCATTGTTCAGCTCTGTCCCCGGAACAACGGTATCCAATTTGGCGTTAGCAAGATCACCCAGTGAATTCTCCAACCCCTTCAACGGGCCGCTTATCGACTTTGTTACTAGGATTGTTACCAAAATAGATAGCAGCAATGTAATCAAGAGGGCGACACCAATCGCAATCAACGCGTGATTTGCGGAATCAATCGCGGCATGAAAGCCTTCCTCGGCTGCTGAAGTCTTTTGCTTCGAGACTTCTCTTATTGAAGTCGTGAGTTCCTTAACCGTGTCCTGATAATCACGGCTCATGGTGAACTTGTAGGCTGCTTGTGCACCGCCCGCCGAATTAGCCAGCTTTTCAATCTCGGCAACTTCTGAAATATATTTCTTCGCAACCGGCTCAATAGCATCGACCAACGCCTTGCCTTCCGGTCGAATGATCGTGGCTTTTAACTTCTGCGTGTTTTCAAAAAACTCTTTTTCGAGAACTTCAATTTCATGCAAAGCTTCTTTGCGGCTATCACCATCACCGGCGCTGGTCGCAAGAATGTAGCGGTTAACGTTTCGTGCGATCTGCTGAACCGTGCGCGTCAGGCTTCGGCTAATGCCTACACCAATCAGGTCTTTTTCGTACATGTTCTGCAGCTTGTCTTCCAGCTTAATCACGTTGGAAACGCCCATGCCGGCAATGGTTGCCGCGAACAAGAAAATTAACGTAAACCCGATAAGAAGCTTAGAGCGAAGGTTCATCTTATAAAACGATTGTTTCAAGCTCATGATCGACCGCCAACGGTAAAAGACTGAAAGATTGGACTAAAAAAAACAGATTTTGAACTATAGCATCGGATTTGCCCGAAAGATCACAGATCCTTGCGCAGACCCAGCGCAAAGAAGCCAATGATACGCTTAGCAATTGTTTTGGTTTCATTGGCAGTCTCTGCTTCTGCATCATCCGCGCTCAGATGTTTCTGGTTTTGGATCTTGCGCTCCGCCAATATTCGAGACAGTTTGTCGACTAAGTCTGGGTTGTTGCTCAGGACCGGCTGAATCCCTTCTTTGGTCACCTGCAGCAGTAGCACATCGCTCAGGGCAACCACATCTGCCGACCTAGGCTCACCAGTCAGCATGGATATTTCGCCGACGCAATCTCCCGGCCAAAGACTAGCCACCGAGGTCTTCTCACCGTTTTCTTTGGGAATCTGTATATCCAGGCTACCCTCGAAAATAAAGAACATGCTGTCGCCAGTGTCACCATGGCGCAAAATCGTCTCTCCTTTTCGGAACTCACAAAGCTCAACATTACGGGCAAGCGCTTGAATCTCCTCAAGGCTCAACGCCTTCAGTACGCTCTGATCGCGAATATCTAGCAGGCGCCGGGTCTGATCGACCGTATCGTTTTGGCGCGAAACGCTGATTGACGACTCCAGATTAATTGAAGCAACACGCAAAAATTTGAGCACCGTTTTTAACACTATTGAATTGGCAGGCGTCACCGCAAATTCTGGGACAGCGAAATACTTTAATCTGTAAGTTACCGTCCCCACAGAGATCCCCGTTACCAAGACGTTGTAACGATCATAAATGCCATCAGTGTTTTTTACGACATGCTTCATGGCTATATTCAGGATTTCAACCACCTTATCCTGCGAATGCTTGACGTCAATATTTATAAAAATGACACGGGGATTCCCTGTCGCCTCACGACTGTAGTTCTTTATGCCACCAGACAGGAACTTGGTGCTGGGAAACTTAATCGTTGTTCCATCAGAATTATTGAGCGTTACAAACCGACGATCAACATCCATCACCTTATACAGCTCTTCGTCGCCAATCTGAATCCAGTCGCCAATCGCAAAAGTGCGATCGTACTGAATTTGAATACTGGCAATGGCTTCAGCGATAAAGTCTTTAGCCATGTATGCAACACCCAGACCAAGAGCACCTGAGCCTGCAATCAGTGTTTTAATGGAATAGTCATATAAGAGCACAAAGCCGGCCAGACCAAAAAAACCATAAATGGCTACGCTAAAAAGAAGAAGTAAAAGATTGGGGATCCGGGTTTCCGTCGACTCAATATTATGAATCAGGCTGGCCCGACGAACCAGCGCATCGACAGTCGCGGCAAACAGAACAAACTGGAGCACGGCCAGGATGCGACCTAAGGTAATTTCTGAGTGTTCGTTCAACGAAAAATCAACCCAGCCAAACGGGGACCCCGATAAATAGTGCAAAGTCGCAGCAACTGCGATATCAATTACTAGCAATAACAGAAACACTTTTCTGAGGTGCCGGATAATCTTTTTTGTGCTTTCCATACGAGAGTGTCTCTCTGTTCTACGGTTGAACTTGAATGATAGCGCTTCTTATGACTTCATTGAATTGAAGCCGCTGAGAATTTGGAGAAACATAAGGGTGCGATTGCAAAAAACTCTTTCGCCCTTCAGACGAAGCAATCAACTGAGCTAGCGCTGGGTCATGCGTGGCAAATTCTTCGGCAAGCAACTTCCCCAGTCGGACACCATAAGTAGGCAACATACTTGCAAAAAGATCGGCTTCCACCAGCAATACTTTCATTGTTTCAATATCTTGAATACTATCTAGGTCCTTAACTCGACCCATGAGCTCATTGAAAAGGGATGGTTCTGTTGCACGAATAAGAATCTGCAAACGCTCGAGCTGTTCAGGCGAGATTTCCACACGAGTCTTTAAAAAATCTGCCAGTAAGTGACATGCCTTCTCTTCCTGTTCGCCTAGGTGTCGATTGGGTCGCCCTTCGTGGCCAAAGTCATGTCCGATTGCTGCTAGCAATAAGACCCAACAGTCTTCATCCGTTAAGCGCCATTTGAAATCAGCCTCATCTTCCCCCGCACTACTTGATTGAGACATCAATAGCAAAGTAAGCGCTAGACAGACTTCCTTAAAGTGACGTCTCGAATGGTAGTTAGGTTCTGAAGCGTCTTGACAGAACCTGTCGATCTCTCGGGCTAATTCAATACAGATACCAGACCAGATTTCGCCTGAGCTGATTTTTCGCTGCCAAAAATTGGTTTCGATTAGCTCTTCAATAAATATTGCAAAAGAGTCTGGCCGCTCACACATCAAAAAATAGGTTTCAAGTGCATCGACACCAATACCTAGATTCAAATTAATTGCCTGTAATAAGCGCTCTTTCAGCTCATTATCAACCAGCTCGGAATTAACTTGCATCATGAATAATTACCTGATTCATTCATGCTGGTGAATCATTGCACGCTCGGACAAAGCAAACAGTAATCCAGTTAAGACAAAGGCTAAGTGAATACCTACCATCCAGCCCAAATCAGATTTGTCCGTGGTCTCCACTTCCAAAAAGGCCGCCAATAAGTTAATTGCCGACAATGCCACAATCGAGCCAATCAGCTTGAGTTTAAGGCCGGCAAAGTCAACACCCCCCATCCATTTAGGACGATCTGCACTGTTTTTTGCCGCACCAATAATCGAAACGAAATTTTCGTACCCTGAAAAAATTATTAACAACAGCAAATTAGCTAACAGTGTTTTATCAACGATTGATAAAACACCCGTAACAAATTCTGCCTCAGATGAATCCCAGAAATTTAATGCAAAATGTCCAAATTCCTTTAGAAATTTGACAGCAACAATTGCAAGCGTGCAGATCAATACTAAATAAAATACGGAAAGGATCCAGCGGCTACTAAAAATCAAGCGCTCCACCGCAGATTCTAACTTATTAGGGTTGTCTACTTGGGACGCTTTGGGCGGATGAGGCATAAAAACCTAGTCTGAAATAAGTTAGATTATGGATAGCTTGATTTGATGAACAGCAACGCCATGGCTGTTTTGATTATACGTGATAAAAATTTCATGGTGACTACTCATAGTTGTTGAGTTCGGCTCATCTGTCCTAGCTCTATGGATGATTGGTTACACACCTAATGCCATAACACCCTATGCTAGAATGTTCGTAACAATCATTGGGGCCGACCTGGTTTCGACGGGGGTTACAAAGCAAGACAGGGCATGTCGAGGCTCAGCTACCTCGTAAAACCAA
>ERZ1034365.1093-NODE-1093-length-14249-cov-2.582769_pt1 | contig 14249 bp, 14 predicted proteins | sample MGYA00520615_ERZ1034365 | MGnify/ENA primary metagenome ERZ1034365 (study PRJEB33736, sample SAMEA104284505) | Azolla filiculoides | biome: Urban; feature: Water surface; material: Ditch water | place: Netherlands | collected 2015-10-28 | depth 0-0.1 m ... | reverse complement strand
AAATTAGGTAGCGAAGAACAACAAGAATTACGTCGTGCCCGCTTGAAGCATTTGATCAAGATGGGTAAGTCACGCGGCTATTTAACGCATGGCGAAATCAATGACGTGATGTCAGATGAAATCTCTGATTCTGATTCATTAGAAACATTGATCAGCTTGTTAAGCGACATCAGCATCACTGTTTACGAACAAGCTCCAGACGCAGAAACATTACTACTGAACGAGAACGCACCTTCTGCTACAACAGAAGAAGAAGCTGAAGAAGAGGCTGAAGCAGCATTATCAACTGTAGATTCAGAGTTTGGTCGTACAACTGATCCTGTCCGTATGTATATGCGTGAAATGGGTACTGTTGACCTTCTAACTCGCGAAGGTGAAATCGTTATTGCGAAAAAGATCGAAGCTGGTCTAAAAGAAATGGTGATGGCGCTTTCAGCATGCCCAGTTACTATTTCTGAGATTTTAGATAACGTTACAAAAATTGAAGAAGGAACGATGGAGATCGACGAGTTTGTCGATGGTCTAGTAGATCCTAACGCTGAAGACATCCCAATGACTGCTGTTGAGGAAGAAGAAAACCTTGACGAAGAAGAGGGCGAAGAAGACGGCGAAGAAGGCGGTGGCGGCGGTGGTGGTAACACTGCTTCAGCTAAACAGTTAGAAGAATTAAAGCAACTTTCATTAGTGAAGTTTGCTGTGATTCGTGCGCAATTCGACAAGATGCGTAAAGCCCACGAAAAAGAAGGCTATAACTCACCAGCATACAAAAAAGCACAAGAAGCGATTCGTAATGAATTAATGGGCTTCCGCTTAACAGCGAAATCAGTTGAAAAACTTTGTGACACGATGCGCAAGCAGGTAGATCAAGTTTGGGCGCTAGAGCGTGGCTTAGTTCGTATCCTTGTGGACAAAGTAGGTGTTCCACGTGGTGAAGTACTAGCTGGCTTGCCTAAGAATGCATTGAACTTGAAGTGGACTTCATTGTTATTGAAAGACGGTAAATCTTACGCAGCTATCCTAGAGCGTAACGTGCCAGCTGTTCAAGAAATGCAGCAGAAGTTAATTGATATTCAAGATAAAGTTGTTTTGCCACTTCCAGAATTAAAAGAAGTGAACAAAAAGATGAACGAGGGTGAAAAGCGCGCTCGTGCAGCTAAACGCGAAATGACAGTAGCCAACTTACGTTTGGTTATTTCTATTGCTAAAAAGTACACCAACCGTGGCTTGCAGTTCTTGGATTTGATCCAAGAAGGCAATATCGGCTTGATGAAAGCGGTAGATAAGTTTGAATACCGTCGTGGTTATAAGTTCTCAACTTATGCAACATGGTGGATCCGTCAGGCTATTACGCGTTCAATCGCCGACCAAGCTCGTACGATCCGTATCCCAGTTCATATGATTGAAACAATCAACAAGATGAACCGTATCAGCCGTCAAATTCTTCAAGAGACTGGTGTTGAGCCAGATGCAGCAACTCTTGCAGCGAAGATGGAGATTCCAGAAGACAAGATTCGCAAGATCATGAAGATCGCTAAAGAGCCTATCTCTATGGAAACTCCAATTGGCGATGATGCAGACTCAAATCTTGGTGACTTCATTGAAGACACCAATACATTGGCGCCACAAGAAGCTGCATTGCATGACTCAATGCGTGATGTAGTCAAAGACATTCTTGATTCATTAACGCCACGTGAAGCTAAAGTTCTCAGAATGCGTTTCGGTATCGAAATGAGTACTGACCATACTTTGGAAGAAGTGGGTAAGCAGTTTGACGTTACGCGTGAGCGCATTCGTCAAATAGAAGCCAAAGCTTTGCGTAAAATGCGTCATCCAAGCAGAAGCGACAAACTTAAGAGCTTCTTAGAGGAAGATTAATCCATAAGGGCCCTTAGCTCAGTTGGTTAGAGCAGAGGACTCATAATCCTTTGGTCCGCGGTTCAAGTCCGCGAGGGCCCACCAGTAGTAATGAACCCTCATCAGCAATGATGGGGGTTTTTATTTTTTCTAATTACAGATTAAATCTCTTCTCTAGATTAATATCTTCTTATATCCATTCAAAATTTAGGGCATATCAATTGTGAATCTCAATCTTAATAAAAAGAAAGTGGTCGTTACTGGAGGATCAAAGGGTATTGGTTATGCGTGTGCTGAATTATTTTTGGCTGAGGGTGCGCATGTTGCGATTGTGAGTAGTCAATCCCAATCGGTAGAGCAGGCTGTTAAAAATTTACAAACTCAATATGGTGAAAGAATTTCTGGGGAGGTTATTGATTTAAGTGACTCAGATGCTTCTCAGAAAATGGCTAATTTATTAGTAGATGTTGATGTTTTGGTGAATAATGCCGGTGCTATACCTGGTGGTGGTTTAAATGCTATCGATGATGAAAGGTGGCGCAAGGCTTGGGATCTGAAGGTGTATGGCTACATCAATACCATCAGAGAGGTTTTGCCAAAAATGATTCAAAAGAAATCTGGCGTTGTAATCAATATCATTGGCATGGCGGGTACATCACCTTCGTTTGATTACATTTGTGGCTCGATGGCTAATTCATCACTTATTACTTTTACCAAAGCTGTCGGCGGATACTCATCTAAATCAGGCGTTAGAGTCTTAGGCATCAATCCAGGTCCAACTGAAACAGATCGTTTAGTTAAGCTGTATAAAGAGCGAGCAAAGTATCAATTTGGTGACGAGTCAAAGTGGCGAGATTTGTTGCCTCAGTTGCCGTTTGGGCGGCCTGCACATCCTGAAGAGATTGCTAACCTATTTGTTTATCTGGCGTCTGATAAAGCTTCTTATTTAAGTGGCGTTGTAATTGATGCAGATGGTGGCGCTATGTACGCTCATTAAATTTTTATTAAAAAATATTCGGAGATTTTTAGATGTCACTCATCGAGAAACTGAAGCAACGTGCCTCTGACAACAACCCAGTTCGTGTAGCCATCATCGGCGCGGGTAAGTTTGGTTCTATGTATCTTTCACAGGCACCTAGAACACCAGGCATTCACTTGGTAGCCATTGCTGATTTATCTCCAACAAGAGCAAAAGAATCTCTAACTCGTGTGGGTTGGGATGAGTCTCGATATAGTGCCACCTCACTACAAGATGCAGCTAAATCAGGATCAACATTTATCACTGATGATGCGGAAAAGATCATTGCTAGCGAATATGTTGATATTGTTATCGATTCCACGGGTAACCCTGCCGCTGGTATACGTCATGCATTACTCTGTTTTGATCATCGCAAGCACATCATCATGGTCAACGTTGAGGCGGATGTTTTAGCGGGACCATTGCTAGCTCGTAAAGCAGCTGAAGCGGGTGTCATTTATTCAATGGCATCAGGAGACCAACCGGCCCTCATTGCAGAACTAGTTGATTGGGCTGAAACGATTGGCTTGGAAGTGGTTTGTGCAGGTAAGGGTACAAAGTACTTGCCTATCTATCATCAATCCACCCCTAAAACTGTATGGGGACATTACGGATTCTCTGAGCAACAAGTTGCTAGTGGTGATTTCAATGCTCAAATGTTTAATTCATTTTTAGATGGCACCAAATCAGCCCTTGAGATGGCAGCTGTTGCTAATGGCTGTAATTTATTGCCACCATCTGATGGCCTGATGTTCCCTCCATGTGGTGTAGATGATTTGCCTGATATCTTGCGACCTATTTCTGATGGAGGCATCCTGCCTCAAAAAGGAACAGTAGAAGTTGTTTCATCGATTGAAAGAGATGGTCGTCCAGTATTCAGAGATCTGCGTTGGGGTGTCTATGTTGTGTTTGAGGCGCCAAGCAAATATGTCATGGATTGCTTTAATCAGTATGGTCTTAAAACTGATAGCACAGGTAGGTATGCGGCGATGTACAAGCCTTATCACTTAATTGGATTAGAGCTAGGCATTTCTGTTGCAAGCATTGCAGTCCGTGGCGAAGCAACTGGTGCGACTGGTAATTGGAGTGGCGACGTAGTAGCTACTGCTAAACGCGCTTTAAAAGCAGGTGAAAAATTAGATGGTGAAGGTGGCTTTACTGTTTATGGCAAATTAATGACTGCTGCTGACTCTCTTAAATTAGAAGCTTTACCAATTGGTTTGGCTCACAACATGGTTCTTAAGAGAGATATACCAGCAGGCCAGCCAGTTTGTTGGAGTGATGTTGATTACGATGCCACTCAACAAGCGATTCGCTTTAGAAGAGAGATGGAAGCAGTATTCCGAAAATAATTAGCCTTTTAAGGTCTCATTAAACAGAAGCTTCCAAGCAGCTTTGTAAGCAACAATTTCAGCTACCTCATTGGGGAGTGTGTTCAGGAAAAACCGCAAACTTTGCGTCCACTCTCCCAGCTTTTCAATCCTGTCTCCACCAAGATCTAGTGCGGCTAAGAACCTATAGGGATTCGCAATAATTAGCTTATTCCAGGCATCTTGATTGGCCCAGTAGCGGGCATGCAATTCACCACTTAATGGATATTTAGATCTTGAGTTGCCGAAAGCCGTATCAATATATAAATTCTTATGCTTATCTAGTAGTGCGCTAATGTACTCTGGGGAGTAAATAGAGGACCTTGAAGAGTAACGAATTTGAGCAAGATGACACCAAATGACTTTGGCGTTTGGATATTGCGTCAGCATTTTTTCTAGAGGACCTAGAAGGCCGTCTTCATTTTCATAATGGATTTGGAAGGGGACTCCGGTCTTTTGTGCAAAGGCAAAAAGTCTGTGACCTAATGGACTATCAATCGGAATATTGACATCACGGTCTTCACCTCTTTGAACTTGGCGAGGAGATGGGTAGTGTCTAAATTCAAATTCACCCATTAACGGTGTTTTTTGCAGAACAACACTTTTTTCATTTTCATCTAAAAAACGATCAATATTTTTAGTCCACGCTGGATCGACGCCGCCATTCCCGGTGGGGATGAAGTACTCAGGATATTTAATGGCTAGTTGATCACTATCGTAATTCCAAATTTGACCTTGTTCCGCAAGCTTTTTCGGTTGAGTTAATGAAAGACACACTTGAGCAACACCTGCGCGATCCATGGCCTGTATAAAGCTTTGTAGATCAAAAGTCAGAGGGTTGTATGAGCTTTCAATATCAATGATCGGGATCAGGCCGGACTTCTTGATGGATTGAATACGATTTAAATAGCCTTGCTTTACTTTCGCAAAATCAAATTTGTACTCTTGTGACCAAGCCATATTTATATTTGAAGTTAATAGGCTTAGTACGCTAAATTTTAGGAATGGTCTTCTTTTCATACATTTATTTTGGCTGATAAATATGAGAATGAACAGATCTGCATCATGTTTAACTACTATGCCAGCCTAACTAAAGTGTTTTACTAGGGTTTTTCTTATGTGGCGACCCCAAATAATCATTGATTGCGGCATTAATGACTGTTAGATTGAAGGTATCTGATTTTCTTCAAAAAGTGAGGCTTGTCATGAGTTACGGTTCACCCAAATCAAAATTAGGCGGCAATTTATCTTCTCAGCAACAAAAGATGATGGAATCATCTCAAGCAATAGGTAAGCTCACCGTTGAAAGTGCTCAAGCGATTGCCCAAATTAATCAGCAGGCAGTTCAAGATATGGCTACTGCCTTTCAAGAAAAAGTGGCTGAGCTGCTTAAAGTAAAAAATCCTCAAGAAGCATTTGATGTGGTTCATGCTCAGGTATTGCAGGATGCTGCAAAGCAAGTCACAGACTACCAAGCCAAAGTTGCTAAGGTTATGAAAGCCAATCATGATGACTTGTCTGGATTAGCAGAGTCTTTGATTCAGCAATCAAAGATGGACTTAATTCATTTTGTTAATGATGCAACTGCTAATGCCCCTGCTGGATCAGAGCCCTATGTTTCAGTATTTAAAACAGCTTTTAGCAATGCGCTTCAGAATTTTGAGCTCATCAGAGCTAGTACAGCTGATTCTTTCGCTAATTTTGAAAAAAGCGTCAACAATATGAGTCATCTCTCAACTGCCACTGCCCCGAAAAAGACAGCATCTAAGGCTCGATCTAAAAAATAAGCATTAAAGCGGTATGAACTAAAAAAAGCTTGGTTTTGGCCGAGCTTTTTTATTTATTATCTAATTTATAGAAACCATAAATTAGGCGCTAAAAGGCGTACACTGCAAAGATGACTAATGAATTTAATCCTAGTGCTGATCTAGGTTTGCGCTATTTACGACTTTTTGAAACTGCACAAGATGGTATTTTGATTCTTGACTATGCCTCTGGAAAGATAGAAGACGCTAATCCTTTTCTAACTGATTTACTTGGGTATTCCAAAGATGAGCTAATTGGTAAAGAGCTTTGGGAGATTGGTCCTTTTGTTGATAAAGAACCAGCTCTATTGGCTTTTCAAGAGTTGCATGATTCAGGATATGTTCGTTATGAAAATTTGCCACTAAGAAATAAAAGTGGAAGAGTTATAGAAGTTGAATTTATCAGCAATGCCTATCATGTTAATGGTGATCAAGTTATACAGTGCAATATTCGTGATATCACCGATAGAAGACTGATTGAGGAAGATTTAAAAAAATCTAGATCTATGTTGGAGAAGCAAAATTGGGCTGTATTGGCATATGCTCATGCAGCAATTGCCTTGTCTCGTGCAGAAGATGAGTCAGCCTTAGTTAAAGATGTATGTACGGCAATTGTTAAAGAGGCTCCTTATGTGATTGCTTGGGTCGGTATGGCAGAGCATGACTCACAGAAAACAGTGCGGGTTGTAGGGATTGAAGGGCCATCAAGACAGTATGCAGAGGGTATACAAGTCAGTTGGGCTGAAGATTCTCCGACAGGCAAGGGACCTGTAGGTCAGTGCATACGTACTGGCACTTCAACCATTATTGAAGATACAGAAATTGATCCTCGTTTTGTTCCATGGCGTGAGCGAGCCAGATCGTATGGCATTCGGTGTGTTGTTGCTACTCCAATCCATGATGGCAAAGAAACGATTGGTGCGCTAGCTGTCTATTCAAAAGTTGCCAATGCATTTACAGATAGTGAAATCCATCTATTCGAGAACTTATCAGATGAAATTGGCTACGGCTTAAGGTCAATTGCTCATCAAAAGGATCTGGCCAAGGAAGTTACAGAAAAACTAAATGCGCAAAATAAATTAACGCTTGCCTTGGAGTCAACGATTGCAGCTATGTCTAAAACCATGGAATGGCGTGATCCGTATACCGCAGGTCACCAAAGACGTGTCGCAGATATAGCGGTGTTACTAGGTGAAAAAATGGGGTTGGACCAGGATCGACTAAGCGGTCTTCATATGGCTGGAATGGTGCATGACATTGGCAAGGTGGCCATTCCATCTGAGATTCTGACTAAGCCTACAGCATTAACAGCGCTAGAGCGACAAATGGTTCAGGGTCATGTTGAATCGGGATACCAAATTTTGAAAGATGTTCCATTTAATTGGCCCATTGCAAATATGGTGAGGCAGCACCATGAGCGTATAGATGGCTCTGGATATCCTTTGGGGCTTAAAGGTGATGAGATTCTCCTTGAATCAAAAATATTAGCAGTCGCTGACACCATTGAGGCGATGGCATCTCACCGACCTTATCGACCGGCAAAAACACTTTCTGAAACATTTGGCGAGCTAGAAAGATTATCAGGCGTATTTTTTGATAAAGAGGTTGTTCAAGTCGCTTTGGATTTATTTAAAGATGAATCCCTCATTAAAAAAATGTTGGAGCATTGACCTGGTGAAGTATTTAGTTATATCAATTTATGTTTTAGCTATAGGACTTCAAATCTACAGTGTTTGGTTTGCCTTCAAGCTTCTCAAAAAAGTTAAGAGTTATGCCTACAGTATCTTTTTCATACCGCTAGGTCTTTTAATCATTATTTTTGATAAGTTGTACTACTTGATAGATTGCTGTCTATTGGGTCAGTACAGGATCCCAGAGGCTATCACTTATTTACTTATTTCATTTTTTGTATTGATTGGGGTGATTGGGCTTCATAAACTATTTAATGTTTTGGAAGATCAAAATGAGAAATTAGAATTAATTTCTAAAACTGATCACTTAACCAAAGCATTAAGTCGCTTAGAGATTGAGTCTCAAATTATTCAAGAAATAAAAAGAAGTGAACGCAGTAAGCATCCTATTGCATTTGTCATGCTGGATATTGATCACTTTAAAAAAGTGAATGATTCATATGGTCACGGCGTCGGTGATTTGGTTCTTCAGGCTTTATCCAAATATTGCGCATCACAGTTACGAACAGTTGATGCATTTGGTCGTGTTGGCGGTGAAGAATTCTTAATGATGCTAGCGGATACCGATGAGTCAGAGGCACTCTTAGTTGCTGAGCGCATTCGTGAGGGTGTCGCGTCTTTGGTTTGTGCAAAAGTAGCTGGTGTCGAGATAAAAATTCAAATAAGTCTTGGAATATCAGTCTATGAACCAGGGTTGGACGCTTCCGAAACGCCTATTCAGTTAATGAAGAAATATTTCAGAAGGTCAGATTTAGCAATGTATAAGGCCAAGCAATCAGGCCGAAATCAAACTAAGTGTTGGCACGAGTAGGACTAGTTAAAAAGCCATTTGAAAAGGCTACTTAAGGAAAGCATATGTACGTTAACGTAAAAACAAAGTTCGGATCTGCATTCCTTATTGCAGCTGCGTGGTGTATTTTTTCAATATGGGCGAGTCGGTATTGGTTTGATGATTTATCCATACTTGTTGGGCCTTGGTTGGCAGCATTCTTAATTGGATTTATTGCCATCATCCCGGGCTTCATGAACGCTTTCATGTTTTCAAGTTTATTGTTAGATAAACGCCCACTTAGAAAACATCTCGATACTTATCCAGAGCTATCAATCTTGATCGCTTGCTATAACGAAGAAAAATATATAGTACAAACAATCGAAAGCATTCTTACTCAGGCTTACCCAGCTAAGTATGAAGTAATTGTGATTGACGATGGCTCACAAGATAAAACCAGTGAGCTAGTCAAGCAAATAGCCGCTGCAGATAATCCTGTGCGACTCATTCAGCTAAATAGTAATCAAGGTAAAGCAGCTGCTTTAAATGTTGGATTGGCACAAGCGCAATATTCAAAAGTGGTCACTATCGATGCGGATTCGTATTTATTTAAGGATGCACTGACTAGAATTGCAGAGCGTTATGTCAATGATCCTTCGAATACAAGAGCTGTAGCAGGTACAACCCTAGTTAGAAACTCAAGAGACAACTGGTTAACCAAATCTCAAGAGTGGGACTACTTTCATGGCATTGCGACTGTTAAGCGTGTTCAATCGCTCAATCAAGGCACATTGGTTGCCCAGGGTTGTTTTTCGATATATGACAAAGCTGCGCTGAACGAAGTGGGTGGGTGGCCTCAGGTTGTCGGAGAAGATATTGTTTTAACTTGGGCTCTTCTGCAAAAAGGATACAGAGTTGGCTATTGTGAGGATGCTGTGATTTTTACAGTAGTCCCCAATACTCTAAGCGGTTTAATTAAGCAGCGCCAACGTTGGGCAAGAGGAATGATTGAGGCGTTCAAATTTCACCCTAAGATCCTATTTAAACGTCGTTTATCCACCTTCTTCATTTGGTGGGATTTGTTTTTCCCATTGATGGATATTGCTTTTACCTTTGGCTTTCTGCCAGGAATAGTTTTAGCTTTATTTGGACATTATTGGATTGTCGGTCCGATGACATTGAGCTTATTTCCAATAGCTCTATTAATCAATTGGATTATGTTTCATACAGAAAACAAAATGTTCAAAGAGCAGGGCTTACATGTTCGACAAAACACGTTGGGGTTCCTTATTTATTTGCTCCCTTACAGCATGATTTTGCAGCCTGCTGCAGTGTTAGGTTATTTGGTTGAGTTTTTAGGGTTGAAAAAAGTTTGGGGTACAAAATGAAATTAATAAAAAAATCTTCAATAGTGCTTTTGAGCGCCTTAAGCCTTTTATCTCATAGTGTTTATGCTGAAGAACCCAAAAACCAATGGGGTATTTTGGCGCCAACTTTATTCACATCTTCTGATAGTGATCATTTTCACGTGACTAAATTAGGCGCTGGAATATTGCCCTATTATGTAGATGGCCAGCATTACTTGGGTTTGCAAGCAACCAATACACATTACTCCAGCCTTGATTGGGCCAAGGATGGCAGTCAAGTCAGCCTTGTTCAGAGAGCCGTTAACTCCGAAACAGGTTTGGGAAGTATTGCTAGCGCAGGTGTTAGTAGTGTTTACGGCCGTGAGCTGTTAACAGCTGATATCAGTTACTCAGCGCCTATTAATTCTTCTTTATCCTATGAAGCCTTCTTCTTTAGGGATTGGGTAGAGACTAGAAATTCGTTAACTAATGGCATTAGTCACAATTATTACGGCGGAAGCTTAGAGCAAAAAATCACCAAAGACTGGACTGTCATTGGATTGTTAGCTCAACAAAAGTTTTCTGACGACAATATCCGTAATCACGTTCGCGGCAAATTGATTTACGACGTATTGCCTGATCTTGGTGTTAATGTCCAATTAAGACATCGTCAATATCGCGATAGTCATGATGTCACTACCAATTACTTTAATCCCAATGAATATCAAGAAAACATGATGGTTCTTGGTTGGAGAAAAAGGATTGAACAGTGGCAATTGTCTGGCTTAGCAGGATTGGGTCGCCAAAAAATCAATGATGATCCTTACACCACAACCAAATTGCTCGAGATTGAAGCTATCAGCCCTATATTGAATAAAGTGTTCTTAAGAGCAAAAGCAGGTTATTCTGACAGTGCTGGTTTTGGCGGCCCTGACTACAGCTATAAATACTTCCAGGCGGACATTATTTTTTCTTTTAATTGATGACTAAAAAAACACTACTAACCACTATTTGCCTAGTGATCTATACATTTTTTGAAATATTGGTTGTAGTGATGGATGTCGGACTTTTAGCATTAGCATTTTGTACCCCCGTGCTCATTGGGTTTTTATTAAAGCCTGCTTTAGGTGAGACTTTTTCAATGCTCTGCTTGGTAGCGGGTGTCGCCTTGTTTGGTATTGCTTTTGTATATCGCAAAAGGGTTCAGGTTCATCTTCAAACCAAATACCGCACCAAAGCTGAGTTAATCATAGAGTCTGTTCGCACTAGCCGCTATTTCGCCGATTAAAGTTGGCAAACCCAACATTTAGGTATAGGATTAAAGAGTTAACTACTGTTAAGGAGTAAGTCATGTCCAGTCAAAAAGAATTCATGCAATGGCAACAAGAGCGCGCTAAAGAACTTTTTTCTTTGTCACATCGACTACTCGAAACAGCAAAAGAATTTGGCGATCATCAAGCAACTGAAATCAAAGCAAGTATGGAGCACGCAAAGTCATTCGCAAAACATGCTGCAACCAATGATTTGGCTAAGCTTAAAGATCTTCAAGAGAGATTTGCAGATGAGGCATCTACTAGAGTGACCGCCTATCAAAAGAAAATCAAAGGTTTATTAAAAGATTTAGAAAGTGAAACTGCGGAAGAAGTTGATAAGCATATTAATAAAGCTAAATCTGCTATGGAAAGTTGGCTTAAAGAGGCTAGCAAGAACTTCCCAGAGGGTTCAGATAAATTCACTCATGTGATGCGAGATATCGCTAATGCTGGTGACAAAGTATTAAAAGAAGGTAGAAAAATGGCTAAGCAAGCTGCTGAAGCTGCCGAGCAAGGTTTTGCTAATCTTGAAAAAATGAAGCCTGCGGCTAAGCAAGCTGCGGCCAAAAAGCCTGCAGCCAAAAAAGCGCCAGCTAAGAAGGCAGCAGCCAAGAAAACTGTTGCTAGAAAAACAAAAAGATAAGTTGCTGTGAAAAAGCTTGTTCTACTAATGGCTATTGCCCTTGCTGCTTGTGCTCCCATGAAAGAGCCAGCTCCGGTAGCTATGGGCGATACCCATTGGACCTTGCAATTTACATGGTTAAAAAATAATAAGCCTACCCATACGCAGACATATCAATTTATATCTCGTATGGAATGCTTTAATCAAATGTATGAAATGCAAGAAGCTGCTAAAAAAGTAAAAAACCAGATAGGTTCTGGTTTGTGCTTTAAAGCTTTTGCTGAAGGTCAAGAGCGAACAAGCAATGATCTTCTTGCTAAATACAGTAAATAATTAATCAGGCTAAGTGCTAGCCCATATCAATCAAAGCCCAATCAAAAATCAATTAAAGATCGTTCTTAGGTTTTACAAGATCTTTTCTAGAGTAGCCTAGCTTTTCTGCTTTTGAGAGCAATGTGGCCTCTAGTGCTGGGCTTAATGACTTGTCTCTGGCTAATATCCAGAAATACTTGCCTGATGGCTCACCAATCAAAACCCAAGAATAGTCACTTGCTAAATCTAGAACCCAGTAGTCGCCATAAAAGGGTCTAAAGAAAGATACTTTTAGTTTGGCATTGTTGGAGCCTTCTACAACTTTAGCGATGCCAATAGCTTCTTGTTTCTTATTGGCTTTATAGCAAGTATTCAGTACTTTGACGTGACCATCATCTCTTAGGCTGTATTCAGCGGTCACTGTCTGGCAATCTTCATCCTCAAACCAGTTGGGTAATCGGTAAATCTCGTACCATTTACCTAGATAGCGATTGAGATCAACTGAGCTAACTGTTTTGACGGCTTCGTTAGAGACTCTGTAAACCGGTTGATTGGCGCAAGCAGCAAGAAGTGCAGTTGCAAAAATAAAGCAAAGAAATTTAAATGTACGCATAATTAACATCGTAATCTAATTTGAGATCAATATGAAATTTCGTATTTGGGATTTACCGTTGCGCGCCTTCCATTGGCTGTTGGTGCTAGCTGTTATTTTAAGTTTTGTAACTGTCAAAATTGGCGGCAATGCCATGGAATGGCATGCTCGTTTAGGTTACTTTGTTCTTGCTCTTTTGTTATTTAGATTGGTTTGGGGTTTTGTGGGATCTCATTACGCACGCTTTAGTAACTTTATTAAAGGCCCTGGCTCACTCATTAACTATCTCAAGAATCCTCAGCAGACTCCTGGACATAGTCCCTTGGGTGCGCTTTCAGTAGTGGTCTTACTTTCAGTATTTGGTTTTCAAGTTATTGCTGGCTTATTTGCCAGTGATGAAATCGCATTTGATGGCCCGTTGGTGAAATATGCCTCATCAGCTTGGGTGGAGTTAATGACGAGTTTGCACCGATTAAATGAACCAGTCTTGTTGGCTTTGGTCTTAGTGCATATCGGCGCTATTGTGTATTACAAAAAGATTAAAAAGCACGATCTAATTCAGCCGATGATCACTGGTGATAAAAACTGGGCAGAAAAAATCCCTGTTGCCAGGGATGATTCATCACTTCGCTGGATGGCCGCCGGTATCTTTGGCGGCATCACGGCTGTGTTGTATTACTTCTTACGATAGTTATCGTGACAAGCTTTACAAGTTTGTCCTGCTGCGCCAAAAGTCTTCTTGATAGCATCTAAATTACCAGACTTAGCAGCAGTGTTTAATTCTGCGATGGCTTTTTCCATCTTGTCTGCGCCGGCTTTGAATTTATCAGTCTCTTTCCAAATTTCAGGAAGGGATTTTCCACCCTCTGTGTCTGGGCCGAATGCTTGCCATGGTAAGTGAGCCAAGCTCGCAACTACAGCAGCATTAGCTGCCACTTCTTCTTTGTTAAAAGGCTTTTCACCTTTAACAACTGCACCAATTCTGGAGAAGTGAGCTCCCATCACAACAAAAGTGGCGGAACGGTATTTCACAGCATCTTCGGACTTCGCAAATTGAGCTTGCGCAGCTATTGGGCTTAATAGGCCAGCGATTACAGCAGAGATCATTAATTGCTTTTTCATATCCATATCCTTTAAATCAAAAAATAAGTCGTACGGGTGTCAAGATCGTATCTAGTACCCAATAGGTAGCAGACATTAAAGGCCTCATCCAAAAATTACTGATAATGTTTGTTAATAATAAGCCCAAAACAATATAAAAGCCCCAAGGCTCTATTCTGGAAATCATAGCTGCTTGTTTCCAGGGTAATAAACCAACGAGTATTCTTCCGCCATCTAAAGGTGGAAGTGGAAATAAATTAAAGGCAAACATCACAACGTTAACCAAAACACCAGCTTGGCACATTTCAATGAAGAATCTTTCGCTGATGCCGAGCTTGATTAACAGCAGATAGAAAACGCCCCATAAAATGGCTTGAAAGAAATTAGAAGCAGGGCCTGCAAGAGCCACCCACACCATATCTTTTTTGGGGTGTCTTAAATTACCAAATCTAACAG
>ERZ1034365.1092-NODE-1092-length-14258-cov-4.039560_pt1 | contig 14258 bp, 13 predicted proteins | sample MGYA00520615_ERZ1034365 | MGnify/ENA primary metagenome ERZ1034365 (study PRJEB33736, sample SAMEA104284505) | Azolla filiculoides | biome: Urban; feature: Water surface; material: Ditch water | place: Netherlands | collected 2015-10-28 | depth 0-0.1 m ... | reverse complement strand
AAAGGTTTGGCAAGCAGAAAAGTAATACTTGGAATCCCTGTATAAATTTTTTCCCTCAAAAGTTTTGTCTTGATAGAATGCGGCTATCGTATTGCTTGGAGATTGGCATGGAATGGACGTTAGCGCATCCGCTGCATGATGTTGATGACATTGTGGAGTTGGCCGACAGTGTGTATGGGACTGAGGTTGATGGCATTTTGAAGCGGGACAGGAATGTGTTCCGTAAGAATGTGACCATGACTTCTACGCTTCAGTTGTTTGACAGGGGGCGGGAGTTCTTGGCTGTGTGCCGAAGCTTTGAGCCGCCTGAGTATGGTCCTGGTCAGTTGCTGGCTTACTGTTGGTATGACCGTGGTGGGTATACAACGTACTCAAACGAAGAAATCAGTAACGCCAAGTTTCACCACGTTGATTTAAGTCTGCCTGTAAAACAGCGGGTGAAGATTATTAATCAGATGATTGACCAACATATTCTGTGGTGTCGGGATTGGAATATTCCGATTATCTGTTCGACCAGTATTCGTGGTGAGCACGATGGGTTTATGAAGATTCACAAGAAGCGTGGGTTTGTGGTTAATGGGTCATATGCTTGGATTAGAACTGAAGACGGATTGAGGAGTATTAAATGACCGATATATTTGGTGAGATTCGGCCTGAAGGTCATGTGTCTTCTGAAGAGGCAAAGGCCAAGGCTCGTCAGGCTTATCAGTTAAAGAAGGCTGAGAAAAAGGCTTTGATGTTGGCGACTGGTGAAAAGCAACCAAGAAATGGAGCACCTGAAGGCAGTCGGAATAATCCTGCTGGTCGGCCCAAATCGATTGTTAACAGGGTTACTGAGTACGGTGCGCTGTTTAACAAGCTGAATGAAGAACACATGGCAAAAGGTCTTCCGCCATTGAAGACGGCTATGGATGTGTTGATTGAGGCGATGCAGTCTGACGAGTTGGACATCAAAGAGAAGGCTCGGATTGCTGAAAAGCTTGCTACATTTGAGTCGTCAAGAGCGCCCATTATTTCTATCGAGCACGTTCAGAACATCACCAAGGATGAAGAGATCAGTGCCGATGATGCGATGGATGACTTTTTGACTTCGCTTCGTAAAGTGTGATAATCGGAATACTTTCATGAAAGGTTAGTATGTCTACCAACTTCCTGTTTACCCAATCGCCCAATCGCAAGGGCAATCAATCCAAGCACACTCCTACTGGTGTTGGTGGCGTTACTGCCCAAACCAATACCAAGCATGGTGTGGCTCAACCTACTGGCAGCCAAGGTGCTCCTAAGGCTGGTGGCTCGATCACTGGGCAACACCAGAAGGTCCAAGTCAGCCGTCCTAAGGCTGATTACTGCGCCAATGATGGCTATCGCAGCTCTTCTTACACCAAGTGAGGTAACCATGTCCTACGGCAAAATCATCTCTGGTGGTAAGCAAATGGCCAAAGGCTTGACCAAAGGCATTAACGACAAACTGAGTGGCTTTGAAGGCGAGAACAAACGCCGTGCTGCTGTTGCTGGCGCTGTCCGCAAAGCATTCACTCAGAACCCCCTGTCTGACAATCACATGCAGAATGTGAACGGTGGCAAGTTCACCACTCCTAAGCTCCCCAAGAACGTTTGAAAGGTAATGTATGGCAACGTATGATATTGAAGCGCTGAAGGCAGACTTGCCAACAGCAAAAGAGTTGGCTCAATTTGTCTATGACAAGACGAGCATTTCTCTGGACCTGATTGGCAAGTCAAAAGAAGACCAGTACCTGGTCGCCAAGAATGCTTTGGAAGGCAAGAAAATCCCTGAGGGTTTCGTTACTGACGACAACCCTTATGTGGACCGCAAAGAGTTGATCCCTGAGGACCCAATTCGTCAGCTGCCAGCCCGTAGCAAGGACCTGCCTCCTGAGGAATCGCAGATCCACTTCTTCGGCGCTACAAACATGCCTCACCCTCTTGATCCTCAATCTGACCGTAAGGTTGGCATTAACTTCAAGAAGTATGAGAACGGCGTGATCACGTTCCAAGTGATGGGCCCATTGGAAAAGCAAGCTGTTGGCTCCCGTATCAACAAGTACGGTCAGACTCAGCCTGAGAAGTACACATGGCTTGACCCCCGCACTGAAGAGCTGGTTTTGCGCCGCGCTGACGGTACGTTCACTGAGCGTGGCCGTGGCTTGCATACCTATTGCATTGGCGAAAAAGGTGCTGGCATCTGGACGCTGATTGACCGTGACATGGTGACGGTAACTCAGAAGAACATTGCTAACCCTTGGGCATGATGGAAGACTACTCTGCCGTCTTTAGACAAAAGCTGTCTGGACAGGCGGAGACATGCGCTCGTAAAACCCTTGAATGGCTCCAAAAGGACATTCAGGGGGAGCGCACTCTTTCCGCTAAGGACGTTTTCTATCTAGCATCTGCCGCACAAATCCTTTTGGATATGCGGGACCTTTATGGCAAAAAGTGAAGCCAGTGATTACATCCTCCCGATATACAAAGATCGGGCGTTGAAGCATTTGGTTAAGTTGGCTGGTGGCAAGGCTGCTATCAAGCATCTGGACTCTGACCAACTTAAAAAGATGAAGGCAGCAAGGGATGTAATTGCCAAAGACATGCAGTTCAATACCTTGAAGTGGTTTAGACCGTTCAAGTATCAGACTGAATTTTTTAAAACTGGTAAAACCCACACCCGTAGGGGAATGATTGCAGCCAACCGTGCTGGAAAAACAATCGCCTCAACTTATGAGACTGCCTACCATTTGACTGGTAGGTATCCCAAGAACTGGGATGGTAAGGTGTGGGACAAACCCATCATTGCAATGTGTTCTGGTGAATCCTGGGAACAGGTTGCTAAGACACTGCAAAGCAAGCTGCTCGGTTGTGACGACATCAAGCAGTCGTACAAGCTGGGCACTGGATCAATTCCGCTCGAGTGTATTGACCCAAAATCGTATCGTACTGACGGGGCAAACGTTCTGTCGATTGAAATCTGGCATGCTTCTGGTGGCAAATCCAAGCTCTACTTCTCCAACTACACTCAGCAAGTGCGTCATTTGCAGGGTTTTGAACTTGACCTTGTTGTCTTGGACGAACAACCACCAGACGAAATCTTCTCGGAACTTGTTGTCCGTACTGCACAACGGAACGGGCAGGTACTGTGTTCATTTACCCCACTCAAGGGTATGTCAGGACTTGTTCGTAAGTTCTGGGACAAGATTGACGGCTACACCCATGTCCGAGTGACTTGGGATGACGTTCCGTTTGAAAACGAATGGGGCGAGAACTTCTTCAGTCAGGAAGAGCGGGATCAGCTGTCACGGGACTTTATGCCTTGGGAGCGTGAGTGCCGTATGAACGGTATTCCGCTGGTTGGCAAAGGCGTGGTGTTCCCATTGCTTGATTGGCCTACCTACAAGGGTGTGGACGTTGACCTGAAGACCAATGAGAAGCTTGAGCGCCTGATTTCGTTTGACTTGGGTATCCGAAACGACCCAACGATTATCAGTTTCTTTTTCCGTGATCCGGTCGAAGAAATCATCTATTTGCACCGCCAAATTAAGATTGCTCAGGGCGAAACACCGGATGAATACGTCCATTATTTGATGGACAGGGAATCCAAGGGTGTTCCTATCGCATTGCCACACGATGCGGCACAAGCTGGTCGATATACGCTGACAGAACAGTCAGTCCGTGAGGTTTTTGAGGACAACTATGGCTTGAACGTCATTTCTGGGGCCATATTGAACCCAATGAACGATCAGGGTAAAGTTACCAACCATAAAGCTTACGGAATCAATATAATGCGGGTAATGATGGAGCGTGGGACATTAAGGATTAATGAATCCTGTCTCGGTTTCCTTGATGAAGCCAGAAATTATGCGATTGATGATGTTGGACGTTTCAGCGACCCTGACGACCATATTGACTCAGCGCGTATTGGCATTTTGGCATTGATTCAAGGTCATGGTGAGTCGGTTGTAAGCCGAGCAAACACGTTCCAATATCGCAGGTTCCAACCTGTTGAGGGCAAGGCGCAACGAATTTAAGGATTATCATGATTGATAAGCAGAACGTAATCGTAGACTACATCGAAGCGCCTCAAGGCAATAAAGGTATTGTGTTTCAGGTAGCCCATGAGGTTTATCTGAAAATGGTGGATTACTTGCGATTGACGCAAGCAAAAAACACATTCAACCGACTTTCTGATTACCACTATCTGAATATCGCCGTCAGTAACTCTACTGAGCCAATTCGTGGCATTGACTACATTAACCCTGTGGTTGCACCTGGTGTTGATTACGCTACGGCCATCATCACCAAATGTCTGATGCCTAACGGCAAGATCAACTTTGAATTTGAACGATTCAGTGAGCAAGACAGTGAACAAGCTGTTCAAGCTACTGAGATGGTCAAGTACATGCTCAACAGCAAGAACGACAGCTACCAAATCATCCGTGATTGGGCGCAAGATTCGTTGTTGCACAAGCTGGGTGTGGTTATGGTGTCGCCTGTGCGTGAACCAGTGACTCAATACAAAGAGGTCGAGGGGACAAAAGACCAACTGCGTGTGTTTGAGATCATGGCTGCTGAAAAGGGCCTGACCTGCAAGCGTCAAAACATGCGCCGCATCGATGTCAACTTGGAAGGTGTTGCCCAAGAGATGGAAGAAGACCCTGAAGCTATTCAGGAATCCATTGCAGCCAACACTGTCTACCGTGCCAAGTACAAGATGACCGGCTACTCGACAACCGTCCGAGTTAAGCACGTTGCACAGCACTACTTTGTCTGCAACCCAACTATCAGCAACATTCAGGACCAAGATTTTGTGGGTTTCTATGATCCCATGACGATCCATGAGTGCAAGGCTCAATACCCTTACGTTGACCTTGAGAAACTGGCTGAACACGCTGCCTATGGCCCTGCTGGTGCTTACCAAGCCGGTGCTTTGGAGAACGATCTGGCTTTGCATGCCCGTGATTCGACTCCAGTGCCAGGCCAAGGTGTGATTGCCTCTGCTGGTGCTGACAAGTACAGCAAAGTCATCATGTTGACTACCGCTTGGATTCGCAAAGACGTTGATGGTGACGGCGAAGAAGAGATTGTGGAAGTTTGCTTCTCTGGTTCTTACGTCCTGTACGTCAAAGAGGTGGATTTCATCCCTCTGGCGGCAATGAATCCCAAGCCAATCGTTGGCAACGCCTTTGGCTACTCTTTGGCTGAACGTCTGGTTCCTATGCAGGAATACGGCACAGCTATTGCCCGTGCTGAGATGTCGTTTGCGATGCAAGCGTCTACTCCTCGCATTGGCGTGAACCCCGAGTTCATCGATGCTGAAGAAATCCAGCGTGGCGTGTCTGCCATGTTTGTTCTGGACCGTAAATTCGATCCTAGCAAGCACGTTTTTGAGTTCTCTCCAATGCAAGGCAACTTGGCTTACGTCCAGTCGTCCATGCAACGGTTTGAATCCGACAAGATGGCAATGATTGGCATGACCAGCCCTAACGATGTGCTGAACCCTGAAGTCATGAAAGATGGCAACAGCGGCTTCAAGTTGCAATTGGCTATGGGCCCCAACCAGTTGATCCAAGATGAAATGGTCAAGAACTGCGCTATTGGTCTGCGGGATGTCATCTACATCACCTGGAAAACATTGATTCAATACGCTGATGATTACAACATCCAACAACTGGCTGGTATCTGCGGTAAGGGCCAACCGTTCATGGACGCTCTGTCTGTTAAGAACTTTGAGTTTATCGACCGCAAGATCATTAATCTTGATTTGGCTCTTGGTTTCCTTTCTGACGAAAACCGCCTGACTCGCCAACAACTGATTACTCAAGCTCAAGCTGGCTTTACCCAAGCCATGATGCAACTGGACCCAAGCGTTCCTGAGTTGTTTGAAAAGGTTCGCCGTCCATTTGCCGACACATTGCGTGTTCTGGGCGTTAAGGATGTGGATGCTTACTTGCCGACACTGGACGAAGCTGCAAAGATTATGCAAGCCCAAGCCCAGAAAGGCCCAAGCCCAGAAGCACAAGAAGTTCAATCTAAGACTGCTTTGAATCAGGCCAAGGTTGAAGAATCCAAAACTGTTGCTGCATTGAATATCAAGAAGGCTGAAGATATTGACATGGACAATTATTTTGAGGGTCTTGCCGCAAAACGTGGCAAACTATCTGCAGTGCAAGTTGATTGAGGATTGCAATGAAAAGCTTGGTATTGGAAATTAGAAAGCATTTCAACAAACGAACAAAGGCAGTTGATGCCAGAAAGGAAGCTGATGTAAATCGAAGAACTCTGGTTATTGAGAATGGCGAATCCGCCATTCGCCTCATGCGAAATGAGGATTTTGCACTGCTGTTTAACCTGTATAGGTTCAACATGCTGGAAAGGCTCGAAGAAAGTCGAACCGATCTGGAACGTATTGAAAATGCACATTATGTAGCTGGAGTCCGAGATTTCATTGCCTTCGTTGAGAAGACAGAATATCTTGGTAAGGTTGCAATTAAAGCCAACACTTAACAAATTAGGATAAACTTATGTCAGACGTAATCACGCAAGTGACCGCCACTGAGCAAACTGGGGCTGTGAATCCCGCCGATGCAATCGCTGCAATGATCGCCGCTAACAAGCGTAACGCTCCGCAAGCCGATAGCAGTTCACAAACTCCAGCAGGACAAGAGGAAGCGAAAGCTGAATCCCCTGAGGCGGCTCCTGTTGAAGGAACCGAACCTGAAGATGGTACAAGCAATGAATCAGAAGCTGTAGAGGCCGAAGAGACTGAAGATTCCACCGATGGTGTAAATGAAGCAGTCAACTTTTTGGACTTTGCAGAACAGAATCCCAATGTAATGCTGAAAATCCCCAATAAGGACGCAGAAGGCGGCTTTGTTGAGATGACGGCAAGCAAAGCGGCTTCTATTCTGGGTCAGGGTAGTGCTATCCATGAAAATGCTCGCAAGCTTAAAGCTGAACGAGCCGATTTTGAAGAGTACGAAGCCAAACGCCGTGGTGAACTTGACGGTCTGCAAATTGGTCTGGAGTTGACGATTGTTCCTCAGTTGCAAACAGCAGCAGATGAACTGATTACTCTCCAACAATACAACCAGCAATGGCAGCAGATTCTCGAGAATGCGACAGACGATGTGCAACGCAGTGAAGCTCAAGCGGCTATCCGCCAGAACGCCAATCTGATTGCCGAGAAGTCGCAGTTCATTAAGGAAAGTCGGCCTAAGGTTGAGCAGTTTTATCAGCAGCGATCTGCATTTGTCCAAGAAACCTTGGAGAAAGCCCGTCAATCGTTTACTGACAAAGAGCTGTCCAACAAGGCAAACTTTTCTGAGCTTAGAGATAGGCTTGGCAAAGAGTGGAAAGGTGCAAACGGGTCGTTTGTTCCTGGTGTGCCAAACATCGATTTGGTGTCCAGCGATGAATACCTGTTGGGTCTGATTCGGGACGGTATGAAGTTCCGTGAAGGTCCGAAAGTGCGTAATGCTGGTGGTTCTCTTGCAGCCGCAGGTCGACCAGTAGCAAAAGCAAAGACTGCCCCTGACGACAAGGTTACGGAACTTCAAAAGAAGGCTCAGACTGGCGATAAGAATGCAGCTCGTGACCTTTTGGCAACAATGCTGTCGGCAAACAAACAACGCCGCCGGTAACTTTTAAACAGGAGCTTTTAACATGGCAACCATCACCTCTGCAAACTTGGGTAACGGCAACGGCAGTTACACCACCGACATCGTGGTCAAAGACCTCGACCTGACTGTCTCTAACTACGTTAAAGACCGTACCCCCGTCACCAACATGGCAATGAGCAAGAAGCGCAAAGTCAACTCGACTCTGCACATCTGGCCCAACGACTATTTCCGTGTTCCTAGCTTGAACGCCAAGCTGGAAGGCGCTGCTGTCGCCGCTTCTGACGCTGCCAGCAACACACGTGCTAACTTGGGCAACTACACCCAGATTTTCACGACCGTGATCGGCGCTACTGGCACTGCCCGTGCCGTTGAACAAGCTGGTGGTGACCCACAAGCCTACCAAGAAGTCAAGCAATTGACTGAAATCATGTTTGACGTTGAACTGCAAATGGTTCGCGCTGACGGTGCTTCTATCAAGTACGCCGGTCAAGCCGCTACCCAAGGTTCTACGCCTAACAACGGTCGCCGTTTCGGTTCGCTGTACGCCTTTGCCGGTACTCGCTCGGGTAACGACACTGACGGTACTTCCGCTCTGAACCTGGCTACCAGCGACAGCAACGACACCACTTCGGTGACCGCTACCAACCAACCTTTCGCAGGTAACTTGGCCAACGCTGGTCTGGGCTACTTCACTTTCTCGAGTGGCGTGACCCTGCAACAGTTCAGCCCCTTCCTGTACAAGCAGTTGGTGACTACCGCTGAACAACGCTTCAATGCCAAGATCACCAACATGGTGGTTCCAACTTCGATGCGTACCCACATCAGCGACATGATGCCTACCAGCCGTAGCATCAACCGTTTCAACCCTGCCGACAAGGGTGACACCATCAGCACCTACGAAGGTGACTTCAACTACACCTACCAGATCGATGACTCTTGGGTTATGGACCAGACCGGCGCAGACAACACTTCTGCCCTGTTCCTGAACCCTGACGTTATCCAGTGGGGTAGCTTGCGTGAACTGGGTCCGAACAACGAAGTGTTCTCGAACGCTGACGCTTCGCTCGACCAGTACATCATGGAAGGTACGCTGATTGTGCGTAACCCTGCCGGTGTGGCTGTTCTGGCTGCTGTTAGCCCAACTGGTGCTGCTGTGACGGGTCCCCGTCCTTCCGCACAGTGCCAACGTTACTTGGCCTAATAAGAAGCTCTTCGGAGCTTTTCTGAAAGGGACTCTTCGGAGTCTCTTTTGGTAAAGCATGGAGAATGTATGGAACTGAACCTGAACAACGAAGAAGCCAAAGTCAACGAAGACTACTACACCCAAGGTAACTTGGCTGGTGGCATTGAAGGCTTGCTGATCAAAAACGACAAAATGTTTAATGAGGTCAAGTCTGGGACTTGGTCACAAACATTTAAAACTGCGAACATCGATTACAAGATCGGTGCTCAGGACGGTGTCCGATACGTTCAATATGACCAAAAGAACGTTGAGCAAATCCGTGAGGAATGTAAACATCTGCGCGATTTCTACAAAGAACACGGCACAGATAATCCCTTCTTTGCTGGCACTGCTCACATGATGAATTTGCCAAAATGCTTTGCCCATGAGATTAGTTCCAAGTGGTTTAATAACCGCCCTTGGGACTTAATCAAACAGGTGAAAGAAGACAAGATCAAGTTTTACGCTATCGTGAACGAATACTATTCAGATTTCGTTTGTCACCCTAGCGGAAAAATCCCACTGCCCTATAATCCTGCTGTACCGACCAAATAAGGATGAATCATGTCCCTGTATATTCAATCTGCTAACTCTTTGGTCAGCCGTGTTGCAGGTTGGGTTGGGGCAATTCCATCCAGTATTGGCATTAATGTCACCGCAGTAAATACAACTACTGGTGTTTTGACAACCTCTGCTGATGCAACTGCTTTGGTAAGTCCTGGTGACTTTATCAGCCCAAGCATTCGTGGTCCTTTTACGGCCATTTTGTCGACAACCAGTACAACCATTACGGTAAGCGATCCTGATGGCACATGGGCCGATCAAACGTTTCCTGTGGCTATTTTGAAGTTGCCAACCCAATCGGTTATTGAAATCATGGGTTGCATTCAAATGGCAGAGTTGAAAATGCGGACTATTGAGCTTCCTGCTCTGCGTTCTGACCCATACAACACCAATACACCTTCTGTTTTGACTACGGATGCCAATGGTTTGGCTCCTATTCCAGCAGATATGGTGTTCCCAATTCTGTTTTTCCAAGAAACACCTCCTGCTAACCAAGCTCCAGGTTCTACTGGTCTTGGCCCTTGGATCATTTATGACCGAGTTGGTGACCGTGAAATCATTCGCCGCAGGATGATTGACCAACTGTATGTCCGTCCATTTGGTGTGCCACGAGTTATCCGTGCTTCATTCTCTGAAGTCGGCCCTAACTATGTGTTTACGCCAAATCCAGGACAAGGCGTTGTGATTAAAGCGTATTACCAAAAGACTTTTCCATTTTTGTTTAGTCCAACTGGTGATACAAGCAATCCAATTGTTCAAAGCAATGCTATTCTTGCTTCATTCCCCGAAGGTTATTTGTATGGCACTTTGCAGTGCTACTACGACAAAAACAAGAATGTGGAAGAGGCCCAGAAATGGCTTACTCGTTTTGATGAGTCTTATGGTTTGATTGAAGATCAAAATTACAAAGGCAAATGGAGAGGCGGAGATCAACATCTGACTTCCGAGTTCCAGCCCCGTTCAGTGCGTTACAGCTTCAAGTAAGGAATAAACATGGCAACCAGCAGCCTCTACGGAACATCTTCCGAGTCCACAGGTTTGTACGGTATTGGTGCTGCTTCTGGCGGTACTTACTTTGAGTGGTTTATCTTTCAAGACTCAGCCACTGCTCCTGCCACTCCTACTGGTGGCTCTTGGAGTTTTACGACAAATACTGGCACTGCTCCTAGTGGCTGGTTGAACGCCCCTCCTGCTGCTCCTGTTAACCAAGTTTGGGTTTCTATTGCTATTGTTGATTCCCGCAACACATCTGCCTTGGTGTGGTCTGCACCAGGCTTGATGACTGGTTCTGGCTTGCCAGTTTTGACTGGCTCTGGCGTTCCTAGCGCTGGTACAGGTTTGAATGGTCAGTTGTATATCAACACTGCCACAACGCCTCAATCTATGTACAACAAGCAATCCGGTGCTTGGGTTCAGTTGACTGGCGCTACTCTGTACGCAACTGCTGGTGCTAACACTAACATTACGTCTTTGACTGGCATTACTGGCGGCATTAGTTCTGCCACTTACCTTCAGCTAAATACTGCTGGTGATGGTGCTGCTGCTGCTGGTAAGTTCCAATGGGACCCAACATTTGGCGGTCCTGCTGTTGGCATGGCTGGTGGCAACGTCAACCAAAACATTGGTCAAGACCAATTTTGCTATGTTTACAACAACACAGGAACAACCATTACCAAAGGTCAAGTGGTCTATGTTTCTGGCTCTCAAGGCCAAAGACTGACTGTTGCTTTGGCTCGAGCAAATGCTGATGCAACCTCATTGTCTGTTCTTGGTTTTGCCAATGAGAATATTGCAAACAACGCTTCTGGTTTTGTTGCAACCGTTGGCTTGGTTTCTGGCATTAACACAAGCGGTTTTGCTGATGGAGCTTCTATTTGGTTGTCTCCAACTACCGCTGGCGGTTTCACAGTCACAAAACCTGTAGCCCCTAACCATTTGGTTTTGCTGGGTTATGTTGTCAAAGGTGGCAGTGTCGGTGGTGGCTCTATTTTTGTGTTTACGCAAAATGGTTACGAACTGGATGAACTGCATGATGTGCTGATCACATCTGTTGCCAACAAAAACCTGTTGCAATACAACAGCGCTGTTCCTGCATGGGTAAACATTGCTGGCCCTACTGGGACTATTGTTGGGACTACAGACGCACAGACCCTGACCAACAAGACAATCAGCGGCTCATCCAATACTTTGACCAACATTGGCAATGCGTCTTTGGTAAACAGTAGCGTTAACGTAAACGGTGTAAACCTGACATTGGGTGCAACACAGCTTATTGGTGCTGATTGGATTTTGCCTTCTTATGCTGGCAATGCTGGCAAAGTCTTGGCATTAAATCCTTCTGCAAGTGATGTCCAATGGATTCCTGCTGCTGGTGTTGGTACTGTTACCAGTGTTAATGTTTCTGGCGGAACAACTGGCCTGACGACATTTGGCGGTCCCGTTACTGCCGCTGGTACGATTACTCTTGGCGGAACTTTGGCAGTTGCTAACGGCGGTACTGGTTCGACTACAACGCAAACAGCACTGAACACTTTTGCTGGTTCTGTAACAAACGGGTCTTATCTGCGTGGCAACGGTACAAACGTTGTGATGTCAGCAATTCAAGCATCTGATGTTCCTACGCTGAACCAAAACACAACAGGTAATGCTGCTACGGCTACTACGGCTACTAACGTATCTGGCGGTACGGCAAGTGTTTCAACACTGACTGCATCAAGCACTGTTACCCTTTCCGGCGGCACAGCCAACGGTATTGCCTATCTCAACGGCTCCAAAGTCCTGACCACTGGATCGGCGCTGACGTTTGATGGCTCCGTTTTAACTGTTAACAACACAAATCCGGGTGTTGCAATAAACGATTCAACGCCTACAAATGGTAGATCTTTTTCGTGGCTAAATGGCGGGGCAAATTACTCATACGGTCAGATTGCATTACGTGATGTAACGAATGGTCAAACCGCTTATACATACAGTGCGGGTTCGGGGTTTCATAATTGGTTTACAGGAGGCTCCGAACAAATGCGCCTGACCTCCACAGGTCTGGGTATTGGGACGAGTTCGCCGGGTGCAAGACTTGTTGTTCAGCAAGCCAATAACAATAACGATGGTATTCGGTTGTTTGCCAGTGGTAGTGATTCCCAACTAATTACACGCTATCTCTCAAGCATTGACGCATGGCAGGTCACAGCTTCATACGGGTCTACTGGTGCTTACAAGCCAATTACTTGGGCTACAAGTGATACAGAGCGCATGCGCCTCGACTCCTCCGGCAATCTGGGTATTGGGACGAGTTCTCCTGCCGCTCGGTTGTCTGTCTTTGGTGTTGGCGGCGCTCCTGCTAGTTCTACGCTGGACATCTCTGGTTACAGTTCATTTGGTCATGCGTACATCACCACGAATGCATCTAACACGGCCTCTGATTTCATCATCGGCACAAACACCGCTGTACCGTTGATCTTCTACACCAACGCTGCTGAACGCCTGCGCCTCGACGCCTCCGGCAACCTCGGCTTGGGTGTTACTCCGAGTGCTTGGCGAAGTACAGCAAAAGCATTTGAAGGCCTAGCGGGGTCTATTTGGGATTTGAGTACAACCGTCAAGGGTGTTGGTCAAAATGCCTTCCTTGACTCAGTTGGGTGGAAATACAAATCCACAGCAGCAGCCACAAACTACGAACAAGCAGGGGGCAGCCACGCTTGGTACACCGCCCCCTCCGGCACAGCAGGTAACGCTATCACTTTCACGCAAAGCATGACCTTGGACGCCTCCGGTAATCTGGGTATTGGGACGAGTTCGCCTGCGGTTAAAGCTGACGTAATCAACAGCAGCACGTACCAGCTTCGTGTTGCAACAACCACGGGAAACTACTCAGACGGGGGTATTTTCCTTGGTGCTTTTGGAACGTCTGACCAGAATTATTGGGGTGCAATTCAGTACGTGCAAAGCGACCAAACAACACGAATCGTCAACAAGAGTTTTAACGCCACTGGCGGCATTGACTTTTATGTGGCTACCACTTTAACGCCAGCAAGGGCGATGAAACTGGATTCATTCGGCAACCTTGGCTTGGGTGTTACTCCGAGTGCTTGGAGTGGTTCGTGGAGAGCGTTTCAGTTCGGTAGTGCTGGTTCTGTTTCTGCACACGTTGCAGTTGCAGCCACACGCTTTAGCTCAAACGAGTTTGACGGAACCTACATAAACTCTACGCAAGCAACACGTTACGAGCAGTACGAAGGTCAGCATAAGTTTTACACCGCCCCCTCCGGCACAGCAGGCAACGCCATTTCCTTCACTCAGGTGATGACGCTGGATGCGAATGGGCGGTTGATGCTTGGCGCAACGTCAGTTCCAGACAGTGGCTTGTCGTTCTACAACAGCAACGGCACGGTCGGCCTTGGGCATTACCTTTCTGCCTCTGTTGGCTACATGGGCACTTGGACAAATCATCCAGTTGCTTTTGCCACCAACGGCTCCGAGCGCGCCCGTATCGACTCCAGCGGTAACTTGCTGGTGGGTACTACGAGTGGGTCTGGCCGAATTACAAGCGTTTCAGCATCTGGGGGTTTGGCTGGTGTTTTCTTTGGAGCAGGATCGGGTTCAAAACCTTTATTTGTTTACAACGACCAGTCAAGCGGGGCTACATCAAGCACTCAAATTGAATTTGCAAATAGCACTGGTGGGACGGTAGGTTCGATCACATCCAATGGTTCATCAACAGCCTACAACACCTCCTCCGACTACCGCCTGAAAGACATCACAGGCCCGATCACCACCAGTGGTGCGTACATCGACAGCCTGAACCCCGTTGAAGGCACATGGAAGGCTGATGGCTCTACCTTTGTTGG
>ERZ1034365.1091-NODE-1091-length-14262-cov-3.280437_pt1 | contig 14262 bp, 12 predicted proteins | sample MGYA00520615_ERZ1034365 | MGnify/ENA primary metagenome ERZ1034365 (study PRJEB33736, sample SAMEA104284505) | Azolla filiculoides | biome: Urban; feature: Water surface; material: Ditch water | place: Netherlands | collected 2015-10-28 | depth 0-0.1 m ... | reverse complement strand
CCTTCGAAAAAAAAAAAAATGGATAGAGGATTACAATAAAGCAGTTGAAATGACTGATGAATTGGAACTTGCCTATGATTTTTATAAAGAAGGAGAACTTACCGTAGAAGAATTAGACGAACAATACTCGCTCACCCAAGCGCATATTGAAGCTATCGAATTCAAGAATATGCTTTCTGACGAGGGTGATACACTGAGTGCTGTTGTTCAAATCACATCTGGAGCAGGTGGAACTGAAAGTTGCGATTGGGCCGAAATGCTCATGCGCATGTACATGATGTGGGGCGAAAAATACGGATATAAAATCAAGGAACTGAATTTTCAAAAAGGAGAAGCTGCCGGTATAAAAACGGTAACTTTAGAATTTGAAGGGGATTATTCCTTTGGTTATTTAAAAGGAGAAAATGGCGTACACCGATTAGTTCGTATTTCGCCATTTGACAGCAATGCCAAACGACACACTTCATTTGCCTCAGTTTACGTATATCCGCTTGTAGATGACAGTATCGAAATTGAGATTAATCCTGCCGATATCGAAATTACAACTTCGCGATCTAGTGGTGCAGGTGGGCAAAACGTAAATAAAGTTGAAACCAAAGTACAATTGTTTCATAAACCAACCGGAATTCAAATACAATGTTCCGAAACACGTTCTCAACAAGATAACAGACAACGCGCCATGCAAATGTTACGCTCTCAGTTGTACGAAATTGAGTTAAAAAAGAAACAAGCACAACGCGCTGATATCGAAGCGGGTAAAATGAAAATAGAATGGGGATCTCAAATCAGGAACTATGTAATGCAACCTTATAAGTTAGTCAAAGATGTTCGTACCGGTTATGAAACCAGTAATGTCGATGGTGTAATGAACGGTGAAATTGACGAATTCCTTAAAGCATATCTGATGATGATGGGACAACGAGAAGAAGAATAAAATACACTAAATATTCAAAAATAAAACCTATAATTAACTTTATAGGTTTTATTTTTTTATTTCCAAAGACACTAAATCGATATAGTATAAATTATTGATAAATCAACAACCAAACCCATTAATTAGCTTAATTATTGTACATTTTTTTCAATAAAATTTTATAAATTTGAGAATATCTAATTTTAATCTGATTTAAAAATGAGCAAGATACTACCTGAAAAATACAGACATCCTTACGACTTTAATAAAAAATACGAGAAATCAGCCGTTTATTTCTCAATGGAATTTGCCATTGACCAATCCTTAAAAATATATTCCGGTGGTTTGGGATTTTTAGCCGGTTCTCACATGAGAAGCGCCTATGATTTGAAACAAAATCTAATAGGAATTGGGATTTTATGGAAAAAAGGATATTATGATCAATACCGAAAAGAAGATCTTTCGATGGGTTCTCTTTTTATAGATAAAAACTACAGTTTTCTGGAAGATACCAATATCCGATTTACCATAAAAATCAATAATTGCGACGTTTGGGTCAAAGCCTATTATTTGAATCCAAAAACTTTTGGAACCGTTCCCATGTTTTTTCTTTCGACAGACGTACCGGAAAATGATTATTTGGCACGATCAACAACTTTTAAATTATATGATTCTGATCCAAGTGCCAAAATTGCACAAACCATGGTTTTAGGATTAGGCGGTGCCAAATTATTGGATGCATTAGACTATGAACCGGATATTTATCATTTGAACGAAGCACATGCTGTTTCCTGTGTTTTTCACTTGTACAACAAATACAAAAGTGTCGAAAAAATCAAAGAGAAAATGGTTTTTACCACACACACACCCGAAGAAGCCGGAAATGAAAAACACGACATCAATCTATTAGAGAAATTAAGCTTTTTTGATGGTATTCCGTTAGACAAAGTTCGAGAAATAACCGGAATTTACGATAATACATTCAACCATACCTTAGTAGGATTGCGATTGAGTCATAATGCCAATGGCGTTTCAAAACTACACGGAGAAGTTTCCAGAGACATGTGGAAAGATTTTCCCGGGATTTGTCCCATCACACACATTACCAATGCCCAAAATAAAAAATACTGGGTAGATCCTTGGTTAGATGAAGCTTTTAAAACAAAAGACAGAGCTGCTTTAATCAGTAGAAAGAAAAGATTAAAATCAAAACTTTTTGAAGTTGTAGCCGATCAAACCGGAAAAATATTCGACCCTGAAGTATTAACTATCGTTTGGGCACGCCGATTTGCAGAATACAAAAGACCCGATCTCATTACACGGGATTTAGAACGCTTCAAAAATCTTTTGGCCAACACGGAGCAACCCGTTCAAATTATATTTGCAGGAAAACCGTATCCGATGGATTATAATGCGATACATATTTTTGATAATTTGACTTACATGAGTACCAATATCAAGAATATGGCAGTTCTTGTTGGACATGAATTGAAATTATCCCGTCAATTAAAAAAAGGAGCCGATGTTTGGTTGAATAATCCTAGAGTTACCCGTGAAGCATCAGGTACTTCGGGAATGACAGCTGCAATGAACGGCGCTATCAATTTTTCTACAAATGATGGTTGGGTACGTGAATTTAAAGACCTGAATAAAACTCAAAATTCATTTGTTCTTCCCATTGTTGACCACTTATTACCAACCTATCAGCAAGACCAGATGGATTTAAACAATCTATATCAAATGCTTGAAAACGAAACACTTCCGCTATATTATAAAAAACCAAAAAAATGGTGGGATTTAGTTGAAACCAGTATGAAACAAATTGTCCCTTATTTCGATTCTGATAGAATGGTAGATGAATATTATAAAAAATTATATAAATAGCCACAAAAAAGCTGATTTCAAATAAAAAACTCGTTTAGGATTTCTTAAACGAGTTTTTTACTTTAATGTAAATTCATGCAACTCTTGAACAAACTCTTTTCGCTGATACCAATCATTGCAAACTAAATTAACTGTTTTTACATGGAATGTTCCAAAATCATAGTTTCGATATTTCTCTAAAATTTCGATTAATTTTTGTTTATCACTAATTTCTTTTCGAAACCGCACAACAGTAGAATGAGCCGTTGCAATCGAATATCGTTTATCAATACTAGACTCCAATCCTGAATTTGCGAAGTTATTTCTCAAACTGTTTCTGAAATCATTCAAAGAATTATTATTCATAAATCCCTGAATCATTACAGCTGAACCAGAAGCTGTAACACCCTGAAAATTAATTTCTAAATCATGTAATTCTAACAAACTTTTTTCAATAACTGCTATATAATCCGGAACAGAAATAGTTTTAACATCAAATCCTTTATAACAAGATATTATAGACAAAACGGTGATATGAATATCCGAATCAGGATAAAAATATTGTTCTGAATCTATCTTTTTAATCTCGTCTAAAAACGCTTGAATCTTATTTTTAATTGCACTACTTGGTCGAATCACGACAGTAATCCCCAATCTGTTATCCGACAAAGAATCTATTTGATAATCTATTTCATATCCATCACTTTTTATTTTTTTTATTGATTCCAGATAGAGATTATTATAATGCTTTTTTAAATCCATTACCGTTTTGTAGTTTATTTTTGAAGTATTAAAGCTCAATTGCGAAACCTATCTTTTAATTCTTAAAGTTGTGAAACCCACTCGAACAAATATAACGAATTGTCTCAAAAACTTAAAGCTATTCAATTAATGAAATACCAATCGCTTGCGTTTTAGCATTTGACACAAAACAAGTAGAAAAAAAATAACATTAAACAAAATTTCAGCAACAATAGTCTCATTATTTACATTCTTAAATTAACTTATAAAAACACCTTAACACACTGTTAATCTGCCACATATTTAATAGTAATCCTTATATAAATCACACTTTTAAATCTTGTAAAAAAGAACATCATTAGGAAATTTAACTGTAATTCATTTTATTTGATATCTATTCTATTCCCGTAACTAAATTTTAACTGATGAAATCCTACTCCATTCAAGAAATAAATGAAATTTTAAAAGGTATTATTGTTGGCAATACCAGCCATAACATTACTGCTCCGGAACAATTGGAAGTAGCAAAAACTACTGAAATTTCATTTATTGGAAATAAAAAATATGAAAAATTTTGGGAAGCATCAAAAGCATGTGCTGCGATTGTAAACGAAGATATTTCAATTGAACCCGGAGAAAACAGGGCTTTTATAAAAGTAAAAAATGCCGATTTGGCAATGTCTCAAGTATTGGAACTTTTTGCTCCGCCAACTCCATTATTTGAAGTTAACATCCATCCGACAGCTGTAGTCGATAAATCTGCGGTTATAGGAAATGGAACCCGAATTGGAGCAGGAACTTATGTTGGACCAAATGTAGTTATTGGAGAAAACACAACTCTATATCCTAATGTCACCATTCTTGACGAATGTACCATTGGAAAAAATACTGTAATTTGGTCTGGAGCTGTCGTTAGAGAACGTTGCCATATAGGAAATGATTGTATTCTACATCCCAATTCAACCGTTGGAGCTGATGGTTTTGGATTTCGTCCATGTCCGGAAAGAGGTTTGGTCAAAATTCCACAAATAGGAAACGTAATCCTTGGAAACGGAGTTGAAATTGGCGCCAATTCTTGTGTAGACAGAGGAAAATTTAGTTCAACTGTTTTAGGTGATGGCTGTAAAATTGATAATTTAGTTCAAATTGGACATAATAGTAAGTTAGGACGCTTTTGTATTATGGCTGGACACAGCGGATTAGCCGGTTCCGTAACTTTGGGTAATGGAGTAATCATTGGCGGAAGCGCATCGATAAAAGACCACGTAACCATAGGTGACGGAGCAACCGTTGGAGCTGGTTCGGGAGTTACTTGTGATGTTCCTGCAGGAAAAGTGGTTTTAGGTTATCCCGCAGTTGATGCCCGAGATGCCTTGAAACAATGGGCAATTTTAAAACGATTAGTAAATGACACTAAGAAATAAGGATTTCTATCTTTATAAAATGTATATAAAAACAGAGGTTCGCTTCTGTTTTTTTGTTTTAGTTTAAATCCAATTTAATTCTCTTTTTAATCAATCCTAATTCATGAAAATTATTTCTATGGTTTTTGTAAATTAGCAAACCTTATATTTGTAAAAACACTATTCCGATATGGACTTAAACTTCAACAAAAACGAAGACCACAATAAACTTTTACTTTCTCAATTGCGCCAAAAATTAACTAAAGTCAAATTAGGCGGTGGCGAAAAACGCATTCAAAAACTACATTCCGAAGGCAAAATGACAGCCAGGGAACGTATCAATTATTTGTTGGATGACAAAGCCAAAAGTATAGAAATCGGAGGATTTGTTGGTGAAGGAATGTACGCGGAACACGGAGGTTGTCCTTCTGGTGGTGTTGTGGTAAAAATAGGATTCATCAAAGGAAAACAATGTATTGTGGTGGCCAATGATGCAACCGTAAAAGCTGGCGCCTGGTTTCCGATTACGGCAAAGAAAAACCTTCGGGCACAAGAAATTGCTATGGAAAACCGACTGCCAATCATTTATTTAGTAGATAGTGCAGGCGTCTATTTGCCTTTGCAAGACGAAATTTTTCCGGACAAAGAACATTTTGGACGTATTTTTAGAAATAACGCATTAATGAGCAGCATGGGAATTACTCAAATTGCTGCTGTTATGGGAAGTTGTGTTGCGGGAGGTGCTTATTTACCCATCATGAGCGATGAGGCTTTGATAGTAGATAAAACAGGAAGCATTTTCTTGGCAGGAAGTTATTTAGTCAAAGCGGCCATTGGCGAAAGCATCGATAACGAAACTTTGGGCGGAGCAACAACACATTGTGAAATTTCGGGTGTTACAGATTATAAAGCTAAAGATGATAAAGATGCTTTAGACAAAATAAGAAATATTGTTGACAAAATTGGCGATTATGACAAAGCCGGTTTTAGCCGAATACATCCTGAAAAGCCAGCATTAGACGAAAAAGATATCTATGGCATTTTGCCAAAAGCAAGAAACGAACCATACGACATGATGGAAATCATCAAGCGTTTAGTCGACAATTCCGAGTTTGAAGCGTACAAAGATGGTTACGGGCAAACCATTATCACCGGTTATGCCCGAATTGACGGTTGGGCTGTTGGAATCGTGGCTAATCAAAGAAAAGTGGTAAAAACCAAAAACGGAGAAATGCAATTTGGAGGTGTAATCTACTCTGATTCAGCCGACAAAGCCACTCGATTTATTGCAAATTGCAATCAGAAAAAAATACCTTTAGTTTTTATTCAAGATGTGACCGGTTTTATGGTAGGATCAAAATCGGAGCACGGAGGTATTATAAAAGATGGTGCCAAAATGGTCAATGCGGTATCCAATTCGGTTGTGCCAAAATTTACCGTAATCGTAGGAAATTCTTATGGTGCCGGAAATTATGCCATGTGTGGCAAAGCTTATGACCCAAGACTTATTTTTGCCTGGCCAAGTGCAGAATTAGCTGTTATGGGAGGAACACAAGCCGCAAAAGTATTAGCTCAAATTGAGGCTTCTTCGCTTAAAGCAAAAGGAGAAATGGTAGACGAAAAGAAAGAAGCTGAATTATTTGCGAAAATAAAAGCCCGTTACGACGAACAAGTTTCCCCTTATTATTCGGCTTCGCGACTATGGACTGATGCAATTATTGATCCTTTAGACACTCGAACTTGGATATCAATGGGAATTGAGGCTGCCAACCACGCACCAATTGAAAAAAAATTTAATTTAGGCGTGATTCAAGTTTAACGATTCATTTACAGTTGTTTATAAAATAATAAGTACATTTATATTGAATTATCTTTTTAAAAAATGAGAATGCCACACTCTTTTTCAACAGACATTCAGCCCCTTGAAAATCTTAACCTTTTTATTCTAATCCTTTAAAATTAGAAAAATGAAAAAGATTTTACTCCTTTTTTTATGTACTATACTTTTAGGAAATCTGTTTGTTTTTGCACAGAACCAAAATCAAACAGAACGTTTGCTGCACAAAAAAGAACTCATTTATGTTGAAGGCGGAATCAATATGTCCTTACCTGTACATATTCAAATGTACCGTTCTCACAGACTTGCCATTGGAATAAACCTGAGAGCAGCAAAACCTATATCGTCAAAAACAGAACTTGGAGTTCGGTTTGAATTTGATTATCGATTCATAAAGGAAAACAGCCGAGATATAACTCCAGAAAGCACATTAGAAGAAAGAGCTTTACACAGTAATTTTAGCTTAATCACTATTAAACCTAACTTTCAATTTAATTGGAATTCGCATTGGTTTTTGGGAGCGGAAACCGGAATTGGATACGCAATTTCGGATGAAGACCCAAAAATCGGTTTGGGTTTCATCTCCGAATATGATAGCAGCGAACAATTTGGTTCTTGCTCTGGTTTGTATATTGGAAGGTATTTTACCATTAAAAATCAAAAAAAGAAATTAGGTATTTCTTTGAGTTTTACCAATTTTGTTGCCAATTGGCATGCGGAAAACTCGCTTGGTCTAAAGTTCAATTATCGCTTAAAAAATTAACTTAGCTTTTGATTGTTTATGATTTACAAAAAAAGAGAGCCGATACAATCATCAGCTCTCTTTTATTTAAAAATGGGTTATTCTTTTAATTTAAGTTACCGGTATACTTTCATTTCTGATAATTTTTCCTGTAGCAGTTTGTTTAAATTTAGGAATAAACACAATATCTTTTGGTTTTTCATATCGATCCAAAACATCAAAAACAGAGTCTGCAATTTCAATAGGTTCCCCTTCTATAAAAAGTACTAATTTTTCTCCAAGCGTAGCGTCAGCTTCTCCGTGAACGAAATAACGTCTTGGAATTAATGTAGATAATTTTTCTTCAATTTTTTCAGGAATCAATTTAATTCCACCACTATTAATCACATTATCATAACGACCAACCCAAATAAATTGAGTATCTGAAATTAAATTTACAATATCATTTGTAACGATTTTTTCGCTGCTGATTTTTTTGGCATCAATAACTAAACATTGATTTTCGTTAACAGAAACCGTTACATTTGGCAAAGTTGTAAAAGCATCTGCTCCTATTCGTTTTGCTGCAATATGTGTAATTGTTTCAGTCATACCATACGTTTCATAGATTTCGATTGGTAATTTTACCAATTCTTGTTCTAATGATTTATGAATTTTCACCCCACCAATAATTAGTTTTTTGATGTTGTGCAATTGATTGATAGAATTTTTTGCCTGCAAAGGAACCATTCCACAAAAATCAAATGTTTCGTCAATAAACTCCAAAGGATTTGAACTTGGAGCAACAAACTCCATATCTAATCCTAAAATAAAAGATCGAACAAACATCATTTTACCTGCAACATAATTCGTAGGCAAACAATGTAAGACTTTATTTCCTGGAACTAAACCAAAGAAATCACCGGTAGCTAATGCTGAATTAACCATGGCTTGTTTGTCTACTTTAATAATTTTTGGAGAACCGGTTGTTCCTGAAGTGTTTATTTCTAAATATGTTTTATCATCAAACCAGTCTAATATAAAATCACCTAATGGTTTTTCGTAGTAATCGCCTTCTTTAATAAAAGAATAAGCAATTCGAATCAAATCTTCTTTAGTTAAATGAAAGCCATTTAATTTAAATTTGTTGTGAACGTTGTGGTAAGTAGGGTTATTCATTTTCGTTTTTAATTATATTATTATCGACTAATAGTATTTTACCTGTAAGTTTTTCCTTCCAATTATTCCAATTGTATTTACTCGAAAAAATTTTGAGCAAGATAGGGAAAATAATAAAAACTGGCAATAAAACATCCAAAGAAGCGGAAGGAATTGAAACATCTCTAAAAATAGAATGCGTTTGAAATGCAGACCAATCCGAAGTGACTAATAATGCGCTAACTAAGTTGTTGGCGGCATGAAAACCCAACGCTAATTCCATTCCTTCATCCATCAAAGTGATGATTCCAAGAAATAATCCTGTACCTATATAATATATCATAATGATATTTCCCATTTTTGCCACTTCGGGATTTGAAATATGCATCAAACCAAAAATCACTGAAGTCATCAGCAATGGAAACCATTTATTTCCGGACAAATTCGCAAATCCTTGCATCAAATATCCTCTAAAAACATATTCTTCAGTGCTCGTTTGAAAAGGCATTAACACAACTCCAATAACCACCAGAATAGCAAATGGAACTGGTTTGAAATTGACTGTAAAATTTTCCGGATTAGACCAATAAAAAAACAATGTGGTTATAATGGTAAAAACGGCCCATAAAAAAAAGGAGAAAAACACTCTGCTCCAATCTATTTTGGGCCTTGATGTTGTAACAGAAAGCATCGTTTGATTGTGCAAATAACGAACTACAAAATAGATTCCAATTAAAGCAAAAACAAAAGAAATCAGCAATAAAAATAAAGTCATATTCGGTTCAAAAAAACGCATTACTTCTTCATTTGAACTCGGATAGCGTTTTTTATTTACAAGGGTTTCATAAACAATTCCTAACAACATAGGTATTTGGCCCACAAAAGAAGCCATAATAATTAATATAGAACCCACGATGTATTTCCAAAACTGATTCTCAGGGCGTATTCCTTGTTCTATAAACATAGTATTCTATTTAATTTGAATTCATTAATTAGTTTTGAAAAAAAATATTTTGTTACCCCTAAAATACACTTTCTATTTTGAATTTTCTTTACTTCGCGAAAAAAAACATGATACAAATATACCATAATCCACGTTGCGGAAAATCAAGAAATTGCTTGGCTTTTTTGGAAGAATCAAAAAAAGAATTTGAAATTATCAAATACCTTGAAGAAACACCTTCGTATGAGGAATTAGTTTCGCTTATCAAAAAACTAAATATTCAACCCATTGCATTGGTTCGTGTAAAAGAAAAAATTTGGATAGAAAATTTTAAAAACAAACAATTATCTGATGAAGAAATTATACAAATATTAGCCTCAAATCCTATTCTCATTGAAAGACCTATAGTTATAAAAGGAGAAAAAGCGATAATTGGTCGCGTATTAGATGATGTGTCTGCATTTATTTAAAGCATTAACATTTATTTGTGATTCATACTATTAAACCTAAGACTATTTTTGTGGTCTAAACGGTATAACCAAAAAAATAAACTAATGAGAAAAATACAATTTGTCTTAATTCTTGTGCTCTTTTTCACAAGCCTTATCAATTTTGCGCAAGAAGCACCTCAAGCCAAAAGCAAAGTAAAAATAAGCGGTAAAGTAATTGAAAAAGTAAGCAAGCAACCGCTGGAATATGCAACAATAACATTCAAAGACCCAACGAATCCAAAAGCACTTTCAGGTGGAATTACAAATGCTAAAGGAGAATTTGATATAGCGGTATTGCCGGGAGTTTATAACATTACAATTGAGTTTATTTCTTTTAAAGCAATTGAAATCAAACAAAAAAACATACAAACCAACAGTAGTTTAGGACTAATTTCTTTAGATGAAGATGCTTCGCAATTGAATGAAGTAGTTGTTCGTGCCGAAAAAACAACTGTCGAAATAAAATTAGACAAAAAAGTGTATAATGTAGGTAGTGATTTAATGGTAAAAGGGGGAACTGTCAGTGATGTTTTAGACAATATTCCTTCCGTTTCTGTTGATGTTGAAGGAAATGTAAGCCTTCGAGGGAATGAAAATGTTAAAGTTTTAATTGACGGAAAACCTTCAAACGCGATTAACATTGCCGAAGCTTTGCGTTTGATTCCTGCAGATGCAATTGAAAAAGTAGAAGTTATAACAAATCCATCTGCACGATATGATGCTGAAGGTGGCGGAGGTTTATTAAATATTGTTTTGAAAAAAGGAAAAAACTTAGGTTTAAATGGAACCTTTATTGCTTCAACCGGATATCCTGATAATTATGGAATAAGTGGAACGGTAAACTTTAAATCCGAAAAATTTAATTTATTTACCAATCAAGGCTACAATTACAGAAACAGCCCTGGAAACATGATTAACGAAACAGAATACCTAAACGCCGATAACACAACCAAAAACTTTGTTATTGAACCTCGAACTAATGAGCGTTATGGTAAAGGATATAATGGGAATTTTGGTATCGAATTGTATTTAGATAAATCAACCTCGTGGACCAATACCATCAATTACAGAAAAAATAATGGAGACAACACTGATAATGTTTTTCAAAATTATTATGATGCGAACTACGTTTATGATTACACCAGAAATCGTATTAACGAAGAAGACAGTGATAGTGAAAATGTAGAATTTACAACCAACCTGACTAAAAATTTCAAAAAAGACGGGCATAAACTTACCATAGATGGCTCTTTTTCTACAAGTGATGAAATCAATAATGCTTTGGTTACCGATACTGCCAACAATTCTGATAGTAAAAAATTAGATAAAACAATCAATAATCAAAGTCAAAACAGAAATTTAATTCAAATGGATTATGTTTTGCCTTTAGGAAAAGGAAGTCAATTTGAAGCAGGTTACCGTGGAGATTTCAACAAATTACTAACGGATTATCAAGTAGCAAATGACGGTGTAATCAATTATAATTTTACCAATACTTTAGAATATAAAGAAAATGTAAACGCATTATACACACAATACGGATTAAAAGTAAATAAAATCTCTGTTCTTTTAGGACTGCGTTGGGAAGATTCTAACATTGAAGTAAATCAATTGTCAACGAATGATTTTAATACCAAAAAATATAATAATTTTTTCCCAAGTGCCTTCTTTACTTATGAACTTTCAGATAAAAGCAGCGCTTCATTAAGTTACAGCAGAAGAATTCAAAGACCAAGAGGACGAATGTTAAATCCGTTCAGTAATCTGTCTAGTAATATCAATATTTTTATTGGAAATCCTGATTTAGATCCTGCTTTCACAGATGCAATTGATTTTGGATATATCAAAAGATGGGATAAATTGACTTTTAATACTTCCTTATATGTCAATAAAACTACGGATGTTTTTCAGATGGCAAGAAGAGAATCCGGTGAATTTGTTAACGGAACACCAATCATTATTACTTCGCCTATCAACGTCGCTACAGAATATCGAACCGGTTTTGAATTTACCTTAAATTATTCACCATACAAATGGTGGAAAGTAAACGGAAACTTCAACTTCTTCAGAAACGAAACGCAAGGTGATTTTACTTATATTGATTTTAATGATAATGAAGTTACTCAAAATTTTGACAATACAGCTACTTCTTGGTTTACCCGTGTAACATCAAAAGTAACCTTGCCTTATAAAATAGAATGGCAAACTAATGCTACTTATAATGCTCCACAAAAGAATGCTCAAGGTGAAGTTTTAGGGAATTTCAGTGCTAATTTAGCTTTTAGTAAAGATGTCCTGAAAGAGAAAGGAACCGTTTCGTTTAATGTAAGTGATGTATTCAATTCTAGAAAACGAATTATGGAAACCTATCTTCCTGGTGTTCTGAATTCTCATTCTGAAATGCAATGGAGAGAAAGACAGTTTACTTTGTCCTTTACCTATCGTTTTAACAAACAGAAAAACGAAAGGGAAAAACAACCTAAGAAAAGTATGAATGAAGGTGGTGAAATGGAATTTCAAGGATAAAAAAAAAGACTCGTGAAAACGAGTCTTTTTTTATTTAAACAACAATCAAATTAAAGTGATTGTTCTTGCTTTTTCTTAGCTTTCTTTTCTTTGTATGCTTCCCAAGTTGCTCCACCTACCCAATAGGATACGAAACCAACTAAGAAAAACATTAACCAAAAACCGATCGTTAAAACGGTTAAGAATAGCAAAAAGCCTAAATACTGTGAGAAATCAAACATATCTTCCGGAATTTTTGAATGTAAGTACAAATGTATGTTTATTATTTTTGCTTAGCAATAAAAATTGTAAAAACTACAATGATTTTTTAAAAAGAGGAACTTCCATGATTTTTAGCCTCTGTTTTAAATAGTTTTAGAATTATACCTAATGTTTGTAAACCGATATAATTCTAAATTATTAACAGAACATTTTTGATTAAGAAATATTCATTTTACTACCTTTACGGCCTTAAATAAAAACTATGTCAGCCGCAAAAAAAGATTACAAAAGAATTACTACAAAATCATTAATTGAAATGAAAGCCAATGGCGAAAAAATTTCAATGCTTACCGCTTACGATTACACGATGGCAAAAATCGTTGATACCGCTGGAATTGACGTGATATTAGTAGGTGATTCTGCTTCAAATGTAATGGCAGGACATGAAACTACATTGCCAATTACTTTAGACCAAATGATTTATCACGCTTCATCGGTGGTAAGAGCAATAGAAAGAGCATTAGTTGTAGTTGATTTACCTTTTGGTAGCTACCAATCTGATCCTAAAGAAGCCTTACGTTCTGCTATACGAATCATGAAAGAAAGTGGTGGACATGCAGTAAAACTGGAAGGTGGTAAAGAAATAAAAGATTCTATCAAAAAAATATTAAATGCAGGAATTCCAGTAATGGGCCATTTGGGTTTAACCCCACAATCTATCTATAAATTTGGAACTTACACTGTTCGAGCCAAAGAAGAAGAGGAAGCCGAAAAACTAATGGAAGATGCCAAAATGCTCGAAAAACTAGGTTGTTTTGGTTTAGTTCTCGAAAAAATCCCTGCTCATTTGGCCGAAAAATAAGCCAAAAGAATTTCGATTCCAGTGATAGGAATTGGCGCTGGTGGCGGCGTTGACGGGCAAGTTTTAGTAATTCATGACATGCTTGGAATGAACAATGAATTTAGTCCTCGTTTTTTAAGACGTTACATGAATTTATACGAAGGAATGACTAAAGCGATAAGCCAATATGTAACTGATGTAAAATCAAGTGATTTCCCAAATGCAAATGAACAATATTAGTATTTTGTAATCAATGTCAATCTTATAATATCCATTTAATTAAACCGCTTTACTTTTGTCTAATAAAATAATTTCTAACAAAAATAACCTCCAAATTCTTCACGAAGACAATCACCTAATTGTGATTAATAAGCGCGTTGGCGATATCGTGCAAGGAGACAAAACGGGTGACAAACCATTATCAGAGGTCGTTAAGGAATATATTAAAGACAAATACAATAAACCCGGAGAAGTTTTTCTTGGAGTTGTACATCGCTTAGACCGACCTACAACAGGAATTATTGTTTTTGCCCGAACAAGCAAAGCACTAACCAGAATGAATGAATTGTTTAGCAATCGGGAAACACAGAAAACGTACTGGGCAGTTGTAAAAAACAAACCCGA
>ERZ1034365.1090-NODE-1090-length-14286-cov-3.076219_pt1 | contig 14286 bp, 11 predicted proteins | sample MGYA00520615_ERZ1034365 | MGnify/ENA primary metagenome ERZ1034365 (study PRJEB33736, sample SAMEA104284505) | Azolla filiculoides | biome: Urban; feature: Water surface; material: Ditch water | place: Netherlands | collected 2015-10-28 | depth 0-0.1 m ... | reverse complement strand
GCGCAGCAGCAGCCAGGCAACCAGTCCCAGGCTAGCCAGCAGCAGTGCACCCAGGTAGACCGGCAAGGCCAGCTGGCGACTGAGGGCGCGCCAGGACCAGGCCACGCGGGCTGGCAGATCGAGCGCGCGCACCAGCATGGAGCGGCCGGCCCCCGTCAGCCAATGGCTGGCCACGGTCTGGCCGGCGCCAGGCTCCGAATGCATCAGTTCGAGCAGCGTTTTCCCGACTTGCCACTCGCTGCGCCGACCGCAGCGGGCCAGGCGTTCGATGCCATGCAGGGTCTGGTCGCGCGTGGCGCCATCCTCGGCCTCGAACAAGGGCGAGGTCAGCATCAGCTGCATCAGGGGGTTGGTGCGGGCCACGATGTCGGGCCATTCGGCCGCACCTATGGTGCGCAGCGAAGTCAACGCGTTGCTGACGCTCAGGTTGTCGGCAGCCTGGTCTATGCTTTGCTGTGTCTGCAAGGCGGCCAGATCCGGCAGCGCGTTGCGCAGCCATTCCTGGTGCAAGGTGTGATCGGTGGCCCGCCGCACCTGCAGGCGTTGCGCCATCTGCAACAGGAAAGCCTGGCCGACGCCGCGCAGCTCGAGCCAGGCCAGCAACTGATCCAGAGCTTCCAGACTGAAACTGTCGAGGCGGTCGCAACACAGATTGGCCACCTCGCGCGCGGCCTTGTGGGTCGCCTCGCGCTCGGCCAGACGGCGCAAGTTCTCGATCAGTACTACGCGCAAGGTCGTGGGCAGCGACCAGATCTCGCACAGCTTGAGCTCGCGCGCCTGCTGATAGGCGAACAGGAACTGAATCAGCAGCTCATCGTCGAAGGCACTGTCGGTATGGGCGACGAAAGCCCAGGCCACGCCGTAGACGCGCGGCAAACCGGCCAACGGCGGATTGAGCAGCGTGGGCAGAGCCCGGAAATAGCGACTCGGCAAGCCCTCGTGGATCTCCTGGAGTTGTGCCTCGATGACATGGGAGTTGTCGAGCAGCCATTCGGCCGCCGGACTGACGTCATAGCCCTGACCTGCTTGCGCGCCCAGATAGGCACAAGCCTTACGCAACATGCGAATGTTGTCTTGCAGGCGCGGAAAGAAGGTTCCCGCGCGTGACCGGGTCTCGGCCACAAGATGCGTTTCGCCCAGACTTTGGCCATGCTGGGCAAAGCGCTGCAGGCCAAAGATCTCGGCCCGGATCGGAGATTGAACCAGACCTTCAGCAGGATCCAGGATGCGACACAAGTCCGGTGACGCGTCAGGTAAGAGTCGCCACAATTCGGATCTGGCCATGCCTTAACGCACCTGTGCACTGATGCCGATCAACAGCGCCAGCAACACCAGCGTGGTGACGAAGCGGGCGGCAACGATGCCGTTGAGGGCCTCGAACATGCAGCGCAAGGCGAACAACCGGCCAGAGGATCCACGGCACAGTTGCAGGTGCTCGACCAGGGCCGATAGTTCCAGCGAGGAAAGGCCTGCGTGGGCACCCAAGGCAGCGGTGCTCCAGCGGGAACGGGCGCAAGAGGGTGTCTCCATGGCGATCTCCTTAAACAAGTCAGAATCGAAGATGACGCGAATAGAGCGTCCGGTCTGTACGCGAGCGCACCCAAGAAAACCGGGGCGGTTTCAGAACCGACAACCCCGCGGCAGATGTTGTTTCCCGGGCTGTCAAGATGCAGTCCTGGCTTCGAACGTAAAATCCCCACATATCTAGTTGCAGAGCAATCCGCATGGCGCCTCCCTGGCGGCATGCGGCTCTCTACCCTGGCTGCTCGTCGAGCGGCTTTGTTTTTTCACATCTAAGGCCCCGGCCATGACCGTCACCATCAAGGATGCCGCCGGCATCGCCGCCATGCGCGTCGCCTGCCGCCTCGCGGCTGAATTGCTCGATTACCTCGCGCCCTTCGTCAAGCCCGGCGTCACCACCAACGAGCTCGATCGGCTCGCGCACGACTACATGGTCGATGTGCAGGGCTGCATCCCGGCTCCGCTGAACTACGCCCCGCACGGCGGCATCCCCTATCCGAAAAGCATCTGCACCTCGGTCAACCATGTGATCTGCCATGGCATCCCGAACGACAAGCCGCTCAAGAAGGGCGACATCGTCAACCTGGACGTCACGCCGATCAAGGACGGCTGGCATGGCGACACCAGCCGCATGTTCCTGGTCGGCGAGGCCTCGCCGGCGGCCAAGCGCCTGTGCCAGGTCGCCCATGACGCAATGTGGAAAGGCATTGCGCAAGTCAAGGCCGGCGCGCGCCTGGGCGACATCGGCCACGCGATCCAGGTCTTTTCCGAGGCAGCCGGCTACTCGGTGGTGCGCGAGTTCTGCGGCCACGGCATCGGCGAGAAGTTCCACGAGGACCCGCAGGTGCTGCACTACGGCAGGCCCGGCACCGGCATGGAGCTCAAGGCCGGCATGACGATCACGATCGAGCCGATGATCAACCAGGGCCGGCGCGAGCTCAAGGAGATGAACGACGGCTGGGGCATCGTGACCAAGGACCGCTCGCTGTCGGCGCAGTGGGAGCACACCGTGCTGGTGACCGAGACCGGCTACGAGGTGCTGACGCTGTCGGACGGCATGCCGCCGCTCCCGGCCTTCATCCAGTCGCCCGCTTCGGTCTGATTCTTGCTGAGTCCTGCCGACTCCTTCTGAGCCTGCCTCGCACCACCCCGACATGACGACCGACACCCTCGACCTGCCCGCCCTCAGACAACGCTACCGGGAGGACAAGTCGGCGGTGCTGGCCGAGATCGCTGCCCTGGGGCCCCATTCGCGCGCCATCCGGGGCCTGCTGCGCCGACTGAGCCGCTGCACCGACTCGGTGCTGCAGGCCTTGTGGCAGGGCGCGGGCTTCGATCCGGAGATGGCGCTGGTGGCCGTCGGCGGCTATGGCCGCGGCGAGCTGTTCCCCTACTCCGACGTCGACGTGCTGGTGCTGCTGCACGAGGGCGTGCAGCTCGAGCAGGACTTGGCACTCAGGACCCGGATCGAATCCTTCATCGGTGCCTGCTGGGACATCGGACTCGAGATCGGCTCGAGCGTGCGCAGCCGCGACGAATGCCTGGCCGAGGCGGCACGGGACATCACGGTGCAGACCTCGCTGCTGGAAAACCGCCTGGTGGCCGGACGGCTCGAGGCCTGGCAGGCGCTCGACCAGGCGCTGACCGCGGCGATGGACCCGGCCGCCTTCTTCACGGCCAAGCTGCTCGAGCTGCAGCAGCGCCACCAGAAGTTCGAGGACACGCCCTACTCGCTCGAGCCCAACTGCAAGGAATCTCCGGGCGGGCTGCGTGACCTGCAAGTCCTGCTCTGGACCGCCAAGGCGGCCGGTCTCGGCCGCAGCTGGGACGAGCTCGGGCGCAACGGACTGGCCACGCCACTGGAAGTGCGCCAGATCAAGTCCAACGAGGCCCTGCTGAGCCTGATCCGCGCGCGCTTGCACCTGCTGGCGCGCCGACGCGAGGACCGACTGGTGTTCGACCTGCAAGCCACGCTGGCCGACTCCTTTGGCTACCGCGCGGCCCCGCCCGAGGCTGGCCAAGCTGCCAGCACGCGCGGCGCGCGCCGCGCCAGCGAGCAACTGATGCGGCGCTACTACTGGGCGGCCAAGGCCGTGACCCAGCTCAACCAGATCCTGCTGCTGAACCTGCAGGATCGCATCAACGAATGCAGCAGCGAAGCCGGCGTCGCATCGCGTCCGATCAACGAGCGCTTTCTCGACAAGGGCGGCATGCTCGAGGTCGCCAGCGACCAGCTCTACCACGAGCATCCCGAGGCCATCCTCGAGACCTTCCTGCTGTTCCAGAGCGAGCCCGGCATCCAGGGCCTGTCGGCGCGCACGCTGCGCGCGCTCTACAACGCGCGCTCGGTCATGAACGCCGCCTTCCGGCGCGACCCGCGCAACCGTGCCACCTTCCTGCAGATCCTGCAGCAGCCCGACGGCGTGATGCATGCGCTGCGGCTGATGAACCAGACCTCGGTGCTGGGGCGCTATCTGTGGGTGTTCCGCACCATCGTCGGCCAGATGCAGCACGACCTGTTCCACGTCTACACGGTGGACCAGCATATCCTGATGGTGCTGCGCAACATGCGCCGCTTCTTCATCCCCGAGCATTCGCACGAATACCCGTTCTGCTCGCAGCTGGCCGCGGGCTGGGACAAGCCCTGGCTGCTCTACACGGCGGCGCTGTTCCACGACATCGCCAAGGGACGCGGCGGCGACCATTCGCAGCTCGGCATGCTAGAGGTCAGGCGCTTTTGCCGCGATCACGGCATCGCACGCGAAGACAGCGACCTGATCAGCTTCCTGGTCGGCGAGCACCTGACCATGAGCCATGTGGCGCAGAAGCAGGACCTGAGCGACCCGGACGTGATCGAGGCCTTCGCGCAGCGGGTCGGCAACGAGCGCCGCCTGACCGCGCTCTACCTGCTGACGGTGGCCGACATCCGTGGCACCAGTCCCAAGGTCTGGAATGCCTGGAAGGGCCGCCTGCTGGAAGACCTGTACCGCGCCACGCTGCGTGCCCTGGGTGGCCGGGCGCCGGACCAGGGCGCGGTGATCGAGTCGCGCAAGCGCGAGGCGCTGACGCTGCTGGCGCTGCACACGCTGCCGCACATGGCACACAAGGCGCTCTGGGACCAGCTCGACGTGAGCTATTTCATGCGGCATCAGGGCGACGAGATCGCCTGGCATACCCGCATGCTGTCGCGGCCACTGTCACAGCTTAGCGCTGGTGCGTCGCATCCGACGCTGGTGCGCGCGCGGCCCTCGCCCGAGGGCGAGGGGCTGCAGGTGCTGGTCTACACCGCCGACCAGCCCGACCTGTTCGCGCGCATCTGCGGCTATTTCGACGGCGCGGGCTTCAGCATCCTGGACGCCAAGGTCCACACCACGCGCGACGGTCACGCGCTCGACACCTTCCAGCTGATCTCGCCCGATCTGTCCGAGCATTACCGCGAGCTGATCGCGATGGTGGAAGTCGAGCTCGCGCGCACGCTGGAGCAACGCGGACCGCTGCCGATGCCCGGCCGCGGCCGCCAGTCGCGCCGGGTCAAATCCTTTCCGGTGCTGCCGCGGGTCACGCTGCACCCGGACGAGAAGGCACAGCGCTGGGTGCTGACGATTTCATCTTCCGACCGGGTCGGCCTGCTCTACAGCATCGCGCGCGTGCTGGCGCGCCACGAGATCAACCTGCAGCTGGCCAAGGTCACGACGCTGGGCGAGCGGGTCGAGGACACTTTCCTGATCAGCGGGCCGGCGCTGCAGCACAACCGAGAGCAGATCGAGATCGAGACCGAACTGCTCGAGGCGGTCAAGGACTGAGGCGATCAGTCGTCGGGCAGGGTATCGAGTCCCGGGAACAGCACGTCGGTGTAGCCGAACCGGGTGAAGTCGCGCATGCGCATCGGATAGAGCTTGCCGTCGAGATGGTCGCACTCGTGCTGGACCACGCGGGCGTGGAAGCCCTCGACCTCGCGCTCGAAGGCTTGACCGTAGGCATCGAAGCCACGGTAATGCAGGCGCTTGAAGCGCGGCACCTGACCGCGCAGACCCGGTACCGACAGGCAGCCCTCCCAGTCGGACTCCTCCTCAAGGCCGAGCGGGGTCAGCACCGGATTGATCAGCACGGTGCGCGGCACCGGCGGCTGCTTGGGATAGCGCGGATTGAACTGGCCGCTGCCGAAGATCACGAGGCGCAGGTTCTCGCCGATCTGCGGCGCGGCCAGGCCGGCGCCATTGGCGGCCGTCATCGTGTCCTGCATGTCCTGCAACAGCTGGTGCAGCTCGGGGGTGTCGAAATGGGAAACCGGCAGGGCCTGGCGCAGCAGGCGCGGGTCTCCCATCCTGAGGATGTCGCGTAGGGCCATGGTTGTCTCCTCCTAGGAGGCCGCGTCTGATGCGCGACCGCGCCTGCAGTTTACGCGCTGGCCAACGGATGCGCCAGCAGCTCGAGCAGGCCGGCTTCGTCGATCACGCGCAAGCCCAGTTCGCGCGCCTTGTCGAGCTTGCTGCCGGCTTCGGCGCCAGCGACGACGCAATGCGTCTTCTTGCTGACCGAGCCCGCGACCTTGGCGCCGGCGGCTTCGAGCATGGCCTTGGCCTGGTCGCGGCTCAGCGTGGGCAGGGTGCCGGTCAGCACGAAGGTCTGTCCGGCCAGCGGCAGGGCGGTCGAGGCTGCGGGCTCGCCTTCGGGCCAGTGCACACCGGCCGCGCGCAGCTGCTGCACCACCTCCCGGTTGTGTGGCTCGGCAAAGAAGGTCGTGAGGCTGTGCGCGACCACCGGACCGACATCGGCGACCTGCAGCAAAGCTTCCTCGCTGGCGGCCATGACGGCGTCCAGGCTGCCGAAATGGCGCGCGAGCTCCTTGGCCGTGGCCTCGCCGACATGGCGGATGCCGAGGCCGAACAGGAAGCGGCCCAGCGTGGTCTGGCGCGCCTGGGCCAGCGCATCGACCAGGTTCTGCGCCGACTTCTCGGCCATGCGGTCCAGGCCGGCGAGCTGCTCGGCGCCCAGCTGGTACAGGTCGGGCAGGGTCCGGATCAGGCCCAGGTCGACCAGCTGCTCGACCAGCTTGTCGCCCAGGCCCTCGATGTCGAGCGCGCGCCGCTGGGCGTAATGCAGCAGCGCCTGCTTGCGCTGGGCTGGACAGAACAGGCCGCCGCTGCAGCGGTGGTCGACCTCGCCCTCCTCGCGCACGACCGCGCTGCCGCAGACCGGACAGCAGGACGGCATCGTGAACAGCGCGCCCCGGACCGGGGCTGGCGCGGCGGCGAACAGATCGCCCTGGGCCAGTCCGGCCTCCGCTTCGGACGTGACCGGCGGGGCAGCCGGGGGTTCGGGTGCGACAGCTTCGGCATCCAGCGGCAATCCGCTGCCAGGCGGCACCACCGCGACGATCTCGGGGATCACGTCACCGGCGCGGCGCACGATCACCTGGTCGCCCACGCGCACGTCCTTGCGCCGGGCCTCGCCCTCGTTGTGCAGGGTCGCGTTCGAGACCGTGACGCCGCCGACGAAGACCGGCGCCAGCTTGGCCACCGGGGTCAGCTTGCCGGTGCGGCCGACCTGGACCTCGATCGCGAGCACCTCGGTCATCTGCTCCTGGGCCGGGTATTTGTGCGCCACCGCCCAGCGCGGCTCGCGCGTGACGAAGCCGAGTTCGCGCTGCAGCGCCAGCGCGTCGACCTTGTAGACCACGCCGTCGATGTCGAACGGCAGGCTGTCGCGCAGCGCCCCGATGCGGCGGTGGTAGGCCACCAGCGCCTCGGCGCCGATGCAGGTCTCGACCAGATCGGACACCGGCAGGCCCCAGTTTTTCAGCGCCAGCAGCAGCTCATGATGGCTGGCGAAATCGGGTCCGCCCTGGTCCGCCGGCGTGACATCGCCCAGGCCGTAGGCGAAGAAGCTCAAGGGGCGCTCGGCCGCGATCGCCGGGTCGAGCTGGCGCACCGCGCCGGCGGCGGCGTTGCGCGGGTTGACGAAGGTCTTTTCGCCCTTGATGCCGGCGGCGATGCGCGCGCGCTGGCGCTCGTTGAGGGCGTCGAAGTCATCGCGCCGCAGGTAGACCTCGCCGCGCACTTCGAGCACGGGCGGCACCGGCAGGGCACCGACGGCCTGAGCGTCGAGCCGCAGCGGGATCTGGCCGATGGTGCGGATGTTCTGCGTCACCTCCTCGCCCTGCTCGCCGTCGCCACGCGTGGCGGCCTGCACCAGCACGCCGTCCTCGTAACGCAGGCTGATCGCCAGGCCGTCGAACTTGGGCTCGGCGACGAAGCCGATCGCAGCCCCCTGCAGCACGGCCTGCGACAGCGGCTGCAGCGCCGGGCGCTCGCCGCGCTCGACCTTGCGCTGCTCGGTCGCCAGGTAGGAGCGCAGCTGCTGCTCGAACTTCTCGGCGCCGCTGGCCTCGGTATCGGTCTCGGTCCGGATGCTCAGCATCGGCACGCGATGGCGCACGGTGGCAAAGCCGTCGAGCACCTTGCCGCCGACGCGCTGGCTCGGCGAATCGGGCGTGACCCAGTCGGGGTGCGCGGCCTCGATCGCCTGCAGCTCGCGAAACAGCCGGTCGTAGTCGGCGTCGGGAATCTCGGGCGCGTCGAGCGTGTAGTAGCGATGGGCGTGGTGGTGCAGCAGGGCGCGCAGCTCTTGCAGGCGGCGCGCCAGGACGTCGGTGGACGAGTCCATAGATGGGAGATCAGGAAAAGACTGGGAAATCGGATGCCGGAACCCGCGACGGGCCCGGACGCTGGGCCGCATTATCCCGCCCCGGAACAGGGGTCGGGTGGTGGGCGGACGAATTCAGGGTTTTCCTGCGGTATGCTCGCGGGCTTTGGCTCTATTGAACAGCTGATCATCATGAAAAACCCGACAAGCTTCACCCGCCGCGCCCTGCTCGGCACCGCCCTCATTTGCGCCGCCGGCCTGGCCCAGGCCCAGACCGCGCCCCAGGTACTGCGCGTGACCGCCATTCCCGACGAGTCGCCGACCGAACTCGCGCGCAAGGCCGCCCCGCTCGTGAAGTACCTCGAAAGCCGCCTCGGCATGAAGGTCGAGTTCACGCCGGTCAGCGACTATGCGGCGGCGGTCGAGACCCTGGTCAACCGCAAGGTCGACCTGGCCTGGTTTGGCGGCTTCACCTTTGTCCAGGCCAAGGTGCGCTCGGGCGGCAAGGTGATCCCGCTGGTGCAGCGCGAGGAGGACGAGAAGTTCCGCTCGGTCTTCATCACGGCCGACCCGGCAATCCAGCAGCTGGCCGACCTCAAGGGCAAGGATGTCAGCTTCGGCTCGCAGAGCTCTACCAGCGGCCACCTGATGCCGCGCAGCTTCCTGCTGCAAGCCGGCGTCAACCCGGAAAAGGACTTCAAGCGCGTGGCCTACAGCGGCGCGCATGACGCGACCATCGCGGCGGTGGCCTCGGGCAAGGTGCAGGCCGGCGCGCTCAACATCTCGGTCTGGGACAAGTTCGTCGCCGACAAGAAGGTCGATACAGCCAAGGTGCGCGCCTTCTACACGACGCCGACCTACTACGACTACAACTGGACCGTGCATGCCGACATGCCGGCCGCGCTGCGCGAGAAGATCGCAAAAGCCTTCCTCGACCTGAACAAGGCCACCTCCGAAGGCAAGGAAATCCTCGAGCTGCAGCGCGCGACCCGCTTCGTGCCGACCCAGGCCGACAACTACAAGGGCATCGAGGCTGCGGCACGCAGCGCCGAACTGCTGTGAGCCTGGCCAGCCCAGGGCTGGCGTTGATGCTGGAAGATGTCAGCGCCCGTCACCCGCAAGCCAGCAGCGGACAGGCCGCGGCGCTGCAGTCGCTCGATCTGCGGATCGCGCCTGGCGAGCAACTGGCCGTGATTGGCCCGTCCGGCGCCGGCAAGACCACGCTGCTGCAACTGCTGGGCTGCGCGCTGCGGCCCGCGACGGGTCGCCTGCTGCTGGACGGACAGCAGCCCTGGACGCTGTCGGCCGTCGAACTGCGCCGGCTGCGCACCAGCCTGTTCCTGGCGCCCCAGGTGCCGCCACTGCCGCAGCGCCAGCGGGTCGTGACCTCGGTGCTGGCCGGCCGACTACCGGCCATGGGCGCGATCGAAAGCCTGCTCGCGCTGTTCAAGCCACAGGACATCCCGGCCGTGTTCGAGGCGCTGGAGCGCTTCGACCTCGGCGACAAGCTGTTCCAGCGCGTCGACCGCTTGTCGGGCGGCGAGCGCCAGCGGGTCGGACTGGCGCGCGCCATGCTCGCGCCAGCGCGGCTCTGGCTGCTCGACGAACCGCTGTCCTCGCTCGACCCGACGCGCGCGCGCCAGGCGGTCGCGGTGCTGCGCGAACAGGCGCGGGTGCGCGGCGTTACGCTCGTGACGCCCTTGCACCAGGTCGAGGTGGCGCTGCAGCAGTTCCCGCGCGTGGTCGGCATGCGCGACGGCCGGCTGATGTTCGACCTGCCAGCCGATCAGGTCAGCCCCGAGCGGTTGGCGCGCCTGTACGAGCAGCACGAGCAGGAGCTGCACGGCGCAGCACCGGTCGACGATATGCCGCCGCTGGCTCAGGCGCAGCCGGTCGTGATGCAATGCCGCTGAACAGGCAAGCAGCATGAGCAAGGCCCCGCTTTCGGCTGGCAAGCCGAACCAGGCCCAGGCCCGGACTCAGGCCATACCGCACCGCGACCCGGCGTTTCAGCAGCGCCTGTTCTGGAGTGCTGCGGCGCTGCTGCTGCTCTGGCCGCTGCTGGTGGCGACCGAATTCAAGCCCTGGGTACTGCTGCAGGCCGACAGCCTGCGCGTGAGCGCCAACTTCCTCGGCAGCTTCTGGCCGCTGGCGCATGAGCCGGAATTCCTGCTGCTGGTCGCGCGCGAGACCTGGCGCACGGTCGCGATGGCCACTGCCGGCGTCAGCCTGGCGCTGCTGCTGGCGGTACCGCTGGCGCTGCTGGCCAACAGCGCGCTGTCGGTCTCGGCCTTGAGCGGGCGCATGGCGCGCGGACCGTTCTGGCTGCGCCAGGGCGTGCGCCTGCTGATGGCGGTGCTGCGCAGCGTGCCCGAGCTGGTCTGGGCGCTGGTGTTCGTGCGCGTGGTCGGACTCGGGCCGACCTCGGGCGTGCTCGCGATCGCGCTGACCTACGCCGGCATGCTCGGCAAGGTCTACGCCGAGATCCTCGAAAGCGGCGAGACCCACCCCAGCACCACCCTGCTGCGCAACGGCTGCAGCCGGCTGCAGGCCTTCTGCTACGGGCTGCTACCAGCCAGCGCGGCCGAGCTGAGCTCGTACACGGTCTACCGCTGGGAATGCGCGATCCGCAGCTCGGTCGTGCTGGGCTTTGTCGGTGCTGGCGGCCTCGGCCAGCAGCTCGACAGTTCGATGAAGATGTTTGCCGGCGGCGAGGTCGCGACCATGCTGCTGGTCTTCATCGGCCTGGTCGCACTGGCCGACCGCATCAGCGCCGGACTCAGGAAGGCACTCGGTTGAAGCGGATCGACCCCCCAGGCGCGGCCAGGCCGCCCATGCCGCTGCGCCAGCGCGAACCCGGCGAATCCGGCCTGCCAGGCTGGCTGTTCGGACTCCTGCTGCTGTGCCTGGTCGGCGCCAGCTTCCTGTCGCTCGATCTGCAATGGGAGCAATTCCTGTCGCGCGACGCGATGGGCCGCATGGGCGGCTTCCTGGCCGAGTTCTACCCGCCCGAGCTCGGAGCCGCCTTCCTGCGCAAGGTCGCGATCGGCGCCTGGGAGACGCTGGCGATGTCGGCGCTCGGCACATTGCTGGCGACGCTGGCCGGGCTCGCGCTGGCGCTGCCGGCGGCACGCCTGCACAAGCAGGACCGGGCCCGGGCGCGCGGCCCGAGCCGGCTGCTGCTCAACGCGCTGCGCTCGATCCCCGAACTGGTCTGGGCGACCCTGCTGCTGATCTCGGCCGGACTCGGGCCCTTTGCCGGCACGCTGGCGCTGGCGCTGCACACCACGGGCGTGCTGGGCCGTCTGTTTGCCGAGGCGCTGGAGAACGCCGCGCCAGGCCCGGCCGCGGCGCTGCGGCGGCAGGGGGTGGGCGAAGGCCGCATCCTGCTCTGGGCCACCCTGCCCCAGGTATTGCCCCAGCTGCTGAGCTACGCGCTCTACCGCTGGGAGAACAACATCCGCGCCGCCACCGTGCTGGGCGTGGTCGGCGCGGGCGGCCTGGGCCAGCTGCTGTCGTTCCACCTCGGGCTGTTCCACATGCCCAAGACCGCGACCCTCCTGCTGGCGATGCTGGCGCTGGTGCTGCTGGTCGACGCCGGCAGCCTGCTGGCGCGGCGAGTGCTGACGCGCTGATCAGGCGGCGCTGGATCGATCGCGCGCGCGCTCGCGCAGGAAGTCGACCACCGCCTGCTGCTCGCCGGCGAAGACGATGCGCTCGCCCTTGCTCTCGCGCTGGAAGGCGTACATCGGGTCATAGTACTCGCGCAGCAGGTCGGCGATCCAGTCGCGATGGCGCGCCACCTCGCCGCTGTCGCGCTGCTGCGCCAGCGCGTCCTGCATGATCGCGTGCAGGCGCTGGTAGCGTTCGCCACCCAGGCGCTTGGTGATGCCGGCCAGGCTTTTGAGCAACTGCTCGGCATAGCGCTCGAAACCCTGCTCGGGCCCGTGCAGCGCGCTGTGATCGTCGAGCTGGCTCACGACATAGTCGCGCAGGATGCGCTCGACCCGGTTGTCGAAGCTGTCCTCGAGCCAGACCAGCGGCGCGCTCTGCATCGCGCCGTGCAGCGGCAGCGGCAGCGAGCAGCTGCCGATCGCGCGGCTCTCGTCCTCGACCACGAACTGGCTGATGCCGGCCTCGCGTTTCCTGAGGATGTCGATCGCGACCCGGTTCTCGAACTCGATATTGGTCGGCTGCGGCGTGCTGCGCTTGCCAAAGGCCGAGCCGCGGTGATTGGCCAGGCCCTCGAGGTCGATCGCATGCGGGAGCTGGGCGATCACATCGGTCTTGCCGGTGCCGGTCATGCCGCCGACGACGACCAGCGCGCATTCGGCCACTGCCTGGGCTATGGTCTCGATCAGGAAGGTCCGCATCGCCTTGTAGCCGCCGATCACGCGCGGGTAGTCGATGTCGGCCTCGTGCAGCCAGCGCTGCACGGTCTGTGAGCGCAATCCGCCGCGGAAGCAGTAGAGCACGCCGTCGGGATGCTGGCGCACGAACTCGGCCCAGGCCGCCATGCGCTGCGCCCTGAGCGGGCCCGACACCAGCTGATGCCCGAGCTTGATCGCCGCGTCCTGGCCCTGCTGCTTGTAGCAGGTGCCGACCTTGGCGCGCTCCTCGTCGCTCATCAGCGGCAGGTTGACGGCGCCCGGGAAGGCGCCCTGGGCAAACTCCACCGGCGCGCGCAGGTCCAGCATCGGGACGCCGCGCAGGAAGATCTGGCGGTAGTCGTCGGTCAACTCGGGCATCAGATCACCTCGACCGAATGCTGACCGCGCGGCTCGAGGCGGCCGATCGGCGCCAGCGTCAGGCCCAGCTCGGCCGCCAAAGCCAGGAACTCGGCTTCGCCTGCGGGCTCGACCGCGACCAGCAGGCCGCCGCTGGTCTGCGGGTCGCACAGCAGCTGCTTCTGTTCCTCGCTGAGGGCGCCGATCCGGTCGCCATAGCTCTCGAAGTTGCGCAGGGTGCCGCCCGGCACGCAGCCCTCGGCCAGGTAATGCTCGACGCCGGGCAGGCGCGGCACGGTCGCATAGTCGATGCGCGCGGTCAGGCCGGCGCCGTCGGCCATCTCGACCAGGTGGCCGAGCAGGCCAAAGCCCGTCACGTCGGTCATCGCCGTGACGCCGGCCAGCCGGCCGAAGCGGGCGCCGGGCTTGTTGAGCGTGCACATCCAGTCGCGCGCCAGCCCGACATCCTGCGGGCGCAGCTTGGACTTCTTCTCGGCCGTGGTCAGGATGCCGATGCCCAGCGGCTTGCTCAGGTAAAGCTTGCTGCCGGCGGTGCCGGTGTCGTTGCGCTTCATGTGGCGCTTCTCGACGATGCCGGTCACGGCCAGGCCGAAGATCGGCTCGGGCGCATCGATCGAGTGGCCGCCCGCCAGCGGGATACCGGCCTCGTCGCAGACCGCACGACCGCCACGGATGACCTCGCGCGCGACTTCGGGCGCCAACACATTGACCGGCCAGCCGAGGATCGCGATCGCCATCAGCGGATCGCCGCCCATGGCGTAGATGTCGCTGATCGCATTGGTGGCGGCAATGCGGCCGAAGTCGAACGGATCGTCGACGATCGGCATGAAGAAGTCGGTGGTCGAGACCACGCCGCGCTCCTCGTCGATCGCGTAGACCGCTGCGTCATCGCGCGAGGCGTTGCCGACCCACAGCTTCGGGTCGAGGTTCTGCGCGCCGCTGCCGGCCAGGATGACTTCGAGCACCTGGGGCGAGATCTTGCAGCCGCAACCGGCGCCGTGGCTGTACTGGGTAAGGCGGATGGGCTCGCTCATGTCGTGACTCTCCAGGGTGAAACAGAAAACCTTTGAATATAAGGCCTTCGCGCGTGTGCCGCACGAAAACGATACACCTGCCCTGCTGATCCTGAGCAGATCCGTCTGCTTCTTTCTGATGCAGGTGACTCTTTACGCTGCAGCTGGCACGGCCTAGACTGCTTTCGCGCCAATCAAGAAGATCAACACGCAGGCAGGGGCGACCACAGCTTCGCTGCAAGGGAGGGGAATCATGAAGGATTTCGGGGTTGTGATGCAGGAAGCGCTGCAGACGCGTGGCGAGGCAGACATCGAGCTGGCGCGCGCGCTGGCCCAGATGGGTACCAGCGCGGTGGGCA
>ERZ1034365.1089-NODE-1089-length-14300-cov-3.078043_pt1 | contig 14300 bp, 17 predicted proteins | sample MGYA00520615_ERZ1034365 | MGnify/ENA primary metagenome ERZ1034365 (study PRJEB33736, sample SAMEA104284505) | Azolla filiculoides | biome: Urban; feature: Water surface; material: Ditch water | place: Netherlands | collected 2015-10-28 | depth 0-0.1 m ... | reverse complement strand
TCTTGCTGGCTCAATCGCTGGATTAAGAAGACTGACTCTAGAAAAATAACGCTCGCCCAAATAGGTGGCGTAGTAACCGCCTAAAGATGAGCCCATGATTGATATTTCAGAGTAATTGCAGGCATCGATATGAGCTTGCACCATAGTCATCGCCTCAAGTGGTGATGGTGGCAATTGCGGGCAGTACCATTCGATTTCAACGCCTTGCGCTTGCAGCTGAGACACTGCATTCTTGGTTAATTCTGCTTTACTAGATCTTGGAGACGATCTAAAGCCATGTAAATAAACAATCAGATGCATAGATGATCTCTAAAGCTTATCCCTTGGGCGGGGTCCAAAAAACAATCGGAGCGGCGAGCTCTGGGTTAAACCCGCACTTACTTGCATAGAAGTCTCTGAATGTGACGAGATCTTTATCTGCATCACCCGTTGGCGTAAAAAATTCAGTAAGACCTATTTCTTTTCGTTTGTAATCAAGATATGCCATTCCAACAGGAACGCCAGCGCCAGTGGCTAGACGATAAAAACCACTTCGCCAACCCGGAGTTTTGCCACGCGTCCCCTCAGGGGCAATAGCCACCCAGAAATATGGACGCTGCCCCATCTGATCAATCAAGTCCTGAACATAACCTTGAGGAGCGGATCGAATAATAGGCATGCCACCAACATACTTTAACCAAGCACCTAATACTGGTATTTGAAACAATGTATGTTTGGCTAAGAAATTAAATTGAGCACCCATCGCCCATTTCGCTAATATCCCAATAATGAAATCCCAATTGGAAGTATGCGGATAAAAAATGAGGACTCCATGAGCCTGAGGCAATCCATTGAAAAAACACTTCCACCCCAATAACTGAAGTAATTTTTGGGCAATTAAACTGCCCTTAAATTGAATGGGATGTGCACAAGACATGGATGAAGTTAAATTTAATGGGTGAAACAATAAAACTTAAGTTTAATAGGAATTACATAGGGAGTTGACTAAACTAACAGCACTATTCAATTTCTAAATAATTAATCAAATTGACTCAAAAAAATACATGCCCTTGCGGAGGCTCTTCTTACAGTAGCTGTTGTCAGCCATTTCATGAAGGCACTCAGCTTGCCCCCACTCCAGAAAAGTTAATGCGCTCAAGGTACAGCGCCTACGCTATGGAACTAGAGCCCTACCTCTTATCAACCTGGCACTCAGATACCAAACCAGATGAGCCCTTATTTTTAGAAGAAGCTCCCACAAAGTGGGTAGAACTAAAAATCAAACAATCTCAGATCAACGATGATCAAGTCTCTGGCATTGTTGAGTTTGTAGCCATCTTTAAGGTAAATGGCAAAGCCCATCGAATTCATGAAATTAGTGAGTTTGTGAAAGAGAATGGACAGTGGTTTTATGTGGACGGCCAATTCCCCGATATAAAATAAGCTTATGAAAGAAGATGACATCCTCCAAAAAATGCGAGCAGTCTTTGTGGATTGCCAAAAACAAGCTGTAGCGCTGACTCAGCAACACCCGAGCATCCATAAAGGGTTCGTTGCTGATATGCAGTTTGCTAGCACCTATGGTGCGTTTTTAGGGGAAATTAAGGTCAATCACGGCGTAGATATTGAAAAAGATTCAATCGCACAAAGACTGATTGTTGCCTTAGAAAAGACTGACTCACACAACATTGGCCTCATCAGAGAAGAGATCTATGCTGCCCTTGATCAGATGCAAGCAGAACAATATGCCAGCTATATTTTCTTAACCTGCTTCCCTAGCATCTATAAAGCAATGACTGAACAGTAATTAAGCTTTAGGTGCTGGTGCTTTTTTAGGTTTTTTTGCTTCTTTAGTTTTACGTTGTTGACCTTTGGCCATGATGATCTCCTATTAGTAATTTAGATGTTATTCCTTATTACTCAACTTGAGTAAATTTTTATCAGGTCAAACGTGATTAACGACTTTTTGAATCAGTCCAATACTTCTGCATTTCCAAGAACAAGAACGATGCAGACCAAGTAATCAATAGCAAACCTACCAAAGCTTCAACGCCAGTCAAATAACGAACGTAGCCTTGGGCGACAAAGTCACCATACCCAACAGTGGTGAAGGTGATGAATGACAAATAAACATAATCTAACAATGCGCCATGACCAGCTGTTACACCCACTAATTGGCCCATGTCTGGGAACTGCAAAGTGACAAAGTAACCTAGTGCAAACAACCAAATCTCAATAACGTGCGTAAAGAAAATAACTGCGACACCAATCAACACCCTAAAGCGAGATGGTAAGTGAGCAATCTTTGGCAATCTTTTATCTAACTGGAAAAGAACTTCATAGTGAATCAGAATGGCTAGGGCCACCAGTATGGTGTTAAAGATAAATGCAAAGGTTAGCAACATAAGTGATTCTTTAATGAGTTATTTTTAAATGATTGTTCTTTAGATATTACATTGACTCTAATTAGTCAAAGTTATTAACTGAGTAATTTGAAGACCTGGTTCATAGCTTCTGCCAATTCAAGGTCTTTTTGAGAAAGGCCTCCTACATCATGGGTAGTGAGACTGACCTTCACCAAATTATAGGAATTGAACCAATCTGGATGATGGTTCAATTCATTAATAATGGGATAACAACGCGACATGAAATCAAAAGCTTCATCAAACTGAGCAAATCTAAACTCTTTACTGATAGAGAGGCCATCGGAACTAATGATCCAGCCTGGCAATGACTCTAAGTCATTTTGTTGCAATTGGAGTTTAATGATTGGCATATGGTTACCTTAATTGCCCCACAAAAGAAAAAGGGGCCTAAGCCCCTATTCTATTAACAATCTTTGGCGGAGACGAGAAGATTCGAACTTCCGATCCAGGTTTTGCCCAGATGCTCCCTTAGCAGGGGAGTGCCTTCGACCACTCGGCCACGTCTCCTTATGTCTTTGTTGAATTAATTCAGCAAAGACATAGATTTTAAATTACTTTTGGTCTAACTCAAAAGCTTTATGCAAAGCTCGTACTGCAAGCTCCATGTATTTCTCGTCAATTAAGACAGAAATCTTGATTTCGCTTGTAGAGATCATCTGAATGTTGATGCCCTCTTCTGACAAAGTGCGGAACATTTTGCTAGCAATACCAACGTGTGAACGCATACCAACGCCCACCACAGAAACTTTAGAAACTTTTGGATCGCCCAAAATTTCTTTAGCCTGAATGTGCGCTTGAACTTGGTTCTTTAGAAGATCCAAAGCTTTTTGATAATCACCACGAGGTACTGTGAATGTGAAATCAGTCTTACCATCTACAGACTGGTTTTGAATGATCATATCCACATCAATATTGGCATCCGCAATCGGGCCCAAAATTTGATATGCAATACCTGGCTTATCAGGCACACCTAAAACGGTGATTTTTGCTTCGTCGCGGGCGAAAGCAATACCCGAAATGACAGCAGCTTCCATAGTTTCTTCTTCCTCGAAAGTAATCAAAGTACCCGAATTCATTTCTTGTTCGAGCGACATCAATGGATCAGTTAATGATGATAGAACACGTGTTTTCACACGGTACTTACCAGCAAACTCAACTGAACGAATTTGTAAAACCTTTGAACCCAAGCTAGCCATTTCTAGCATTTCTTCAAAAGTAATCTTATCTAAACGACGAGCATCTTCACAAACACGTGGGTCTGTTGTGTAAACACCATCCACGTCCGTGTAAATCAAACACTCATCTGCATCTAGTGCTGCAGCAACCGCTACGGCTGAAGTATCAGAACCACCACGACCTAAGGTTGTGATGTTGCCGTTCTCATCAACACCTTGGAAACCAGTAATAACAACCGCTTTACCAGCATTTAAGTCGCCCAAAACTTTTTGACCATCAATACCCTGAATACGTGCTTTGGTATATGAAGAGTCAGTCTTGATAACTACTTGCCATCCAGCATAACTAACTGCAGGAACACCTTGCGCCTGAAGTGCCAAAGCCAATAAGCCAGAGCTCACCTGTTCACCAGTTGATGCAATCTGATCTAACTCGCGAGGGTCAGGATTAGCGTTGATCTCTTTAGCAAGACCAAGTAAGCGATTTGTTTCGCCAGACATAGCTGAAGGTACTACCACCACTTGGTGACCAGCCTTCATCCATTTAGCGACTCGCTTGGCCACGTTTTGAATGCGCTCAACAGAGCCCATCGACGTGCCACCATATTTATGAACAATTAGAGCCATGTGTAGGAAATATCGTAAAAATCGCACCACAGAGGTGCGCAATCAAACAAAAGTGTGATTTTACACGTTTAAGCAAAGTAAGAGCCTGTTTTGATTGATTAAAAAGTATTGAACATGAGTATGCCCAGTTAATTTGCTATTTAAATCATTTTCATTACTTCTAGCATAGCTATTTCCCTACAAGCAAAATAGGTGTAATATATACGCAAGTTGCGTATACTTGCAATGAATTCAAGCAAGGAGTCAACATGAAAAAACGTGATTTATTTTCAGAGTTATCAGATGGCATGTCAGCGCTAAAGAAAGAAAGAGATGGCAAGCTAACTCTCAAAAAGTACAAAGTGCAAGTTAAACCCACCCCCGAGGTGACGGTTGATGAGCTGACATCACTTCGAGAAAAACTAGGTCTATCGCGTCCCGTATTTGCAAACTTTATTCGGACCAATCCAAGAACTGTAGAAAACTGGGAGCAAGGTCGGGCCAAACCCAATGCTCAAGCAGCTTTAATAATTAAATTAATTTCAAAATACCCGCAAACATTCAAAATGCTTGCCAGCATTTAAGCTGGTAGCCACTCTGGGCTAATTCTCTGACCTTGGTCGGTTTGCCAATCCGCACTGATCCCAATGCCTGCAACTGCCACCAACTCATCCCCAATATAGAGTAAGGGTGCTTGTCGTTGCCATGGCGGGATATCAGCCTCTTGATAGAGGTTTTTAAGGGACTTCCTGGGTCGTTTCAAGTGCACCTTGAACTTCTCACCACCATCTCTAACCATCGTGTTGATGAGACCTTTCTTTTTGGCCTCATTAAAACGTTCTTTAGGAATACCTGGCTTTGTACTTTTGGCAGGAATTGCTTTAAACACCCACTCCCCCAAAGAGTCTTCACCATCAGTACCCGCTGTCTCTTCTGGATGAATTGTCAAAACGCCACGCCAAAGCTTGATGGAGGATCCATCATGTTGCCACTGCAAACGTGCATCCACTCGAACTTCTGATAAGTCACGCCACCAGGCATTGAGTCGCTCTTCACTTGGGTAAGCCAGTTGATTGATTTGTAACCAACGTCTCAAGGCGTTACTCGCCCTTGCCTGACTTGTTTTATAGAGTCTTACCAAGTTGGTTTTTGATAACCCAGCCTTTGTTTGAATCAAGCCCAAATCAATATCAGCCAATTGGTTTAATAACTCTTGGGATTGAGCTAAGTGCTTTGCACTTCTTGCTAAGTTCTGAATGGCGCCCGTTTGAACTTTTTCTAATTGTGGCAATAAAGTTTTTCTTACAGCATTACGGCGATAAGACTCATCCTGATTGCTTGGATCTTCAATCCACTTGAGCTTATGCGCATGAGCATAAGCTTCTAAATCCGCACGTCGCATATCCAAAAAAGGACGCCAAATATAAATAGCATCAGACTGAATGGAGGAATGGGTACGATTTGATTTGTTAGCTGGCATCCCAGATAAACCAGCCAAGCCAGCACCACGCATCAATTGAATCAAAACTGTTTCAGCTTGATCATCCAAATGATGAGCTACTAATAAATCTTCAATTTGGTGACTTTCACACATCTCAAATAATGCTTGATACCTGAGGTCTCTAGCCTGAGATTCAATATTGGAAGCCTGCTGGAGTTGAACGTTGCGAGTATCAAAATGGCAACCCCATTTTTTAGCTAATTGCTGACAATGCTTTTGCCACTGAGTAGCTTCTTTTTGAATGCCGTGGTGAACATGAAAAGCGTATACGGATTTTGCGCCATGCGCCTGAATGGTGGCATGAAGTAATACAGCAGAATCTAAACCCCCACTAAAAGCGACAGCCAAACGAGTTGGCTGTTTTGTTGTCGCTTTTTTGTTGTGTTTAGGTTTACTTTTCTTTGTTAGTGTCTTTGAACTTACCATAGCTCATTAAGCGCTCATGACGACGTTCGAGTAACTCATCTACACCCATCGACTGGAACTGACGCAATGAATCAGCCAAAGAACGCTTCAGCATGGCTGCCATTCCAGGGTGATCTCGGTGAGCACCACCCAGAGGTTCGCTAACAATCTTGTCGATCAAACCTAAAGCTTTTAGACGATGAGCCGTCAAGGCTAACTGCTCAGCAGCCTCAGGGGCTTTTTCTGCAGTTTTCCAAAGAATCGAAGCACAACCTTCTGGAGAAATAACAGAGTAAGTCGCAAATTGAAGCATCTGCACAACATCACCCATCGCAATGGCTAAAGCACCACCTGAACCACCTTCACCAATAATGGTGGCGATGATAGGTACACGCAGTTCAGCTTGAACAAATAAGTTATGACCAATAGCTTCTGATTGATTACGCTCTTCAGCATCGATACCAGGGAAAGCGCCTGGCGTATCAACAAATGTGAATACTGGAATATTGAATTTTTCAGCCAAACGCATCAAACGTTTTGCTTTTCTGTAACCCTCAGGGCGACTCATACCAAAGTTACGCATCGCGCGTTCTTTCGTATCACGACCCTTTTGGTGACCGATCACCATACAAGGCATGCCATTGAATCTTGCTAGACCACCAATCATGGATTGGTCATCAGCAAAGTTTCTGTCGCCATGTAATTCGTGGAAATCAGTAAAAATATGATTCACATAATCCATGGTGTATGGACGCTGTGGATGTCTAGCAATCTGGGCTACTTGCCAAGGTGTTAAACGCGTATAAAGGTCTTTGGTAAGTAATTGGCTCTTTTCAGATAACTTGCCAATCTCTTCTGAGATATCTACAGCAGATTCATCCTGAACAAAACGTAACTCTTCAATCTTTTGTTCGAGTTCAGCAATTGGCTGCTCAAATTCTAGGAAAGTGATTTTCATAGGCTCTATTCTAATATCTCTTAGGTTTGATGCCTAATATTCTGAAATTCAGAAGTTTTAGGCATCCTTAGGCCTTGTTTTATAAGGATTTAGTATTCCACTGGAATCGGGTCGATACTGCGCCACATATACCAAGTAGCAACCGTTCTCCAAGGATCCCAATTAGCTGCCACTTCCTTGGCCTCACTTCGAGAAACTGGCTCACCGCTAAAGTAGGCTAAAGATATCGCTTTGATCAAGCCAATATCATCCAAAGGTAAGACATTCGGTCTCATGAGGTAAAAAATCAGAAACATTTCGGCTGTCCATCGGCCAATACCTCGAATGGCGGTTAACTCAGCAATGACAGTGTCATCATCAAGCTGATCCCACTTCGCACAATGAAGACCACCGTTGACAAAATGATTCGCTAAATCTTGGATATATTCAACTTTTCGAACAGATAGTCCTGCATCTCTTAAGTCACTCATCTCAAGTTTTAAGACAGCTTGAGCAGTGAATTTACGACTAACCTTTTTAGTTGCTAAAAGAACTCGCTCCCAAACAGACTGAGCGGCTTTAACCGAGATCTGCTGACCCACAATAGCCCTAGCCAGAGTCTGGAAAGGATCACCGCGAGTTGTTAAAAATTCAATTTTTGGATATTTAGGAATTAATTTTCGAAGAATTCGATCTTGCTTCATTAAGGCAACGCAGGCTTTATCCCAATAATCAGGAGCCATCACATCAGGGGCTAAAGCTTTAGGCTTGGCCTCTGACTTTTTGCTAGACGGCATTAAGCACGTCTCCAGAGTGTCACGCCACCTGGCTTATCTTCTAAAACAATTCCTTGAGCCAATAGGTCCTGACGAATTTGATCAGCCTTGGCAAAGTCTTTTGCTTGCTTGGCATCGGCACGAGCTTGAATAGCAGCTTCGATGGCCTGGGCATCATTGGCTTGGGCACTGCTACCACCGCCCGCTTGCAAGAATGCCTGTGGGTCACGCTCAAGAAGACCTAATAGTTTTGCTAATTGTTTGAGCTCACGAGCCAAATCACGCTTCACATCGCCCTCAGCCTTATTGATCTCGTTGACCAGCTCAAACAAGATAGCAACGGCTTCAGGTGTATTGAAGTCATCATTCATAACCTTTACAAAACGAGTGCGCCACTCACTTTGCTTACCGTAGTTAGGAATATCTTGAACACTAGATAGTGCGTTGTACAAACGAGTCAGACCTTGCTTGGCTTCTTCGAGATGGGCATCGCTATAGTTGAGCGGACTGCGATAGTGAGCCTTCAAGATAAAGAAGCGCACCACCTCCGGATCAAACTCTTTAAGAACTTCACGGATCGTGAAGAAATTGCCTAAAGACTTCGACATTTTTTCTTCATTCACCCGAACAAAGCCGTTATGCATCCAAGTATTAACAAAAGGCTTACCCGTCTCCGCTGAAAAAGCACCCTCGCTTTGCGCAATTTCATTTTCATGGTGAGGGAACTGCAAATCTGCGCCACCACCATGGATATCAAAATGATGTCCTAACAACTCACAACTCATTGCAGAACATTCAATATGCCAACCTGGGCGACCCTTGCCGCCACTTGGTCCTCCAAAAGGAGAATCCCAACTCGGCTCATTAGGTTTTGCTGCTTTCCATAATACAAAGTCCATCGGGTCTTTTTTAAAAGAATCAACCTCTACGCGCTCGCCAGCACGTAAGTCTTCTAGCGACTTTCCAGATAACTTGCCATAACCTTTAAAGTTATTCACGGCATAAAAAACATCGCCATTAGCTGCAGTATAAGCAAAGCCTTTTTCAATGAGCGCAGTAATCATCTTAATCATGCCTTCCACAAACTCTGTGGCTTTTGGCTCAATATCAGGACGCATCACGCCTAGCTTGGCAGAGTCTTCATCCATCGCATCAATAAAACGCTGAGTTAACTCTTTAATGGTTTCTTTATTCTCAACGGCACGCTTAATGATCTTGTCATCAATATCGGTGATGTTGCGAACATAAGCTACCTCAAAGCCTGATGCTTTCAACCAGCGCTGAACCATATCAAAAACCACCATCACGCGGGCGTGACCAATATGACAAAAGTCATAAACCGTCATGCCACAGACATAGAGCTTCACCTTGCCAGGCTCAATCGGGGTAAAGGTCTCTTTTTGACGCGTTAAGGTATTAAAAATTTGCAGCATATGGGCAGCGAATAACTTGATTAATAATTGAGATGAGTTGCACTAAATAAATCACACCGATCAACGACTCTAAGCCTTTATTCTAAGAACTTAGCCCGAATCCAGCATGATTTGTTAGACTGACTGCTGAGTATAGCTAATTCAGCCACCACTAAAACAATCAATACCCTTAAAATCATGTCGTCATTGACCCGTCTAGCGAGACCCCAAAAAATGCGATTTAACTCTATTGGCAAGGCTATTACAACTAGCATGCTCACTTTGGTGTGTTGCTCCACCCTTCCAGTTTTAGCTCAAACCACGACCAGTCCGCAAAAAATAACTCGCGAAAGCATCGCCGCCAAGGCAGAGCCTTCCCCTTTTGAAAATAATACAAGTGCGGTTCAATCTGCACAGATGCAACCATCTTTAGCTACGCCATTTATTGTTTTGCAAAAAGTGCCCGAGCCAAAGAACAAAAATGCAATCCCTGAAGTGATTTACAAATTAATCAGTGATAAGAAATTTCCTGAAGCAATTGAAGCAATTGATAAAGAATTAAAGATCAATCCAAGAAATGTTCAATTACGATTTGTTCGCGCCAGAATCAACATTGAAATGGGCAATATTCCAGCAGCTAAGAATGCCCTTCTAGAAATTACTCAGCAATTTCCTGAGTTGCCTGAGCCCTACAACAACTTAGCCGTTCTAGAAGCTCAAACTGGCAACCTAGAGGAAGCAAAAGATTACTTGGAGTTAGCTCTCAAAGTTCAACCCAGCTTTGCAACAGCTCATGAGAACTTAGGTGACGTTTACACGCGCCTAGCAGCCAGGGCCTATGGCAAAGCTTTAAGTATTGATAGAAAGCAAATTCAAAATCGACGCAAAATGAAACTAGCGGAAGATATTTTGAAGCCCGTCAATTAATACTTTAAATACCCAATCATTGTTTTAACCTCAACCGAAAGAAGAAGGAAATAGCATGGCAAAAGTGCAACTAAAAACCAGTATGGGTAACATCACACTCACTCTTAATGATGAATTAGCGCCTAAATCAACTGACAACTTTTTAGCCTATGTCCGCTCAGGTCATTACAACGGCACTATTTTCCATCGCGTGATTGCTAACTTTATGGTTCAAGGCGGCGGCATGACTGCTGGCATGAAACAAAAGTCAACCCAAGCACCTATTGATAACGAAGCTGACAATGGTTTACAAAACAAACGTGGCACGGTGGCTATGGCTAGAACGAGTGATCCTCATTCAGCAACAGCTCAATTTTTTATCAACACGGTTGATAATGAATTTTTGAACTTCTCAGCACCAACAGCTCAAGGCTGGGGTTACGCTGTTTTCGGTGAAGTCACTGAAGGTATGGATGTGGTTGATGCTATTCGCCAAGTTAAAACTGGCAGCTCTGGCTTCCACCAAGATGTTCCAAAAGAAGACGTTACGATTGTTGAAGCAACCATTATTGAAGAGTAATTCATGCACGCGAGCGCTGTTCTAATTTCAGACTTACATCTCACTCCTTCTATGCCTAGAACGGCAGAGAGGTTTTTTGAATTTTTGGAAAAAGAAGCTCGCGCCCATGAAGCTTTAATTATTTTAGGTGACTTATTTGAATTTTGGGTAGGGGATGACGCAAAAGCGCGCTCCCCTTTTCATCAAGAAGTTGCCTCAAAACTCAAGGCAGTTAGCCAAGCAGGTACAAAAATCTATTTTATGCATGGCAATCGTGATTTCCTTTTGGGCGAGCAATACGCTCAAAAATCACAAATGGAATTTCTACGTGACCCACAAGTGATGCGAATTGCTAACCAAGATTGGTTACTGACACATGGGGATGTTTTGTGTACGGCAGACTCAGCCTATCAACAATTTAGAAAAGTTGTTCGCAGTCAATTTGTACAGAAGTTATTTTTAATGCTTCCTACATTTTTACGCGTCAAGATCGCCAGCTCATTACGTAGCAACAGCACAGCAAAATATCAACGCGCTCAAAAGTTCACCCCTGAAGTAATTCAGGTAAAGGGTGACGTTACTTTGAATGCCACTGCAGCCTTAGTTGCAATGAGCGGATGTCAGCAAATGATTCATGGGCACACACATCGCCCGGGCTATCACCAAGAAAGCTTAGGCGGCCAATCTTGGCAGCGTTGGGTTTTATCAGACTGGGATTTTGATCATCCAGAAACAGTGCTCCCCAAGGGTAATGCTTTGAGCATCACCGCTGAGGGTATTCGTTCTTTGGATTTAGTGAGATCTTAAGAGTCGATCTCTTAAGCTTTAGAGTACTTACGTAAGGTAGTCACTAACTGGCCAAATAGGCGTGGGTTACCAGCCATGATCTCACCTGTATTTAAGTAAGACTCTTCGCCAGCATAGTTACCTACCAAGCCACCGGCTTCAGTAATCAATAAAGCACCAGCAGCCATATCCCAAGGCTTCAAGCCTTGTTCAAAGAAAGCATCTAGACGACCTGCAGCAACATAAGCTAGATCCAATGATGCTGCTCCTGGACGGCGTAAGCCGGCGCATTGGCGAGTCATTTGGGCAAAAATTTCTAAATAAGCTTCAACGTCTTGATCTTCGCGATATGGGAAACCTGTGCCAATTAAAGCTTCTGACATTTTTAGGCGCCCTGCTACACGCAAACGACGGTTGTTGACGTAAGCACCCGCACCACGAGTGGCAGTAAAGAGTTCATCACGATTAGGGTCATACACCACTGCTTGTTGGGTGATGCCATCAACTGCCAAAGCGATTGATACAGCGTACTGTGGGAAGCCATGAATGAAGTTGGTTGTGCCATCCAATGGATCAATAATCCAAATATGGCTTGGCTGATCTGCCATTGAAGAACCCTGGATCTCACCAGTTTCTTCAGCTAAAAATCCATGATCAGGGAAGGCGTCTTTTAAAGTCTCGATAATGGCAGCTTCAGCTGCTTGATCGACTTCAGTGACAAAATCGTTGTGTTGTTTACGGGTAACCTGAATACGCTCGCTATTCAACGAAGCTCGGTTGATAATATTTCCTGCGCGGCGGGCGGCCTTGATGGCCACATTAAGCATGGGGTGCATAGTATTTTTTAAGTAACACAACGAATTGGAGAAGAGCAATGTCCAGCGATAAAGCTGTACGACGAAAGCAGATTTTAGCTCGAAATGAGGAATCCTTGGAGCTTTTGAAGAAAAACTGGCCTATTAAGTGGGTCATGATGCGCACGAGTCACCCTGGCAATGTTGGCTCAGCTGCCAGAGCCATTAAGACTATGGGCTTCTCCAGCCTCCATTTGGTGAACCCAGCCTATCAATATATGGCTAAAAAAGCAGAAGCCATTTCCCTTTCTAGCGGGGCTTTTGATGTTCTAGAAGGCGCCCAAAACCATGAATCCCTAGTCGATGCTGTGGGTCCTAGCCAGCTTGTTTTTGGACTAACCACCAGAGATCGCGAATTTGGCCCTCCTGCTATATCTTTGAATGAGGCTATGGAGATGGCCAGTACAGCTTTAGTTGCAGATAAGCCTGTGGCCTTTGTATTTGGCACAGAAAGAACTGGCTTAGATAACGATGATCTTAAGCACTGCACTCATCGCGTATGGATAGATGCCAACCCAGACTATCCATCACTTAACTTAGCCCAAGCCATGATGATCGTTGCTTACTCTATGCGTCAAGGCTTAATGAATGCCTTGGATATTGATTCAAAAACCACTTACGCAGAGTTGTCTTCCTCAGGCAATATTGAGTTGGCTGATCAAGCTGCTATTACAGCGATGCTAGATCATTGGCAGCAAGGCCTTGAAGCTATTGGCTACCTGGACCCTCAAAACCCTAAAAAACTAATGCCACGACTACAAAGTCTATTTGCCAGGTCATCTCTTCAGAAGGAAGAAATAGATCTTTTACGCGGCATTGCGAAACAAATGCTTCTACACGGTAAAATCAAGTAATGCCATTATTCGAACACGTTGATTCCATCATTGCCCGCGATCCTGCGGCCCGCACTCGCTTAGAAGTCATTCTTTGCTATCCGGGCTTGCACGCCGTTTGGCTGCACCGTATTGCCCATTTTTTATGGAATATCGGTCTCAAACTGATTGCGCGCATTGTTTCTCATACAGCTCGTTTCATCACCGGTATTGAAATACACCCTGCCGTTGTGGTGGGTAAGCGTGTATTTATTGATCACGGCTTAGGTGTAGTGATCGGTGAAACCACGATCATTGGTGATGATTGCACGATCTATCAAGGTGTTACTCTTGGTGGTACATCTTTATACAAAGGCACTAAGCGCCACCCTACTCTTGAAGCAGGTGTGGTGGTGAGTGCTGGCGCTAAGGTTTTAGGTGGCTTCACTGTTGGTCAAGGTGCTCGCATTGGATCTAACGCAGTGGTCCTTAAAGCAGTTCCTGCCGGCGCTACAGCCGTGGGTATCCCTGCACGCATTGTTGAAACAACTGATTCTCAACACTCATTCACAGCCTACGGCATCACACCAGAAGATCTTAGTAACTGATGAACCCGATGGAGTTGGCTAAGCACACGCCTGCGATGCAGCAGTTTTTAGGCATCAAGGCTGAGCACCCACACTCTTTAGTTTTCTTTCGGATGGGCGACTTTTATGAGCTCTTTTTTGAAGATGCCGAGAAAGCCGCCAAGATTCTAGATATCACATTGACCCAACGTGGTCAGTCAGCAGGCAACCCGATCAAGATGGCGGGTATCCCGTATCACGCAGCTGAGCAATACTTAGCTAAGCTCGTGAAATCAGGACACTCTGTTGCTATCGCAGAACAAGTGGGTGATCCCGCCCTATCCAAAGGCCCTGTTGAACGTCGTGTGATGCGCGTCATTACGCCAGGCACTCTGACAGACTCAGCTTTGATGAGCGATCGTCAAGATGCTCCCTTATTGGCTATCGTCCCATCTGCGAAGAAAAATAATTGGGGCTTAGCTTGGTTAACGATTACTAGTGGACAACTTAAATTAGCCCTTTGCAGCGCAGATGAATTAGCTCAGTATTTAGCACGTATTCAAGCAGTTGAAATTCTTTGTCCACTTGGTAGCGAAACCC
>ERZ1034365.1088-NODE-1088-length-14302-cov-2.913181_pt1 | contig 14302 bp, 39 predicted proteins | sample MGYA00520615_ERZ1034365 | MGnify/ENA primary metagenome ERZ1034365 (study PRJEB33736, sample SAMEA104284505) | Azolla filiculoides | biome: Urban; feature: Water surface; material: Ditch water | place: Netherlands | collected 2015-10-28 | depth 0-0.1 m ... | reverse complement strand
CGCCTGCTCATACGACGCAGCCGTGGCGGCATTGGCGCGGGTGAGTTGATCGGTCAGCGTGGCAACGCGCGAGTGCAGCTTGCCAACCTCTTGACGCCAGTGTTCCAGGTTTCGCTGCACCTTCATCAGATCATCCATTCATCAACTCCTTCCGCTTGGCCATGTAGCTGTCCCATATGCTGGGGATCAGCTCGTTGTAGGCCATCAGTGACAGGTTCTCGTCGATCACGACGCAGTTCTCGGGCCAGATAGTGGATAGCCGACCGTGGCGGATGCGGATACGCACCTTCTGCGGGCTGAGTCCTTCCACGTTGTAGACTTGGCGATCACCAAAGAAGATGATCGTCGAGTCCACTTTGATCTCCTGGCCGATGCGGTCTAGCACCATCACACTTCCTCCATTTCGGACCAGCTGCCCCAGGGGCCCCAGATGGTCATGGCCGGCGACAAGCTGATGTCGGGCAATTCGGGGCTGTCCAACGCCACACCCGAGATCTCGATGTCTGCGTAATCGCAGCCGTTGAAACCGATCTCGTCTTTGATTGCTTGAATGGCCTCGGCCTGGCTGTCGGCGCGGACGTAGGCGGTTGCTACGACCTTGAGGTTGATCGAATAGATGGTCATACCAGGATCTCCGGGTGGTTGTTGCGGATGCGAAGGGATACAATGTCAGCCCAGCTCACAGGGCTGCGTTCAGTCACGAAGGTGTCGTCGATCTTCGGGTCGTAGTGAACCACTTGTCTCAAAAACATGACCGGCGGGGCTCCGGGCTCGAGCATTTCGAACTCGTTACACTTCACGAAGGCGTGGACGTTCTTCCGACCGGTCTCGCGCACCCGGCGCTGCCCAGCTGGTCTGACCACGAAGGTCGCGTTGATCGCGTTGATGCTCTGGGCGTGGCCGACAACACGTCCCCGCTGCCTCACGCTGAACATCTTGCGATGGGAGTTCCAGTAGATTTCGTACATCTGATCCTCACAGGGGTTGTGAAAAGGGGGCTCCAGGGAGCCCCCTCTTGAGGTTACTTGTCAGTCTTCGCGGCCAGATACATCAGGCCGATGATCAAACCGTCGAAGATGATGTCGACGAACATCGGGGTGATGATCGACAGACCCGCCAGGCCCAGCGCGCCGGTGAGGGCCAGTTCGTTGATCTTGGCTTTCATCAGACGACCGCGCCGAAACCCAGCTTGGCCGCGATCTTGTTGATCATAGCTTTTTCAGCCGGTTCGATGTCGCCGTCGGCCGAGGCCACGTCGACCAGCACGGCCAGCATCACTTCACGATCCTCGGCCGAGGACTTGTTCTTCACCTCGGCCACTTCGCGCTCGAGAGCGATCTTGCCGACCATGCCGATCTTGCCAGCAGCGTTCGGGCTGGCCTTCTTGATCATCTTGTCGACGATGCCCGAGATCTGCGTGTCGGTGAACGCCTTGGACAGCGTCTCGTTGGCGCAGAGTGCTTCGATCAGCACCGCCACTTCTTCGCTTTCCAGCTCCCCGTCCGCAGCCGAGACCAGGATGCCACCCGCGGCGATCCCTTCGAGCAGATCCGTTTTTCCCGACAGACGCGAGGCTGCACCGGCCAGTTTTTCTTTCAACATGCCAAACATGTGGTTCTCCTGAGTTGGCGTGGTAGTCTTTACCCCACCCGGAATGGGTGGAATCTCGTTCAGGGCTTCCTCTTGAGAAAGAGGTGCCCTCCAATTTCAAAAGCTGGGGTCAGCTTTCGCACCCACGAGGGGCTGGCATTCTTCGGGTTGTAGAACCAGAGCACTTCAGTGTTCGGCCTGTAACGCAAATATAAATCCGTTGCAACGAGTGCCGCAACCGATCGTTCTACTATAGCACCACGTTTGTATACGATAGGAGCGAACTGACCGGGCTGCTGGATGACCTCGCAGACCGTGTCTGGAAATTCCTCATTCGCTACCCGGTTCAAGATGACCTGCCCGACCGCATACTGACCGGGCAGGGGTTCGCCCCGAGCTTCAAGGAAGATCATCAGGGCGAGACACATCAGATCCAATTTCTGGCTCCAGTGCCGTGCGCCACGATGGCGATGTTTTTGGCCGCTACAGACGCACCCGCGCAGAGCTTGCATTGGGCACAGGTGGTGCGCTTGCCAGCTTCCTCCGAGGCCGGGCAGAGGATCTCGCTGCCGGCGATCAGATCGTCAACGCCCTTGACGACGCGGAAGGTGCGCTCACCGCGCGCCCAGGCCGACTGGGCTTGGACGACGGACTCGACCGAGGTCATAAAGCGATCGGGGTCCGGGTTGCCTTGGTGGGTGTATGCTGTCCACCCCCGGGCCTCAGCGCAGAGTTCGTCCCAAATCTGCTGGGGCACGGCTGCACCGTCTCCGTAAGAGCCGATGCGAACCAGCCGGTCCCGGCCGATGGCCCGCAGGTCTACCGCCGGTAGGTAGATGCCTCGTCTGAAACCCTTCCAGACCTGGAGCGGTGCAAGAACGAGGGTGACGTAGCAGCTGCGTTTCTTGGCCTGGCCGGTGGGTTCGTTGTGGGCCCAGCCTCGGTGAACACAGTCGCCGCAGATCGAGGCGTCGGCTCCCGTGCGGGACGCGCTGATCGGGTCCATGTCAGACCGGATGATCCATGTCTGCAGCATTTTGCCGGTTTTTGCGTTGTCGCTGTTGTCCGTCGCAATAGCTACGATCGGTTGCCCATCGAGCTGCGATGGTCCTTGGTAGATGATGGTCATGTGACCTCCTACAATAGATCGTCAAGATCAATCGCGTCGAGTACGCGTTGAATGGCTTCGTCCCCAAACATCAGGTCGGCCTGGCTCGGCTTGAGCGTGAGTTTGCCGACCTCGACACTGGTGAGGTTAATGTCGGTAACCACCACCTCTGTCCCGCGGGATTCCCCCCACGAGTAGGGCTCGAGGTGGTTGAGTTCGGTGGTGACTTCGAGGTTGAAGACCACCCCTTCGACGTAGACCAGGCCGTCGACGTCGACTTCTTTCGAGATGTAGTGCTGCATGATTACCTCGCGGTGACAAGTTCAAGGATGTCGAAAAGCTCCTGCCGCTTTTCGAGGAAGACGGGATCATCCTGGGTGGCCTTCTTGGTCATCTCGACCAGGCCGGTCAGGTATTCTTCCGTCTCAATGGGCGCACGGTGCATCAGGCTGTAAACGATGAACTCCAGCATCACCATCACGGCGTAGTTTTCCTTCAGCCCGGTGACGTCCGAGATTGCGATGCAGGCTCGGGCGGCTACCTCCGGCACCACCTGGGCCACGATCTTCTGGCGGTCTTCGAGTGTCATGTCAGATGCTCCTTGTTGAGATTTATCAGGGCCTGCCGGATCAGCCGGTCAGGAATGTCCTGCATGAGGGGGTTGTCGCTCACATCCAACCAGGATGTGATCCGATAGCGGGCCAGCATGGCCTCTACGGTTTCCTGGGCTTCTTCCAGCGTCCACTCGCTGTTGTCAAATACCACACTTGGAATAGTCGACGTCACGTCCCAGTGCTTCGGATTAGCGCAGAGGGAATTGCCACAGATGTTCCGCATGTGGAACTCAAAATCCGGTTTGGTCAGGATTTTGAAGACAAGCCGGTGGACGTATTCCGTGACGCCGTCCACCTGGATCTGCCCCATCGACCGACGGATCGTGCGGTAGCGCACCGGCAGGTTCAGACAATCCCGGTCTAGGGTGGTGCTGAACCCACTCAAAGTTTTCTTGCCCGTCCAGAGCATGCAGTCCTGGGGCAGAGCGCTTACAGGACGTCGGCCCAGGAGGAAATCCTCAAGGGCCGGGGTGTTTGTTTTCTGCGCGATACGCGCGGCGATGCGTTCGAGTTTCATGAAACCAGCATATCACCAGAGAGAACAAGGGGGGAAGACCATCTCGCCGTCGCAGACCTGCAGCCCCCCGTTCAGAGCGTAGACCATCCACTGCTGACCGTCCTCGCCGGTGACATGCAGCTCAAACTTCAGGTCCGGGAATATGGTGCTCAGTGCGATCATGTTCATCTGGTGGTCATACCACTTTGCTTCGTTGAGCGTGAGCTGGTCATGTTCGTAATACCAGCCGGTGTAACCGCTGATCTCCAGCAAAGCGTTCCTGACGCCCACCTTGACATGGGTGTCTTGGTTGTCGAATTGAAGACGGTAGTCGCTGTAGTAGCCCATGTTGTCCTCCTAGACTCGGGTGAAGCGGTTGGGGTCCATCAGTTCCCGCATCGGCCGGAGCCAGATGCGGTTGTCCTCGAGGCTCTGATACATCCCCCACTCGACGTCGAAGGGATGAATCCCAGAGACCTGCACCGTCGCCGGGATGTTCAGAAAATAATTCGTCGGCTTCAACGAGATCTCTGCGGCCCCGGAGACAAAGACCCTGTCCCCGTCGAGCAGTTCCGCCCCGAAGTTCTCGATCCCCTGGCCGATCAGCGCGTAGAGAGTCTGGCGTTTGTTGTGGCGCAAGATCACAGCGGGTATCCTTTCATGACTGCGAGGGCCGCGGCCTCGGCATATTTGAATTTCAGGGTGAAGTCCTCGGACACGGCGACCCGCAGGAAGCGCGGGCACCATTCCCAGTCGAACGGATCGTCGAAGCCCAATTTCTCATGGGCCACTTTCCAAGCTGCTTCGCACTGTTTGGCGAAGGCGATGACCCTGCTTCGGGTTTCCGCCGCACCGTGTTGGTCGCGGAACCGGGTGTAGTGTTGGAAGGTGTTCTCGAGACAGGCCTCCCAAAGGCAGACAGCGGCTTCAGTTGACATGCCAGTGCTCCGATGAGTTGGTGATGGGGCCTATGCCGGCGGCATAAGTCGAGGGCCGCTCGAGGATTTCCTCGAGCAACCGAGTTGCACGGATCTCATCGTCCACGACGTTCCAGGTGTCGTAGAAGACCCCCGGATTATCAGACCTCACGGTCCAGAATACGACCCACATTATTCGCTCCCCCAGATGATGATGACCTCGACGTCCTCCAGGGGTTCCTTGGTTTCCAGCTCCCGCTTCAGCTCTGCCCGCTTCTCAGCCAGCTCCTCGGGGTCGAGCCACCAGAAGCTATGTTCTTCCTCCTGGGTCATGGCGTCAAAGTGGGCCAAGACCTTGCGCCGTGCCTCCGGCAGGCCGGGGGCCTCGACGATAATATCCCCCGACGCATAGCGACCGAAGACATCAGACGTGTTCCAGTGAAACATGGGCATGTCAGAAAACTCCCGGATACCTGGCCTGCACGGTGTCAAACCAGAGTTGCGTGACGATGTTTTGGAACTCCCCGTCATGCTTCATGACGAGGGCCCAGTTCAGGTTGGCTTGCTTGACTTTCAGGACATCAAACCAGCCGTTGGTGTCGGGACGGCGGAACTCCCAGAGCCCACCTTCCTTCCTGGTGGCCGTCCACCCAAGGAACTGCATGGCGCGCACCACGCGCTGCCGTTCGAGGCTCATGGGGGTCATTCCCAGCCCCCATCGTCGAGCCCCTTCAGGTGCTCCGGGATCGGCTGGGTGGCGTCGATCGGCATGATCGGGACGCACACCATCTCGTCCCAATAATTGGCCACCATGTTGACCTCCACGTTGTGGGTCCGGGCCGCGAGAGCATAAGCCATCGCGTCACAGAGCGACAACAGTTGGTCGAGGTAGCCGGCAAACTCCGGGTGCTCCATCCGGTCCAGTGCGGTCAGGAGCTCGTCTGGTCTGAGTTGCAGAGACATGTCAGTGCCTCCGAAACAAGATGGGCAGGAGACCCACCACGAAGCCCGTCAGCAGAGCCTCCCCGTAACCGTTGGTGATGATCCCCGTCAGCAGGGAACCCACGGCCAGGAGGGCGAAGCTGGCCATGCCGGTCTTTGCGATGATGTTCATGTCGTTTCCTCTTCGGATTGAAAGAAAATGGCCCCACAGATCTGATCCAGGATTTTGAACCCCGGAGGCAGAAAGTGGTTAAAGTGATCGAGCAGAGCCTGCTCGATCTCATGGCTTTTGGCGTCGGCGGGCATGATGATCGTGCCCGCCAAAAAACTTTCCAGCCCGGGATACTGGGCCCGGGCTACCCAGGGCCGAATGCCTTCCATCACAGCTTGATCTGGGTCAGCAGTTGGGCCGCAGCCAGAGTGGCCTTCTTCGTCAGGTCGGCCTTGATCGCCTTGGCATGTTCCTTGATCTCGGCATCCAGGCCTTTGATCGCGTGTTGCTCGAGCGCCCACATGATCCGCGGTTTGCGCGTGTCGTAGTTGCTCGTGCTGACGGTGCCGTCGTGCTTGGTCAGCTCCTTCAGATACCGGTCGGCCCCGGCCCGGACGATCTCCTCGAGCGACATCGGGCTCTCGACCTTGTTGCCAAAGGTGTCGTAACGCTGGATCGGGGTGCTGAGGGCCTGAGCCACCGCGTTCGAGATAACACCTTCCAACCGGTCCTGGACGGTCAAATCCACCAGCTTCTTGACCTTGGTGATCAAGGATTCCGCACCATACTGGTTGGAAATCCGGTCGGCGATCTCCTGGATCACCTGTTCTTCGATGTGCTGTTCGTTCAGTTCGATCTCGATTTTCATTCTTGTTCCCACTTCATGTTGAAGACGCTGGGGTAGAACTCCCCTTGGTCGGTGCACACCCGGCCCGTCGAGCCGGAATGTTTGGGCTTGATACCCCCTTCGAAGATGTGGCTGTCGCCCCGGAAGTCGTAGATCGTCTCCCCAGGCAACACCGGCCGGCCGTGTTCGTTAACCAACCGCATCGTAGATGTCCTTCTTGTCGTAGAAACCCCAGCAGGCGTCGATCTCTTCGCCCGCCGCGTCAAAGACCCGGTAGCCGTAGATCTCGCCGCTGATGAACTGGTTGTATGCCTCGACTTCCCCTTCCAGAAGTCTCAGGACTTGCGCCTCCCTGGCCTTCGTGAGGCGCTTGACCCCTAGCCAGTCCCGCGCCAGAGCGCGGGAGACGAAGATGATGCCAGCGAAGCCTGAGTCCCAAGGACAGGAGAACGGGTTGGTGTCCCCGGTCTGGAAGATCATGCACCCGTGCTCGTAGCCCCAGACCTTCAGGCCGATCTCGTCGGCGCGAATAGCCGGGGGATCCCGGACGATCTTATCCGGGCTTGCGTAGCGCCGGTGGTAGACCTGAAACGTCCCCAAATTGTCCCATTCGCGGGGATTTTCCGGGTCGGTGTCGTAATAAATCTCCAGCCGACGTCCACCGCTGAGATCTTTCGTTTCAATCGCTGACATCATGTCCTCCTGGTTAGAAATACTGCCGGAGTTTGTTCCCCGGCAGCACCCGTTTCTTGTCCCTGGAATAGCGGGCGAGTTCACCCTCAACGACCAGCAAGGCTCCGTCGTTAGAGTGCGCCCACCCAGTCATCCACCCAGACGCCACATCCGCGTCGACATACCCGACATGAACCCAGACCCAGTTCTGGTTAGGGTTGTCTTTGAGAGGGTGCGCCGCCAGTAGGGCGATGGCGTTGGGATCGTGCTGATTCCCCGGTTCGGGGACCAGCAAGATCATGCTTCCGTCGGTCTTGACCGACAGCAGTGTCTGGGCCTCCTTGGTCCGATATGAGTTGCCTTTGATGTCAGCCCCGCCCATACCACGATGGTTGAAGCTGACCCCATACGGGACCGTATTTCTCAAGCCGAGCAGGAAGTCCCACGGTTTGCCCACAAAGACATCCTTCCCACGAAGGATGTCGTTGAGGATCTCGTTGGCAGTCCGTGAGTCTTTTTCGGGCCCGCTCAGCTCTTCTTGAAAGGGCTGTTGTCCCCCATCAAGGCCAGCATCATCATCGGGTTCATCTGGCCGGCCTGGTCCTGCGCGCCCGGGTCAAACGGGCTGCGGACGACGCTGATGCCGTTGTTGACGCCCATCATCGAAACCTTCTTCGGGCGGAAGATGGTCTCGTGGCCCTGCGTGGTCAAAGCAACCAGCGAGGCTTCCTTCTTACCGACGATCCAGCCGGTGGGCTTGCCCGCCGACACGATCACGTCGCCGACGTTGACTTGCTCGATCGGGGTCAGTTGGGCGAAGGCCGGCAGCTCGGCCGAGAACGCATCGAACGGGTTCAGTTCGATGGTGTTGTCGGTGCCGAGGGTGAAGATGCCCGACTCGGTCTTGATGCCGGTCTTGTTGGACATGATGTCCCAGACCACGTTCGAGATCGGTGCGAAGAGTTGCTGAGTCAGTTTGGAGAGGTTCATTTTACCACCATGATTGCTTCGATGAAGTCGCCGTCGAGATAGACGCGCTGACCAGAAGAGGTTTCGATTTCCAACAGGTTTTCCTCTTGGAAGTAGTATAGCCGGATGATCTTTACGTTCACCCACCCGGAATCACCGGATGCGTTCGTATAGATGTTGACGGGAGTGAGAACCCCCGTTTGATTCAAGACTTGAGCGAGAGCGCTTTGTTTCATTCGGGGTCAGTCACAAAGAACCGCCCGGGTCCGTTGCCCTCGCTGTCCTGGCTGGCCAGGATCTCGGTGCCGTTGTCCAGAATGAGGACAGGCACGTCGCCATACCAGTCCATGTCGTCGAGCTCTTCCCGGCTCAATCGACGGATGCCCACAATCGTGCGGCCGATCAGATTTTGCATGTTGTTCACCAATCGAAGGTTGGAAGTTGGTCGACTGTCGAGGCGTCACAGTCGAAAAGGACGTAGTTGAACCCGTTCGCACGGGCGAAGTTGAACACGTTCATCAACTCCACCGGGATGTCCCCGGTGGTGTCTTCTTCACTGGCCCACATGAACCATCCATAGTCGCCGAAAGGTCCACCCAGGACAGGCCACAGCGCTACGGGGGTGCTGTCGAGCATCTTCGCCGTCTCTTCCGAGACGTGTCCGGTGCTCAAAACCAGAAAGGTTCGGCTTTCCAGGATCATCGCAGCAACTCCGCGATCTCTTCGATCACCTCGGCCGCTGCGCTGTCCACCATCACGTCGTTCCTGTCGAGGAGCGAGTCGAGAAGGCGAAGGGCTTCCTTGTGCTTGTAGAAGTCCTCAACCTTGTAGCAGTCGACGAGGTGCCACTGGTCCTCATAACCCTCCCCGGAGATAGCCTGCATTTCAGCGCGGGCCAGCTCTTCTGCTTGGGCATACGACTCGGCGTCGACGACGGTCCCGTAGGAACCGCCCTCCGGCCAGTCGTGCCAGGTGAGTGTGACGTAGAAATTGGTCATTCCATAACCTCCCAGTCGCTGTAGAGTTGCTCGTTCACCTGGAGCATGTCTTCCCAGTATGGGATCATGATCCGGTCGTCGTCCCACAGGATCAGGCCGTGACGCACGGCGACTGAAGGGGCGTCGTGGCACAGGACGATCAGGTGGGCGTGGTAGGTGCCAATGGCCCCGAAGCACCGCTCGGTCAGGATCATCGGGTTCGGTGTCGAGGGGGACGCACAGTCCCCCTCCAGGTTAGCCCTCGGGTGTAGCAGCTGAAATTTCATGCATCAGCCCCCTCTGGTATGCAGATGAAAGGTTTCTTTGGTCATTCCAGCCTTTCCTCCAGAGCTTTGCCGAGGAGCTTCAAAATCTCCTCGGCGTGGATGAACCCACCACACAGCTCAACGATGTGGTTGGTGGTCTGCTTCTCGGGGTCGATGACAGCATACATCGGCCGTTCCAGGCTGTGCCCGTAGCCCCGGGTGCCGATGTAGAGGACAAACCGCCCGGCCTTGGTCCGAAAGAGGTGGATATTGCAGCAGAACCGGGTGGTGGTCTCGTCGTAGGGGTAGACGGGTTTCGACAACAGCTCCCCCTCGAAAACGAGGGGGGTGTTGTTATTGCGTTCGAGCTTGAAGATCATCCGACCACCACCTGCTGAACGCTGTGAGCCTCCTCAGGCAGCTTGTAAGAGACCCCGCCGGGGAGTTTGAAGGTCACAACGATCTCCGGCGCTGCAATGAAGAGCGTCTGCTCGGTGTGGTGCTGCGGGTTTAGGGGCAACGGTTTCACCTTCAGCTTGAACGGTTCCAGCTTCTGGTAGACCCGATACAGCCGTTCGGTGTGGATGCCCTGCCCGGTGTGATGGTGACCCAGCAGCCGAAACAGGGTCTCGGCTTCCTCTTGGGTCAGTTCGAGGGTGATCATTCGTCAATCTCCGTCATAAGCTGGCGCTGATACGCCGGTGAAGGGTTCATCCACGGTTTGGACTGGATCGTGTCCAGCCATTCCTGCGGGGTGGGGATGTGGCCGTTGCAGTCCTCGCGGACGTGTTGCTCGGCGATGACCCGAACGGGAATCTGCTTCCCGTTCGAATTGGTGATGAAGTGGCCGAACACCTTCTCGCAGACGAATATCCCGAAGGTGTTGTGCAGCAGCGCCCGGTGTCGGAAGTCGGCATAGGCGCTCTTCGACGAGTCCAGAAAATCGTGGATCGCCTGATAGTCCGAGGCGATGCCACCGAACTTCTTGGCCGAGGACAGGGCGTGATGGTAGGCGTGGGCCATCAGAGCACCACCGTCGGGGCGTGGTCGGTTTCCTGGATATACCAGTAGTGCTCGAGGGTGATCTTGTCGTTGGCGACATCCCAGATCACGGTGCCACCGCCCCCCTCGTTGTTCTCGAAGCCGCCGTAGTGGCCGCTGATGACGTCCCACACGAAGTCCGAGACCGCCGAGTCGAGGTTACGCTTGATGGGGTCACCATTTCCCCAGAAGGGGGGGATGCTGTCAAAATCGACATCGGTGCCGATCTTCGGGGTGTAGGTGGTGCTCTCGAGCTGGCCCGAATCACCGTAGCCGGAATACTCGACTTCGATGTCGGTCACGCCCATTTCACGGAGCTTGGTCAGCAGCTTTTCACGCAGTTCCATTGGGTAGCCTTTCCAGGTTGATGTTGCGAGTTCAGGACGCCGTCTGCCTTGAGCTTGGCAAGGGCGGTGCGCGCTTTCTGTTGCGCCGACCCGGATTGGGAGCCGAACGCGGTCATGGTGATATCGACAAAGCGCGAGTTGCCGGCCCTCACCGCAGCCAGGACCGCGGTGACGGGATCTTTGGGCTGCGGGATGACCCGCTTCTCGACCACAGGGTCGGGTTGGAGCCAGGGCTCGCAAAACAGCGAGACCCTGACTTTGTCGACCGCACTCGAACTGATCGGGTGCGTCCGATTCACGAGGATGGACCGTCTCACACCAGCTCCCAGAGCTTGGTGTTGACCTCCAGTGCCTTGTTGATCGACCCCAGTGCCCGGGACCGCCGGTCGTTCGGGCCGATCCGCACCCCACCCCGGACCAGGGCTTCCTGCGACCGGTTGAACACCGTCCACATGGTCGTGTCGGCGTCTTCTTCCCGGCGCGGAGTGTAGACGTCGTTCAAGGTGTTGTCCGTCACCAGATCCTTGTTCCAGCGGAAGCCGGCGGCGGTCTTCACGAACTCCAGCGTGTCGCCGTAGGAGAGGCGCTGGGAGCGCATGCTGTCGATCTTCGACATCAGATCGGGCAGACGGTTGGCCGTCGCGTCGATCAGTTGCTCAAAACCCGTCACCGTGGAACTGGTGTGGCGCAGGCGGGCCTCAAAACCCTGACCGGCCACGATCCCGTTCGAGCAGATGAACCGGTAGAAGCCGGCGAACATCTTGAGGGCCGAGGTGCCGTCGTGCGAGTTGTAGAGGATCAGCTCTGGCCGGCCCTCACGCGCGGTCGGGCGGTATTCGGGGCTGAACGCGATCATGTGCTTCGCAGTGCGGCCCTTGCCGACTTGTGCGGCCTGGACCGGATAGAACCCGTGGTCCAGCAGGACGCTGATCGCCTTGGACGTGGTGACCTGGCCGTAACGCTCGGACAGGTGCGGTGCCTTGTCGATCGAATAGACCGAGGGGGCCAGCCGCTCGATCTCGGGCGGGGTCATCGGCAGATTGTCGGGGCGACGAGAAAAAATCAGGTTCTTGGACATGGTGCGGCTCCTATGCTGCGATCGTGGATTTGGCCTGGCGGGCGGTGACGTTGAAGCGGAAGCCGCCCTTGCCCGTTTTTGTGCACAGGCTGAGAGTGGACGCCGGGACGTGCTTCTTCAGCAACTCCGCGTTATAGGTCGTGCGGCCCTCGGTCGGGTTGATCGAGACGCGGGCAAGTTTGCCTTCGAACTCGGTGCCCCCCATGGCCAGGAGCTTCGCCTTGATCTCGTCCTCGCGGGCCGTCAATGCGGCCAGCTCGGCTTTGATCGTCATCAGGTCATCGGCCAGCTTAGTTTTCTTCATTTTCCAGCTCCATCAGGAAGGTTTCGAGGGTCGGCAGCGCGTCGAGCTTGTAGCTCTTGATCAGCGTGACCGGGGTGTATTCGCTGCCCGGTTCGCAGGGCAGGTCTTTGAACCGGCCGATGGCCGGCGTGGTGTTGAAACCCTTGTAGATTTCGAACTCGTTGGTGTCGAAGTCGACGACATAGGCCCATTCGCAGAACAGGCTGTCAGCGGCGAAGCCGATGCTGTCGACCAGGGACAGCCCATCGACCGTCGCGGCCAGGTTCAGGATGTCAGCGCCCATGTTGCGGGACAGCTGCGGCCGAGACTCGACCGGGTTCTGTTCCTTGCTGATCTTTTCGATCTCGGCATCAGTCAAAAACCGACAGCGTTTGAGCCGGTAGTTCTTCAACATATCGACCTTGCCGGCATCCTGCAGGAAGGTGAGGACGTCCTTACCCTGACCGGAGGGATACCCATCCCACTGGCCGTATTGTGCGATCTTGTGAACGCCGTTCTGGTAGACGGCGATAAGGTGACGGGTGCCCATCAGCAGATCTCCTTGGTTGTGATGGTGAGGTGTTTCGGGTCGAAGTCGATCAGAGCCAGCCCGGTGTTGCCGTAGGAAGCAATCCAGACCGTTGTGTCGGCCTCCATCAAAAACTCACCGCCCTTGTAGCCGGTGAGTTCAGTGTCGATCACGTCGGAAAGCTGGTTGATCAGCTCCCAAACGCGGATCGGCCGGGCCGCGGGTTCCAGCGCCAGATCGGCGCAATAGCCCCAGTAGGAGTGGGGGCGCTCCAGATAGCCCAGGCCTTCCGGGTCAGCCTCCCGCAACCGATCCAGCAGATCGCCGAGGCACATGTGGTAGTCTTTGCGGGTGTCGCGGGCCGTGCTGCCGACAACGTCCAGCCAGTTTTGAACATCCATGTTTGATACTCCAATCGGGGGGAGGGAAGGGGGAGGGGCTTGCGCCCCTCCGATTACTCGTCGAGGGCCGAGAGCTGCTTGAGCAGCTCTTCCTTCGTCGCCGTGGCCAGCGCGGCTTCCTCCTGGTTCGCCAGAACGGCCAGGATTTTGTCGCGTTTGATCTTCTTCTCGGCCCGGGTTGCCGCCGCGTTGGCTTCCGCGATCTTGGTGGCGATCACGTCCTTGACGATCTCCAGCTTTTCTTCCAGCTCAGGCTTGCGCGGGTCGACGCGGGTCACCACGAAGCTTTCCTCGGTCAACGACCGGAGTTCGGTGTTGATCATGCGGGCCACCGAATCCAGATCCAGGCCGGTCTTGTGCGTCAGCGGCAGATCCCAGATCTGTTCCAGGGTCAGCGACCCCGCGTTGGACGGGAACCGATATTTCTTACGGAGGGCTTTGACGTAGTCGATCATTTCATGGTCACCTTGTAGGTTTGAGCACGGTTGACCTGGACGAAGACCTCTTCGCCCAGGGTAGAGGAAAAGCCGAGCCCGGACAGCTGGTCCTGGGTGGGCTCGGCCCTGGTTTTGTCACCGAGAATCTCAAACACTTTGCGGTGTGCCTCAAATTTCGGGGACAGAAACTCATTGAAGATCCCGCGGACGGAATCCGGGTTCTTGCAGTCCTTCATGATGAAGAACCAGTGCTTGTTGCCGACGGCGCTGTCACCCCAGTGGTTCGGGCTGAGAACGAGCGTCTGTACCGGGCTGAAGACCTCGGTGTTGACACCCCATTTCTGGCGGCTGCGGTTGTTGGTTTCGAGGCCCGGGGTTCCCGTGAGGGAGATACCGTCCTGGTTTATGACAATCGTCAGCGCCAGGTGGTTAGAACCGACCGGCTTCTTGTAGCTGTAGCTGTAGATCTGGCCTTTGTATTCGACCTCCAGATCGAAGCCCACGTCGATGGATTCCCGCTGCCGGAAATTGTTCACGATCACCTTGTAGGTGCCATTGAGGGTCTCGCCCGGTTTGAAGGAGACGTTCTCGACGGCCTCGCGGGTCGTCCCAGCCCCAGCGTTCATGTCAACGTCCAGCTTGCCCTGCCGGTGGGCGTAGTAGATCCGAGGGCCACCGGGATGCTCGACATGCAGATCAAGGTCGTCGTAGTTGAACCAGGACAGCGAAATCCGCAGTTCCGCGTTGGTCACGTTGCCGCCGGCCTTCTTCACCCGTTCCTTGATCGAGTCCGTGC
>ERZ1034365.1086-NODE-1086-length-14321-cov-3.374403_pt1 | contig 14321 bp, 16 predicted proteins | sample MGYA00520615_ERZ1034365 | MGnify/ENA primary metagenome ERZ1034365 (study PRJEB33736, sample SAMEA104284505) | Azolla filiculoides | biome: Urban; feature: Water surface; material: Ditch water | place: Netherlands | collected 2015-10-28 | depth 0-0.1 m ... | reverse complement strand
GTAAGCGTGGTGCGGCGATTATTGAAGCGCGCGGCCTCTCTTCTGCAGCTTCTGCAGCTAACGCAGCGATCGACCACATTCGTGACTGGGTTCTCGGCACAAATGGCAAGTGGGTCACTATGGGTATTCCATCCAAGGGTGAATACGGCATTCCTGCTGAAGTAATTTACGGCTACCCAGTAATTTGCGAAAACGGCGAATACAAAATGGTTGAAGGTTTGGAAATCGATGAGTTCTCACGTGAGCGCATGAACCATACCCTCAACGAATTGCTTGAAGAGCAAGCTGGCGTTAAGCACCTCCTCTCATAAGGATTACTACACATGAAGAAAACCCTTCTCATCATTAGCCTAGCAACAGCTGGCCTCTTGGGCTCAGCATCTGCTATCGCTAACGAAGAAGTAACCGCTTGGACTTGTAGCGAAAGCAAGCAATTCAAAACTTCAGGTACAACTGAATTGGTTCGCATTACTTGGGAATCCAAAACATTTGACTTGAAGCGCGAAAATTCCTTACCAGGAAGCTTGCGCTACAAAAACACCAACACTGGGCATGACCTCGTGGTGCTGGGTAACAAAGCAATGTTGTTTAACATTAAGTCTGGAACGCGTCTTGCTGATTTCTGCCAAACTGCAGAAATGAAAACAGGTAAGCTCCCGCACTTATTTGCAAATTCAGAGCCTTTTATTCAGAACTAAAAGTAATCGCATCAAAATAAAAAAGCCGAGAAATTCTCGGCTTTTTTATTGCTACCTTTTTCAGGTAAATGAATTTGACTTAGTGAAACAAAGGCTGCTGCGTAGGAGCATCGTCTGGCAACTCAGCATGAACAGCATCGCCCGATCGATCTGGAAATAATGGTGCTCCGCAATCATCGCAAAGCTCTGGATCAAACAACATTGCATGACGAAAGACATCCTCAACGCCAGCATCATGAAGCGCATCTGCAATCCGCTTCATCGGACTCTCATCATCAGATAAATCATTCAGAGCATCATTGGCAACGCTCTCGCGATCATAGAGGGGCCAAATAACACCATAAACCACCTCAGGCGAGCCTTTCAAGCTAAATGAAATGCGGTACTCATCCGCCTGCTCCTCACCAAATGCACCCACCACACAAGACAATCCAGCAGGTAAAACTCCCAGCGTGCTCTCAAGAAAATTGACGCCAGCACGAATACTCAAAGGACGTACTTGTTTATCGGCTAAACGGCAGTTTGTGAAGTAAGCTTCTGGCAACAAGAGCTCGAACTCACAGCCCGGCAAGAGTGAGGCAATCGGTTCTTGCATCGTGTTTTGCCAACCAATCAAACTAACACCCCGCTCTTGTCTCGTTGGCGCTTCAGCCTGCCAACGGAAAAGCGGAGCTCCTGAAGGCGCGGCAACAGCTGCGATGATGAAGCGTGGATCAGCTAATACTGCAATCGTCTCCGACATCTCACGCAACTCGAGCTTAACTTCGCTTGAAGAAATAGCCGCTGAGGCCAGCGCCTCAGTCAACAAACGAGTTTGGCAGTGTGAATGCGGCATTTGATCAATGCTATAGAGCCAAGGAACGATTGCTAATCTTGCATCTGTAGAGGCTATAGAGTTGTGTAATGCAGCTGCAGTAGATTCAATGACATTCAATGGCAGCGCACCAGACGGAATCTGATAGCGTGTGTGTGCCACGATAGGTAAAGCCAATAACAACACATCCCAGCTCTGACCCTCATGCTCGATAGTGAGTGATTCAGCAAGCGTCTCAGCAGAGTCTGCTAGCACCTCAAAAGCTACAGTATTAATACGGAAGGTTTGATCTAATGCCGCATCAATTACATTCTGATTTTGACTTTTCAGCAAACGCATTAAGCGAACATTTAAACGCTCTTCCCAAAAACGATCTTCCATTTGACTGCCAGAGGCAGCTAAAGAGATGGCGTCAGCTACCAGGCGCTCTACGTCTGGAGAAGCGCGTTGTGAGGATTTAGTGCGATGAACAGCCATGGTGCACTCTCCTACTTTCTTTCGGGACGTCTAAATAGCGGTTTCTCAGGTTTTGATTCAGAGGCGACATATTTGTAGCCATCCAAATTAAAGCCCTTCAAATCCACAGGATCAGTAATACGATTTTCAACAACATAGCGAGCCATTAATCCCCTAGCCCGCTTGGCATAAAAAGAAATAATTTTGTACTTACCGTCTTTGCCATCCTGAAACACGGGGGAAATTACTGGGCACTCTAGGTTCTTAGCTTGCAATACCTTGAAATACTCTTCAGAGGCTAAATTGAGGAGCACAGGCTTCTTTTGCTTCTCTAGTAAGTTCTTTAGCGAATCAGTCACACGATCACCCCAGAATGCGTATAAGTCTTTTCCTCGAGCGTTCTTAAACGATGTTCCCATCTCTAAGCGGTAAGGCTGCATTAGATCTAATGGACGTAAAGCACCATATAAGCCAGAGAGAATACGGACATGGTCCTGTGCAAACTCAATGGACTTGGCATTGAGGGTCTTCACATCAAATCCATCATAGACGTCACCATCAAAGGCATAAATGGCGGGCTTGCTGTTTTGGTCTGTGAACTTTTTGGACCAGTCACGATAACGTCCTACATTCAGAGCGGCTAATTGGTCTGACAAACCCATTAAATCGGCTAAATCTTGAGGGGCCATCTTCTTGAGGTCGGCAATCAGCTTTGCCGATTCCGAAACAAACTCCGGCAAAGTCGGGGCTTTGACCTTGACGGGGGTTTTGTAATCTAAGGATTTAGCAGGTGAAAGTACGATCAGCATGGCACAATTTGAATATGAATTTCTACCATTCTAGCGACTACCTACCTTATTTGCCTTAAACCGCCAGCATGGACCAAAACCACCCTCTGACCCCCGCCTTCCCTAGCCGACTACCCGATGTAGGGACAACGGTATTTACGGTGATGTCTGCCCTCGCTGCAAAACACCAGGCCATCAACTTGGGGCAAGGCTTTCCAGACTTTCCATGCGATCGAGAGCTCATATCCCAGGTTAACAAGGCAATGCTGGCTGATCATAACCAATACCCGCCAATGATCGGGGTTGCAGATTTACGTCAGGGCGTGTCACAAAAAATATCCACTCTATATGGTCATGGCTACGATCCTGATACTGAGATCACCATCACTGCTGGTGGCACTCAAGGAATCATGACGGCAATCTTATCGTGCGTTAGTCCGGGTGATGAAGTTGTCATTATTGAACCGGCCTACGATAGCTATCGTCCCTCTATTGAATTGGCTGGCGGCAAAACTGTTGCCGTATCTTTGACTGCTAATTGCGATGAGCAAGGTAGCGTTATTTCCTATTCGATTCCCTGGGATGAGCTAGCAAAAGCAATCAATCCAAAAACACGACTGGTCATCATCAACACACCTCACAATCCAACCGGCATGGTGTGGCAGAAATCTGATCTTGATCGCTTAGCCAATTTAGTAAGAAATACAACTGCGCTGATCTTGAGTGACGAAGTTTATGAGCACATGGTGTTTGACGGATTCAAACATATCAGTATTGCAAGTCATCCTGAACTAGCGGCGCGAAGCTTTGTAATATCAAGCTTTGGTAAAACCTATCATGTCACCGGCTGGAAGGTAGGCTATGTAGCTGCACCAGCAGCAATGATGAAGGAGTTTCGCAAGATACATCAGTTCAACGTATTTACGGTGAACACACCAATGCAATATGGTTTGGCGGAATACCTCAAGAATGCAGATCATTACCTGGCGCTGCCATCTTTTTACCAAGCTAAGCGGGATTTTTTTAGTAAAGGACTGGGGCGCACTGGTTTCAAATTATTGCCAGCACCAGCGACCTATTTTCAGTGCGTAAATTACACCAAGTTAAACATTCCCCAAGCAAAGATGAGCGAAGCCGATTTCTGCTCCTGGCTGACCACCGAGGTCGGTGTAGCCGCTATTCCTGTTTCTGCTTTTTATGCCAAGCCTGTTGAGTCAGGTGTGATCCGTTTTTGTTTTGCTAAAGAAGAAAAAACGCTTAGCGCAGCATTAGAGCGTTTACAAACCCTGGAATAGAGGAAAGATTATGGCAATAAGTAAACCTAATAAGGACATCATCGATGTTTATAGCTGGCCAACGCCAAATGGGCATAAGGTGCACATCATGCTCGAGGAGTGCGGCTATAAATTAGGCAAAGACTGGATTGCCCATCCGATTGATATTGGAGCTGGTGACCAGTTCAAGCCGGACTTCTTGGCGATTAGCCCAAATAACAAGATTCCCGCTATTACGGATCCTAATGGCCCAGATGGCAAGCCGATACACCTCTTTGAGTCTGGTGCAATCCTGCTGTATCTCGCAGCCAAAACAGGGAAGTTTTTACCCAAATCCACACGAGCTAAATACGAGGTATTGCAATGGCTCATGTTCCAAATGGGGGGTTTGGGGCCACTTTTAGGTCAAAACCACCACTTTCGGATCTACGCCCCGGAAAAAATTGACTATGCAATCACTCGCTACACTAATGAAGCTAAGCGCTTATATGGGGTGATCGATCATCAACTGAAAGATAATCTCTATATTGCTGGAAAGAGTTACTCCATAGCCGATATCGCGATTTTCCCGTGGACACGTAATTGGAAGAATCAAGGTATTGATATCAACGAGTATCCGCATTTCAAGCGTTGGTTTGAAATGATTGGTGAGCGCCCCGCCGTTAAGCGTGGCGTTGAAGTATTAACTGCATTACGCAAGCCCTTGCATGATGACAAAGCAAGAGAGCAATTATTTGGTTCATCACAGTATCAAAAAAGGAAATAGCATGAAGATTCAATCGGTCGGAGTTATTGGTGCAGGTACGATGGGCAACGGTATCGCGCAAGTATGCGCAGTTGCTGGGCTAGATGTTGTGATGGTCGATATCAGTGATGCAGCGGTTGAGCGTGGTTTGAGTCAGATTAGCAAGAGCTTGGATCGACTTGTTAAAAAAGAAACGCTGACGGCCGAAGGAAAAGATGCGGCATTAAAGCGCATCAAAGGTAGTACTTCATATGCTGACTTCAAGGGCCTTCAATTAGTGATTGAAGCTGCCACCGAAAATCAAGCTGTTAAAGAAAAGATTTTGAAGCAGGTTGATGAGATCGTCAGCAAAGAAACCATTATTGCTACGAATACCTCTTCCTTATCCATCACCAAGCTTGCTGCTCTAGATTCGAATCCAAGCCGATTTATTGGTATGCACTTTTTTAATCCGCCACCAATGATGGCATTGGTTGAAGTGATTCGCGGCTTGCAAACTTCAGATGCAACACACGCAGCCATTATTGAAATGGCTAAGCGCATTGGAAAAGAGCCGATCACCGTTAAGAACTCTCCTGGATTTGTTGTCAATCGCATTTTGTTGCCGATGATTAACGAAGCCTTCTTCGTGCTACATGAAGGTCTAGCGAGCCCTGAGGATATTGATGCCGGCATGAAATTGGGTTGCAATCAACCGATTGGCCCACTTGCCTTGGCCGACTTAATTGGACTTGATACCTGCCTTGCGGTAATGGAAGTCTATTTTGAGAACTTCAGCGACTCTAAATATCGTCCTTGCCCACTACTACGCGAGATGGTTGCTGCCGGCTACCTTGGTCGCAAGACCGGGCGCGGTGTCTATACCTATGATCAGTAATCATTCAACTTAATATCAGCCAACTTAAATAAAGAAGTATTTGTGAACCCATTACCACCCCTAGTTCGTAAATTAGCCTACGCCGGCCTAATCCCGTTTATTGGTCTCGCCTTAATGGTGCAGTTAGCGCCGACACCACTCAATTATTTGAGTGCAGAGTCCTTGGCTGGTTATGGGGCAGTGATCACTGCATTCATGGGTGCATTACATTGGGGTGCTAATTTGCACACACTAGGCAAAGCACCTCCGGGTGATCGCTGGGAAGATCGAAACGCCTGGATTTGGGGTGTGATCCCAGCATTAGTAGCCTGGGTTGCGCTACACATTTATATTCCTGTTGGCCTCGTAATACTGGCATCTGCTTTAGTGATCCAACGCAATATTGATAAAGAAACTTATCAATATTATTTTTCTAGTGAAGAAGCTTGCGCAGCCTTTATCACCCTACGAAATCGACTTACATTTGTTTCTGCTGGATGCCTAATTTGGGCGGCTTTAGTAATTTTGTTTGTACAGAATTAAATCCTTAGCTATGGGCAATCTATTTGATCAAGCGCCCCCGCCTCCATTGGCGGAAGCCTTGCGCCCTAAAACCATTGATGAAGTAATTGGGCAGACGCATCTACTGGCCCCAGGCAAGCCACTCAATTTAGCCTTTGCCTCTGGTAAGCCACACTCAATGATTCTGTGGGGTCCACCAGGGGTTGGCAAGACCACCCTAGCAAGACTTTCTGCAAAGGCTTTTGATCGCGAGTTCATTGCAATATCAGCAGTACTTGCAGGCGTAAAAGAAATCCGCGAGGCTATTGAGCAAGCCCAACAAAGCATGTCCCAATACGGAAGACAAACTATTTTGTTTGTAGATGAGATTCATCGCTTTAACAAGAGCCAACAAGATGCCTTATTGCCGCATGTTGAGTCTGGCTTGTTTACCTTTATTGGCGCAACAACTGAAAACCCTTCGTTTGAGGTGAACTCAGCCCTACTCTCGCGAGCACAAGTCTATGTGCTGAAATCCTTAGCCGCCTCAGAGTTAAAGCAATTATTTGATCGTGCACGCGAATACGCAATGCCTGATATTACTTTCCAGGCTGATGCAATTGATAGTCTGATCTCTCATGCAGATGGCGATGCTAGGCGACTGCTCAATTTGGTTGAGCAAGTTCGTAATGCAGTTACCACTCCCAACTCCAACATAACAACTGTTGATCAACAGTTCATCGAGAACGCTTTAACTGTTCAGGCTCGCCGATTCGATAAAGGCGGAGATCATTTTTACGATCAAATCTCTGCCCTACATAAATCGGTGCGCGGCTCAAACCCAGATGCTGCGTTGTATTGGTTTTGCCGAATGCTAGATGGTGGCGCAGATCCGCGCTATCTAGCCCGAAGAATTATTCGCATGGCCTGGGAGGACATTGGTCTTGCCGATCCAAGGGCAATGCAGCTGGCAAATGATGCTGCCCAAACTTTTGAGCGACTAGGCTCACCTGAGGGTGAACTTGCACTTGGGCAAGCGGTTGTGTATTTAGCCATTGCTGCCAAAAGTAATGCCAGCTATAAGGCCTACAACGCAGCAAGAGCTTATGTTGCGAATGATCAAAGCAAACCAGTACCCAATCATTTACGCAATGCTCCGACCAAACTCATGAAAGAGTTAGGTCACGGCAAAGAATATCGCTATGCACATGATGAGCCACATGCTTATGCTGCCGGAGAGTCTTATCTCCCAGAGGGAATGGCAGAGCCACATTGGTATGAGCCGGTTGATCGAGGCTTAGAGAGTCAGATTGCTGAGAAGATGGCTTTCTTACGCAAGTTAGATGAGGAATCGAATAAGAAATGATTCAAGAGCTAAAGAGTGCAACTCCAATTGCCGGAACCTTTTACTACGACATCATCTCTCCTTTTTCGTATTTCTACATCAAGCAGCGTCACCGCCTTGATCAGCGCGTGAATATTCAACCAACCCCGATCTTGCTCGGCGGCCTCTTTCGAGCAACCGATAATCGCGGACCTGGAGAAATAGAAGCAAAGCGCCCTCACACATACCAATACTGCGTATGGCTTGCTGAAAAGCTTGGCTTGCCATTTCAATTTCCGGATCACCACCCTTTTTTGACTGTTGCTGCGCAGCGTCTACTTGCTCAGCAAGATGCTCAATGGGAAATGGTTGAACGTGCATTTGAATACGTTTGGGTGGAGGGTAAAGATCCCAATTTATCTTGGCCTGAATTCTGCCAATACCTTGGTTTGGCGGCGGACACACCGAAACCAGATGCTCCTGAGACCAAAGCAAAACTGATTAGCAATACAGAGAAAGCCAAAGCAGATGGTGCATTTGGCGTGCCAACCCTGGTTATTGATGGCCATGCGTTTTGGGGAGTGGATACCATCGACTGGGCTTTGGATTATCTAGATAGGCCCGAGATGTTCGAAGAGGTGGCTTACCAACACGCGGGCAAGATACCATCTGGCCTTTGAGCAATACAATAAGATTTATCCCATTTTTACTAGATTTTTAAGGACATTCGCTATGCGCAAAATCATTGCCTCCCTATTCATGATTACCAGCCTAATTGCTAGTGCGACATGCTTTGCAGGCCCTAAGGTTGAATTCAAAACCACTATGGGTAATTTTGTTGTTGAACTTGATTCAGTAAAAGCACCAAAAACCACTGCCAACTTTTTGAACTACGTTAATAGTGGGTTTTATAACGGCACTATTTTTCACCGTGTGATTGATGGCTTCATGATTCAGGGTGGCGGATTTACTCCGGATTTGGTTCAAAAACCAACCAACGCCCCAGTAGTTTCAGAAGCTCAAAATGGACTCAAGAATGACGCCTACACCATTGCGATGGCTCGTACGTCTGATCCCGATTCCGCAACAGCCCAGTTCTTTATTAACGTTAAGGACAACGAAGGCTTAAATTATCCAAATGCGATGGGCAATGGCTACACAGTATTCGGCAAAGTCATTTCTGGCACGCAAACCATTGATGCCATCCGCAAGATTCCTACTATGGTTGCACCAGCACCCAGAATGGGACGCATGGCAGATGTTCCTAGCAAGACGGTTACGATTGAATCTGCTACTGTTCTCAAGTAAATTCTCTAGGCCTATTTGAGCTCTGACGGTCAATAGCATGATCTTGCTCGATGATGCCCAGAGCACTCAGGCTAGGCCTAGCAGCCGCCTCTATGAACATGCACTTCAACACTGGACTGTCTACCCGCAGTCCAGTCATTCAGAAACAATTACCGCAGTAGATCAATGCCTGCGGGATATCCGCAAAGCATTAAGTCAAGGCGAATATGTTGTTGTTGCCCTTGCTTATGAATTAGGTCTATACATCCATAAAATTGATCGGCCTACTGCTGAAAATAAGAAAAGTCATCCGCTAATACAGGCATGGTCTTTTGAATCTTATGAGAGCTTAAGTAAAGAAGGTGTTGATACCCTCATTGAGAATCGCTTTTCATCTATAGGGTCTGAAGCTCAAGTTGCAGGTATTGCCAATCTACACTTTTCTATTAATGAAGAGCAATTCAAGTCTGATATTGAGACTATTCAAGAGTACATTCGTAATGGCGATACGTATCAAATTAATCACACCTTTCGAATTACGGGAGAGGCCTATGGTGACCCACTTGCACTATATGCACGGTTAAGAAGTCGCCAGCCAGGAAGATTTGGTGCATTCATTGAGAGTGACTCGAACTACATTCTCTCCCAGTCTCCTGAGTTATTTATTCAGAAGCAAGGCGGCACTCTAAAAGCTATGCCTATGAAAGGCACTGCCAGCGCTTTGAATGATTCAGCGGAGCACTTGTCAGCAGATGCCAAGAATCAAGCAGAGAACGTCATGATTGTCGATTTGCTACGCAATGATCTGAGCCGCTTAGCCTTACCGGGAACCGTTACTGTTCCTGAGCTCTTTGAGGTTGCCAGGTACGGTGATGTGCTGCAAATGACATCAACCGTGCAAGCTGAAATAAAGCCAGGGATTGAGCTTCGCGATGTTCTCAATGCTGTCTTTCCTTGTGGCTCTGTAACTGGAGCTCCCAAAAAACGCAGCATGCAAATCATTCAAGAATTGGAGCCACAAGATCGCGGTTACTATTGCGGCGCACTTGGCTGGATGGATCCTAGCGGTGACTTTGCATTTAGCGTCCCTATTCGCACGCTTGAAATTGAACGAGATAACGATTCGCATGCTGCACCATTCACATTGGGAATAGGCGCCGGCATTACGATTGATTCTGAAGCTGCACAAGAGTGGGAAGAGTGCCAGATTAAAGCGGCCTTCTTAAGTAAGCTCCCAAGTGAGCTTGGCTTATTTGAAACAATCTTAGTTCGGGAAGGTAAAGCTCAGCATCTGCAACTTCATCTAGGGCGCCTGTCTGATTCGGCCTTAGCGCTTGGCATCCCTCACTCCATGACCGACATAAGCAAGCTTATGGAGAGTGCTTGCGAAAATATCTCTAGCGATACCGACTACCGCTTGCGATTGGATTTAGATCATTCAGGCAAGCCCAGCTATCAAATATCCCCAATAAGTCCATTAGCAAATTCCGTAAAGATTTATTGGGCAAGCGACATTCTTCCTGACCCAGGCAATGCCACCCTTCACTCAGGCAATGTTTTACTGAGGCATAAAGTGAGTAGTAGAGATATTTATGATCGGGCCTGGAAATTAGCAGAAGAGCATGGCGGCTTTGACGCTCTTTTTGTTAATGAACAAGGCTTTGTTACCGAGGGCGGAAGAAGCAGCATCTTTATTAAGTCTGGCGATCGCTGGCTTACGCCACCAGTCACAGCGGGTCTGCTGCCAGGGGTAATGAGGTCAATCATATTGAATGATCCCAAATGGAATGCCCATGAGGCAAACCTGACTATTGATGATGTACGAAATGCAAAAGAGATTATGCTTAGCAATGCACTACGTGGCCACATCCCCGCCCATTTTTAGAAAGACCGCATGAAGTTTTGCTCGCACTGCGCAGCACCTATTAGCATCAAGATTCCTGCGGATGATTCGCGGGAACGTCATGTTTGCGATTCTTGCGGAAGCATTCATTATTTCAATCCACGCAACGTGGTCGGCAGCATTCCCGTCTTTGGCAAGCAAGTTTTATTGTGTCGTCGTGCCATAGAACCTCGCCATGGCTATTGGACTCTTCCCGCTGGATTTATGGAACTTGGTGAAAGTACCAGCACTGGTGCAGCAAGGGAAACTCAAGAGGAGGCTGGCGCAATTGTTGAGATCGGCCCGCTGTACTCCCTACTTAATGTGCCACATGCTGAGCAAGTTCACCTCTTCTATCTAGCCACAATGACTTCACCTGACTTTCAAGCAGGAGACGAGAGTCTTGAAGTTGCCCTATTCAATGAGCAAGATATTCCGTGGAGTGAGATTGCCTTTCCAACAGTGAAACAAACTCTAGAGTGGTTCTTTGCTGATCGCGCCGCAGGGGTATTTGATTCAGGTCTTGAGTTTGGTGTTCGCAGCAGAGATATTCTGCCAACAGAAAAAATCTAATCATCGCAAGATCATGAGCAATATCAACTGGCTGGGATCTCAGGATGAATTTCCTAACCCAATTGATTGCGCAGATCCAGACCCGAGCGTTCCTGGCTTAATAGCAGTTAGTGAGCGTATCTATCCAGGGCAACTAGCTCGCGCCTACCAAATGGGAATATTCCCCTGGTACTCGGATAATCAGCCAGTTTTATGGTGGTCACCCAACCCCCGAATGGTATTGAAGCCTAAGAACTTTAAGTGCCACGACTCGCTGAAGAAAACTATTCGACACTTTTTAACGGATCCTCAAAAAAACATCGTCGTTGATGATGATTTCGGAGCAGTCGTTCGCTCTTGCGCAACCGCCAGGAGAAAAGATCAAGATGGCACATGGATCACCCATGAAATCATGGATGCTTATACGCAACTTCACGAGCAAGGTCATGCACACAGTATTGCGGTAACTGAAAATGGGCTATTGATTGGCGGCCTGTATTGCGTTGCATTTGGCGGGATGGTTTTCGGAGAATCGATGTTCAGCCATCAAACCGACGCCTCCAAAATTGCTTTAGCCGCCCTTGCAGCTTGGTGCGAGCAACATCAAGTCGAAATGATTGACTGTCAGCAAGAAACCGCCCACCTAGACTCTTTGGGGGCCGCACCAATATCTCGGGACGAATTTTTAACTCATCTGCAAGTTGCGTTAAAGCAAACTAATATAGAGATTCCTTGGACATTTGATAAAGCAATTTTGCGTCACTGGCTATGACCCAATTAAAAGAACTTCCTTTAACCGAGCTTCAGTTCTATGCAACAGCACCCTATCCTTGCAGCTATTTGCCAGGCAAGACTGCTCGCTCACAGGTGGCTACGCCCTCACACCTCATACATGCTGATTTATATGGTGAACTAGTCAATGCGGGTTTTCGTCGTAGCGGTCTATATACCTATCGACCCTATTGCGATGAATGCAATGCCTGCACAGCAACCCGCATCCCAGTAAAACAGTTTGCACCAAACCGTAGTCAAAAACGATCCTGGAAAAAACATGCGGGACTAGATATTCGTGTTCTGAATTTGGGCTACCAAGAAGAGCACTATCAGCTTTATCAAACCTACCAAAGCAATCGCCATTCTGGTGGCGATATGGATCAAGGTAGTGAAGATAGCCAAGACCAGTACATGCAATTTTTATTGCAAAGTCGAGTCAACTCGAGAATCGTTGAATTTCGTGATGGTCCACATGACCCCCATCCAGGACGCCTTCGAATGGTGAGCATGATTGATGTCTTGGATCAGGGCATCTCATCTGTGTACACCTTCTTTGATACCAGCAACACCTCAGCCAGCTATGGGAGTTTTAGCATCCTGTGGCAAATTCAGCAGGCCCTAGAATTAGATCTTCCCTATCTTTATCTCGGCTACTACATTGAGAATAGTGAAAAAATGTCCTATAAGGCCAAGTTCCAGCCCATTGAAGGATTGATGGATGATCATTGGCAACCCATCATTGGGCCATAATATCTACCCATGATCGATAGTTACCCTCTTCTACGCCCCTGGCTATTTTCTTTAGACCCAGAGCAAGCGCATAACCTGACCCTGAGCAATCTTGATCGCGCGCAGCGCTGGGGCTTATTGCGTCACCTAGTTGAGCAACCTGCTGCCGATCCCAGAAACTTATGCGGCATTACTTTTCCAAATCCAGTTGGGCTTGCCGCCGGACTGGATAAAGATGGCAAACACATTGATGCACTCGGCTCCTTAGGTTTTGGTTTTTTAGAAATCGGTACAGTCACGCCGAAGCCACAACCTGGCAATCCAAAACCTCGTATGTTTCGCCACATCGAGGAGCAGAGCATCCAAAATGCGATGGGATTTAACAACGACGGTCTCTAAATCGTCCAAAAGAGGCTCAAAGAGCGTTTCCCTTTTACTACGCCTATCGGGATAAATATCGGCAAGAACAAAACAACATCAGAGAGTGAAGCCATCAATGACTACACAACTCTTATCAAAGCACTTCACACACTTGGCGACTACCTTGTTATCAACATCTCATCCCCTAACACACCAGGTTTGAGAGATTTACAAAACGAGGAGTTTATCACAAAACTTTTTGAAGAGGCAAAAGCAATAACCACAAAACCGATTTTGCTAAAAATCGCACCTGACATGAGCGTAGAAGATGCGGTTACGCTTACATCTTTGGCAGTTGCAAAAGGGGCGGATGGTATCATCGCCACCAACACAACCATTGACTACTCACTTGTTAAAAACCCAAAAAGTATAGGCGGTTTGAGCGGTGCGGTGCTAAAATAGAAGAGTTTTACAATCTTTGAAGCGATTGCAAAAGAGCTTTTTGGCAAAACAGTGCTTATCTCTGTTGGTGGTATCGACTCTGCTGTCGAGGTTTACAGACGCATAAAAGCTGGAGCTTCACTTGTAGAAATTTACAGCGGACTTATCTTTGGCGGTCCAGATATGATTAAAAACATCAACCTAGAGCTTACAGAGCTTATAAAGGCTGATGGATACGCAAATATCACAGAGGCGATAGGCGCAGATAGAAAATAACATGAAAATTTTCTTAGCACTTACACTCATTATAGGGACACTTATGGCATCATCACTACCAAAATACGAAACAAAAACCCTTGAAAATGGGCTGCAAATCGTTGTTATACCGATTCAAAACGGAACTGGCGTTATCAGTACGGACATCTTTTACAAGGTTGGAAGCAGAAATGAGGTTATGGGTAAAACTGGCATCGCACATATGCTAGAACACATGAACTTCAAATCTACAAAAAACCTTGACGCTGGCGAGTTCGACAAAGAGGTAAAGAGTATTGGCGGTATCAACAACGCATCTACAAGTTTTGACTACACGCACTACTACATCAAGTCAAGCACGCAAAATCTTGAAAAATCACTTGAACTATATGCCGAACTTATGCAAAATCTCAAACTAAAAGATAAAGAGTTCCAGCCTGAGCGTGATGTAGTGGCAGAAGAGAGACGCTGGAGAACAGAAAACTCACCCATGGGTTACCTCTACTTTGCACTCTTTAACAACGCTTACGTCTATCATCCATACCACTGGACACCCATAGGCTTTATGAATGACATAAAAACATG
>ERZ1034365.1085-NODE-1085-length-14333-cov-2.850028_pt1 | contig 14333 bp, 21 predicted proteins | sample MGYA00520615_ERZ1034365 | MGnify/ENA primary metagenome ERZ1034365 (study PRJEB33736, sample SAMEA104284505) | Azolla filiculoides | biome: Urban; feature: Water surface; material: Ditch water | place: Netherlands | collected 2015-10-28 | depth 0-0.1 m ... | reverse complement strand
ACTACACAGGGTTCATGAAGTTTGCTCATTTCTGCAAAGACACGAGCATTGCTGATCCAGAGACCTATGTTGAGATCATGGTGAAGAAGGGCATCTCACCTACCCTGTGGTTGAAGGATGATGCTTACGCAATGTATCTCGAGCACATGGATAAGCGAGCTGACCCGTATGACCAAGCCGAACGAACATTGAACTGTTTAGCAACGGTTGCTGAAAAGCTCGAGATTCCCATCGGTGATGTATTTGCTGAGCTGCGCTATGGTGAGATGCTTGAGCTGATCAATCAGCGGCAGCTATCACCGTGGATTTTGTTTTGCTCACCTAAGTTCAAAGAGTGGGTAGCAAAGCTTGATGAGTACGAGCGTACTAACCTAATGAAGTCTATCGGGATCGTATACTGGCAAATGGTTCTTGAGAAGAACCCTAAGGTTGTGCAAGATATGAAAGCCTTAGTTGCTGATGTTGGGATTTGAACTATGCTTGTAAATAAGATACAGATTCAAACCCTAATCAGGAGCTTCTCTCATGGACCAACGAGCCAAACATGTAAAATCCTTGGAACGCGAGTTGACCACAGCCCAGGCAGTGATCAACGAGTTAGTCGAAGAAAATTACAAGCTGAGGGAGCTTCTATCTGATGCGGCAAATGATAGACAAAGCACCCGACAACTCGAACTCGAAGCCGCATGAAGACTGGGCCAAACAGGCCCTGAAAGATACGGTAGCTGGGTTATTGCTTAACGTTAAGCTCGTAAGAGCCGGGTTATGGCATAAGCTGATTTGCGAAATGACAAGCGAGTATGAGCTTGAGGCTTATGCAACATTTGTAATTTCATTGCGTGACTCACATAATATGGCACGCAACCTTGAAGCAATCGGTTTAGAGTATGAGCAGAAGCGTAAAGCTTAAGTAAGCAAGCAAGCGGTTCATCCGCTTGTTTACTTGCACCTTTAGTCTATGATATAATCCTACTATGGATATTGACATAGACGGACCTAGCACGCTTGATCCTACCCACATTTTTAAGAATGCGGTAAAGGCTTCAATGATACGCAACGGTGAGCTCGTACCTCATCCTTGTGGTGCATACTTCCAAGCTGTACCAGTTGACCCATTGACAGGGTTATGCGCAATTCCTTACGACCATGCTGAAGAGCTCGGTTGCTTCAAGGTTGACTTCCTCCATCTGAACATCTATGACAAGTTCACATCTCGTGATGAGATCAAAGAGCTGATCAAGATTGATCCAGATTGGAACCTGCTCCTCATTCCATCTATTGTACAAAAACTGTTCCAGCTTGCTAAGCATGGTGATGTGCTTAAGAAAGTACGACCTACGAATGTGCTTGAGCTTGCAGACTGCTTAGCATTGATCCGTCCGCAGAAGCGATACCTCATGGACTTGTATTGTCGTGAGCAGCCTAAGGCTAGAGCAATGCTGTACACTAAGGAGGCTGGTGAAGCGTATGGGTTCAAGAAAGCCCACGCGATTGCGTACTCCTATGTGATCATTCTACAGCTTCATCTATTGAAAGCCGGTATCGAATAGTCAATAGTTGGGCTGTTTCTTATTGAAAATAAAGTCCATGGACCTGTTTACATTGACCTCAGGTCCATGTATAATCAATCCATCAAATCAATAAATGCAGAGGCTGAAAATGGACACCGCAATCTTCTCAAGCAAGTTGTTTGATTATGACAGGGATCACCACACCTTCACGGCTGAAGTGTCCATGTTGTCACACTCAAACCATGGTCGTGCATTCGGCCGCATCTTCGTTGACTCGGCTGATGAAGGTCTTGTGATGATCTCAGCTGATTCGGGCAAGGAAGCAAAGTTCTTCGTTGAGGAAATTGTGCGTGATCGTGAACAAGATGTGATCAGCTGGAAGTTGCTGCCCACCACCGAAACGTGCCGGGAGATTCCTCGCCTCAACGGTTCCCAAGTTGTTGTGTTCAATACGTAAGGAGTGAATCATGAAAACCCCTAAGCCGAACTATGAGATCAAGGGTTGGACCTGGCATTGGGTCATCTTCCTCAACGGTGCTGAGCTGTTGAATGAAAAGGGCTCGCGCTTCTGGTTTACCCGCAAGGTTGCGGCCGAAGATTACATCAAGGCCCTCAAGAAAGCAGCTCGTGAAGCTGCCCAACATTCTGACATGGCTCTCGCAGCCTAACATCATGCCTAAATCGAAAAAGAAAAAATACTCCATCGGTGGCGGTCCAGAGCAATGGACCGTGCAATGCGATGGAGTTGACCTTAAGTTTGAAGGTCGGATGAACAGGTTTGTTCGTCGTAGCTGTGCAAGTGACATGATGGTTGAGCTTCGGAATGCTGATCCACACTCGAGTCATCATGAGTACAATCGTGCTCCCAATATGGCACATCGCACACAACATCGTTAGGAGCTTATCATGAGCTTTGTGTTTTGGACTATTGTGGCAACCTTCGGTTTGTTTGCCCTTCGGAACCTGATAGCATGGCCCATTGCATCTATCATGCGCGGTTTCAATGTTCAGAATTCAACTGACAAAGCTCGAGAGCTCGTTGGCTCGATCGGTTCGTTGTTTTACATTTGTGTTTGCTTGCTAGGCTTGTATATCTTCTGGCACCTTGGTATCTTGCAAGCAGTTGGAGAAGGGTTCGGAAACGTCTTCTCCAACCTCTTTGGATTCTTCAAGCTTTTGCCAGCTGCTGTTATGGAGCTATTGGCTTAAACTTGACCGTGATTCCTTCAGGCAAGGGTTGAACCTTGCGACGACGGACTTTCGGCTTTGCAGCAATGTTGTAAGTGAACAGCTTACCGATTACACGGCTTGTAGCATTGATGTTGAATGTGCGGATAGACCGTTTGATCACCTCACCCATGCCTAGCTTTGCAAATTCAAATGATAGCGGGTAACGTTCAGATGATGCGTAGAACCATTTGACGGCTACTGATAAGAACCAGTTAGTGTCGACCCCTTCAGCAGCAAGTGTGTCAAGCACATAGGCGTGTATCTCATCATTGACTACGTTTTCAACGATTGTCAAGTACTTAACGCGTTTGTACTCAATGAGGGTTAAGAAGATGTAGTTCAAGTCATCTTGAATCTCTTCGAAAATTAGCGGTGGTGCCTTTGCCATTGTAGTATCCTTTATGCTATACAGTTATTTAAGCCGGTTTACAAAGGCCGTGCTAATGTTGTATAATGTACATTCATGCACATATTTAGGCTGAAGCTATGACGATCAAAAAGGACAATCAATGCTCTGCATGTGAGGGCAAGGGCCGCATTGACGGTGATGAATGTCCGAAGTGTCACGGCACCGGTCAAAAGCACGTAACTGCAAATTTCCATGGTGAAGGTGTGGGGTCTGGCGTAGCTGATCGAAACTCGACCTACATCAATGTTTCATCCGGTTGCTATCGCAGCACACCGAAATTTTATGACTAGAGGTTAATATGCAAAAGCTCTTTACCTGCTTGTACGGCTCACGGCTGTACGGCACACAAACTCCAACATCGGACCTCGATGTCAAGCACATTGTGCTTCCTGATCTTGACCAGCTGTTACTCGGTAAGAAGGTCAGCAACACGGTGCACAAGACCAACAATGCCAAGAACACTCGTAATGGTGTTGATGACATCGATGAGGAGTTCATCCCATTGCAAGTATTCGCTCGTGACTTTGTGATCGGGCAGACCTATGCACTGGAGCTTGCATTCGCTCTTGACGGCTCCCATGCACAACAGGAGGTATTTGACCCACGAGGAGATACCCACAATTCCGCAGAGCATGGTTGGCAAACCAAAGTCATGCATGACTTTGAACGTGCGCATTGGAGCTATGAGCAGCCCTTGTTCGTTGAATTCACACAAGAGCTGCGTACAAAGTTTTTGACATCTAACATCAAGGCCATGATGGGCTATGTTGTTAATCAGGCCAACTTGTATTCTTTCAAGGGTGAGCGTTTGAATGTAGCACGCGAATTCCGCGAGTTCTTGATGAAAGGCTTCATGGACCCTGAATGTGGTACTGATCCACTATCGGATTTTGTTACTGTAGGCAAGCTTGGTGAGAACTTTGAAGCTTTGCAAGCCAAGTATCCTAAGTACTTCAAGATCACCGAGTATGACATCGGTGGTGGCCGTATGCGTCCATGCTTCATGCTGCTTGAAAAAACGTTCCCATTTACCAACACGCTTGATCATTCATTGCTGGTAGTTGATACGATCATCAAGAAGTATGGATCACGTGCTGATCAGGCTTCCGAAAGCAATGTTGACTGGAAGGCAACAATGCACGCTCTTCGAATTGTTGATGAAGGCTTGCTGCTGCTTGATACCCATCAGCTTCGGTTCCCATTTGAGCAAGACTATATTGACTTTTTGCTTGCTGTCAAACGTGGTGAGCGGCCGCTTGATCCCATCCGTGCAGAACTTGAAAGCAAGCTTGACTTGTTGAAGACCCTTGAGCAACAGACTACATTGCCTGAAAGCAATGCAGCTCTTATGCAAGAGTTTGAAGCATGGTTGCTTGTATGGCTGCATCGTTTCTATGCCGTGTAAGAAGAGTGCTTACCATTGACCGTGTAAATATCATCATTGTTTAACCAAAGGGAATGATGATGACATCTACACGTAAGCTTACGTGGCGTCCGCAGCCAGCGGATCCACGTGACTATCAGTTCAGTCTTCCTACTGCTGGAACGTTGCCGGATCATGTTGACCCTTTGGGCTCGACAGTAAAGGTAGAGGATCAAGGTAACTTAGGATCCTGTACTGGTCATGCAACAACAACAGCATTAGAGATCGTGATGAATAACAAACGCCAGTACTCACGGTTGATGGCGTATTACAATGGTCGGCTGCTTGAAGGTTCAACCCGCTATGATGACGGAGCGTATTTGCGTGATGTCATCAAGGGCTTTAAGCAATATGGTGTTTCGTATGAGTCATTATGGCCATACATTGAAGGTAAAGTAAGTGCAAAACCTTCAACGGCTGCATATACTAATGGCAAGCTCGTTAAGCCATTGGTTTTAAAGTATGAAGCGGTTACAACGCTTGACCAAATGAAAACAGCCTTGGCAGCAGGTCTACCTGTTGTATTCGGCTTCTTATGCACCCAACAGATTCAAACTATGGCTGTAGCTGAATCCGGATGGTTGCGTTACCCAACGGCTCGTGACTATATTGTTGGCGGACATGCTGTTACAGCAGTCGGCTATGATACTCGTCCAGCTGCAATCTCTGGCTCAGCAGAGCCGTTTATGTGGGTGCGCAACTCATGGGGCCCAGATTGGGGCATAGGTGGTAACTTCAAGATGCCATTGACTTGGTTTACTTCGTCATACGTCTCGGACATGTGGGCCATCTATCCTAAACTCTCACTCAAAAGGTAATCAAAAATGAAAATTTCAGAAGCATTCAAGCAGCCAGTCCCGCTGTATCAACGCGGTGGTAAAACCGAATGGGACCCAGTAGTTATTGCAAATGCAATGGCAGAAGTGAAAGAGCCTGTTGACTATTCAAAGGCTTACAATGACGTCATTGCAAAAGCTGATGACATCACGACAGCCAAGCAAGCAAAGAACGGTACATTTGCATTCCGTGATAAGGAAAACAAGAAGCGTATCTACACGATTACTGCTCAAGGCTTCCTGCGCTACGAAGAAGAAGGGCAAACCCTCTCCCGTGGTCGGTATCGTACTAACAGCATGACATCTGACTTGCGTGCAAACTATATCATGCTTTTGGAACGTCTTGCTGACATCCTGAACAAGCGTGATAAGTCAAAGCCTATAGCTGAAGCATTTGTTAATGAAGAAGCTGAAACTCTGACAGAAGGTGCTATCGGTCCTTTCTGGCCAGCTGCAGCAAAGCTTCGTCGTTTGCATAAGGCGTTGAACCACCCTGCTGCAACGTTGACAGCACCGCGCATTTGGGAAGTAATTGCTTCAGCCCTGGCTGATCGCTTGTCATTCAAAGACATCACTGCACTGGAAGAAGAAATTGCTACCCGTGTAGGTGAAAAGGATGGCAAGAAGCCTGAGCCGAAGAAGGAAGAAAAACCAACAGAGAAGAAAGCCGAAAAGAAGGCTGAATGATCTTTTGCTAAAGGGCCCGGTCATTTTTGGCTGGGCTTTTTTAGCTCATAAATATCATACCCATAGGAGATCATATGACAGTTATCGTCCCAACAAAACGCTGTGACCTACGTTGTACACATTGCTTCCGTTCAACGTATGCCGGTAGCAATATGGACCTGAAGCTGCTCGCTCGCTTTCTCAAAGAGCATAAGCAATATACCTCATCAACCCATCATACATTAACAGGTGGTGAGCCAACAGTGTATCCGAAGCTCGGTGCATTGTATGATACATTCCGACAAGCCGGATGTACATTGCACATGGTAACAAATGGCCAACTTGATAGAGGCCGTCAGATCACCATTGCAAACAAAGACGTAGTCAAATCGATTACGGTTAGCTTTGATGCACCAACTGCTGAAGCCAACGATGTTACTCGAGGCGAAGGCACCTTTGTCAAAGCTGTGCAAGCATTGCGCGAGTACAATGAAGCTGGTATTCGTGTAACACCCTTTTATGTGCTGCATGATGGCAATGCCCATTTGATTCGCGAAGCCTTTGAGCTTGCTAAGTCATTGAACATTGACTTCTTCCAATATACCACCCTTCACCCAGTCCAGCGTGCAACTGATGCTGAGCTGAAAGCCGATCATGACAAGATGTGGGCCGCAATTGATGAGATTGCCCGGCTGAACAAAGAGTACGGCATGGAAGTAGTATGTAACGCAAAGACCATTGTGCCTGATACAGGACCAGAATGGAAATGTGATGTCTTGCGTGAAAACGCCGTTGATGAGATGGTGTTGCTTCCAACAGGTCAGATGTCAATCTGCTGTGACACGTATGACGTGGACTTTGACTTTACCACTTACAAAAAGGAATGCCATGTCAAGCAAGAATATGAGCACTTCAATGAAATTGTAGGTGACATGAGTCAAGAGTCATTGGGTGACATCTATGCTCGGCGTACTACCCATATTGCTATGTTACGGGCTCGTCGAGAGTTTGACTCATATCAGGGTAAGCTGACAGGCACACGCCAATACATGTGCGAGAACTGTAAATTCTACCACTTCCATAGTGTAACGGATAAGACAGGCAAGGCTGTCATACCGATCAAAATCCTTCGGTCAAAGTAAACAAATGCCGGCTAAAATAAGCCGGCATTTTTCATTCAAAGTTGTTTACAAACCTGCACAGTTGGTGTATAATCATACCATCAACTAATGCAATAGGTGCTTACATGACAACAAAGACTTTCGCTGATGCCATTCTTGAAGCAGAGCTGCATAGCAAACAAGCTCCAAAACATGCTGCACTTTCTGGGATGGCCGGTGATGACCTGAAGTTGGTCGTTGAAGCTTTGAACCCCTACCGCGTGTTCAACGTGAAAAAGTTTGATTGGCCGCAGGCCTTTGCAAACACCGATGACACCTATGCACGGTTCTTCGAGCTGTTGAACTACCTGCATGAGCGTACACTGTCTGGCAATGCTGCAAAGGCTGCCATCACCGGTGTGCTCGGCTGCTACACTGAACGTACCGCAAAGGTTCTGTCTCGTGTGCTGCTGAAGGACCTCCGCTGCGGAGCAACAGCTTCCACATTCGAAAAGATTTACCCGCTGATCAACATCCCCAGCTTTGAGCTGATGGGTGCTGAAAAGATGACGCCAAAGTATCAATGGCAATTCCCTTGTATCGGTGAAGCAAAGTATGACGGTACTCGTTTGATTGCAATCGTCAAGACTGACACGGCTGTTGCCAAACCTACCAAACCTCAAGGCCTCCTGTTTGATGATGACGAGGATGTTGCACCAGCTTCCAGCCGTGTTGTGACTTACTGGTCACGCGGCGGTCGTCAAGTTGAACAGTTCGCTGGCATCTTTGATGCTGAGCTGATCAAGATGGCCGATGCATGCGGACATGACATCATCGTGGACGGTGAAGCACTTGCTTCTTCCTTCCAAGAAACGGTCAAGGCCAAAGGCTCTGACAATGATGCAGCCAAGGCAAACCTCCGCTTCTACTCATTCGACATCATGCATCTTGACCATTGGGAAGCACAAAGCTGCCCAGTGCCACAAGAGCAACGCTCTACCTTCTTGGATGCATTGATCAAGAAGCTGCAGCTGACCAAGATTTACAAGTCGAAGTTCAAGATTCTCCACAACATGGCCGAAGCCAAGGACTTCTATGAAGAAGTGCTGAAGGATGGCCTCAATGATGACGGTACCACCAACGGTCTCGGCGAAGGCTTGATCATCAAGTACCTTCTCGGCTTGTATCAGTGGAATATGGGTGGTAGCCGTGGTCCTGAGTGGACCAAGTGGAAGCCAATCATTGACGTTGACCTCAAGATCGTCGGCTTCTATGAAGGTGACAAGGGCACCAAGAACGAAGGTAAGCTGGGCGGCCTCGTGCTCGAAGGTACCGATGAGAACGGTGCACCGATCAAGACAAACTGCGGTGGCTTCAAGGTCTCGCATCCGAAGATGAAGCCTTTGCTTGCTGAACTGGCAAAGAAGGCCGGCGTTCAGTTCGATGATCCGAAGAAGCCGAACTATGTGAAGAACAAAGATCAGTTCCTGCGTCAGTACATCTGGGATCACCAAGATGAGTTCCTTGGTAAGATGGCAATGCTTGAAGCCCAAGAGATGTGCTTGGCTGAAGGTTCCACCGTCTACGCTCTTCGCTTCCCTCAATTCGTGACGACTCGCCCTGACAAGGACTAAGCATGAAGCAAAAGAAACATCGTCGAATTGCAAGAACCATTGTGCAAAAGTTCCCAACTCGTTGTATGTTTGAGGTTGAAAATGACATTCGACGGTATAGTGAGACTGCGAATGGTGTTGACTGGGAAGGCCATCGTGCCATGTTCCGTCGGCTGATTCGCATTTCGATTAAGGAACGCCATAAATAAACATGTCCGAAATTGTTTACATTTGCAAAAATAAGTATACAATTAAGGATGTTCGGATCGAACTAACGGCAGTGATAGACACAGCCTAATCAAACTATTTGAAGGAGCTTCAAATGCGCAAGACACACCAACGCTAATCGCAGCAACCCGCCCAATGACAAATGAGTTTTCGCGGGTGTGCATGGTGTACACCCGCTCCGTGTAAGTTTTATCAAGGAGCAAAAATGTTCAATATGAATACCAACGATCTTGGCAACAAGATGATGAATCGTTTCTTCCGCAAGGTTGATGGCGTTGTATGGGACCTGATGTCCGGCCGTATCGGCATCAAGTCCAAGGATGGGATCACCACCATCGAAGGTGAAGGTGATGACGCCCAAGTCACCATCAACATGCTCGACCAGTTCGGCATGGAAGTTCCGGCCTTTGCCCAGTCCACCCCTGTTGCATCCGTCACCGTTGGTGACCTGATCTACGGTGCCAAGGAAGTCCTCGGCTGGGTTGTCAAGAAGAATGAAAAGTCCCTCGTGCTGATGAAGCCGGATGGCACCCGTTCTACTTGGTCTCCTCCGAAGGTCCAAATGCTGGGTCTCGACTCTGGTGTGATGGTACTGCGTAGCCTGATCAACATGCTGCCAGGCGGCCAAGGCGGTCTGGGTCAAATGCAAAGCTCGCTGATGCCAATGCTCATGATGATGGGCAACGGTGATGACGGCATGGGCCTTGACCTCGATAGCATGATGCCGATGATGCTGATGTCCCAAATGGGAATGCCAGCGGCTGACGGTACCACTGCAGCGGCCAATCCCTTCGGCGGCGGCAACATGATGCAAACCATGTTGCTGATGCAAATGATGAAGAAGATGGGCAACAACTCCGGTGGCGGTAACAACTCCGGTGGCAATGGTCAAGGCCGTTTTCGGACCTGAGCACGGATAACTGGGGAGAAGCTGGTGTAACCCCACCGGCTTTTCTTACCGGGCTCAGGCTGACCGTTGTTGGGGCTCGCTATCGCGGTCCTGATGCCATCAAGCTGTTGAAGAGTGCTGCAAGCATTGGCGGTCCCATTGTCTTCGAGAAGGAGCAATATAACCGCTATGACGAAAATGCCTTCAAAGCTTATGCTGTTGGGAAGAATGGTTATCTCGAACATGTAGCTTATCTTAAGCGTGAACACGCAGCCATCTTGGCTCGGAACATTCTGAATGGTAAGCTGGATATTGAATGGCCAGGCAAGAAGGTAGCAAATCGTAAGTACATCGTGTGTGAGTTTGAATATGAGTGCGATCTTCAAACCATAGACTCGGACAAGACTGTGCTTGTTGGTGAAGTCAAGGCATTTGCCTTAATGTCTGAAGATGAGCTGGATGAGTTCATCGCGGACGAATGTTAAAGGAGCAAGATCATGGGTGGTGGACGTTGGACAAATGATGACTGGAGTGGTTACACAAAGACCACTCGTTCTGCACGGCGTGAAGAAATCTTTACAAGCCGTGAGCTGAAGGATGCACTGAATCCGGCCAAGATTCGCGTGCGTGAGTCGTGTGACTCTCCTGACAATCCGAACTCAACGCCGATTATCATCGGCCTTGATGTGACCGGTTCCATGGGCATTATTGCCGAGGTAATGGCGAAGGAATCGCTGGGTACTTTGATTGCTGGTATCTACGAGCGTCGGCCGATCCCTGATCCGCACGTCATGCTGATGGGTATCGGTGATGTGACTGGTGACCGTGCACCGCTGCAAGCAACCCAGTTTGAAGCTGACATCCGTGTTGCTGAACAGCTCAAGGAAATCTGGCTGGAAGGCAATGGCCAAGGCAATGGCTTCGAGTCCTATGACCTGCCGTGGTACTTCGCTGCCAACCGCACGGTGATTGATTCATACACCAAGCGCGGCAAGAAGGGCTACCTCTTCACCATTGGTGATGAGAACCCACCGAAGGAAACGCTGGACATTACCAACCTCCGTCGTGTCTTTGGCCCAACTGTTGAAGTGGGTACCACTGTTGCTCAGGCTCTGGCCGATGCACAGCAACGCTACGCCGTCTTCCACGTTGTTGTTGAAGAAGGTGGTTATGCTCGTACAGCACTGCCTCGTGTCAAGGGTGCATGGCGTGAGCTGCTCGGTCCGAATGCCATCATGTTGAAGAACTACACCCACGTTTCAGAAGTAATTCTGTCCGTGATTGAAGTTGCTGAAGGTGCTGATGCCGAGACCGTGATCAGCAGCTGGCAAGATGCCGGTGTGCGTAGCAGTGTTGCACACGCTTTGGCAGGTCTTGAGGATTAAGGAGCTATCATGTGCGTTTGTACACCTTCAGTTCGGACACCCTATTGCGGTGCTCCAGGATGTCAATGGCCAAAGCCAGAAGTGACCACACCGCTGGATTCACTTTTTGCGATGACACGTGCTGTGTCACTGCGAATCAAGAATGGCCGTAAGCCTTCTGACATCATGATGAGCATTGTATCTGAAGTAGGCGAAACAGCTGAAGAGGTTCAAATTGCACATGGTGTTTCATACAAGACTGAAGGCCCTGATGGTGTGGTAGGTGAAGCTGTTGATGCTATCCTTGGCTTGCTTGACTTGATCGTGGTGCACAATCCAGAGATCACGGAAGAGCAGCTGTTGCAAGTTGCAAGTCGTAAGCTTGCAAAATGGGAATCAAAGGCTCGCAACCTGCCATAACAGCCAAAGCTGTTTAAATGAAAGCCGGTGGGGTTACATCCATCGGCTTTCTAGTATACAATACACATATCTGAATGTTGAGGTTATCATGAAGGCTAAGCTCCGTGTATGTGCATCTTGTGAGTGGATTTTCAAGGTTGACGGCCCGGATTATCAAGGCTGCCCGAAATGCCACTTCGCACATTACTCGGCTCGTTATGTCTATGGTAATGCAGCTTATCGTTATGCCAAGACCCAAAAGCCTTGGTATGACAAGAAGATGTCCGCATTGTCAATTGAGCTTTTTCTAGAGATTAGGGCTTCCCAAGAGAAGCAGCAACCTAACTTTATCTTTGCAAGGATAAAATCATGAAGGCTGATGTTGTAATCGGTGCAGGGTACGGTGATGAGGGCAAAGGCCTGATGACCGACTTTTTGGTTGAACAAGCTGATGAGCCGACAATGGTCATTCGTTTCAATGGTGGGGCACAAGCAGGTCACACGGTTGTGCGTGATGATTGCCGGCATGTCTTCGGCCATTTTGGCTCTGGTTCTTTGCAAGGTGCACCGACCTACCTGAGCAAGTTCTTCGTGGTCAATCCCCTGTTGTATGCAAAGGAACAAACTGAGCTGGTCAACAAGGGTGTTGCAATCCCAGAGGTGTTTATTGAGCAAGATGCTTTGCTTACTACACCGTATGACATGCTCATGAACCAGATTCTCGAAACAGCTCGTGATGCTAACCGACATGGTAGCTGCGGAGTGGGCTTTGGCGAGACTATCGAACGTTTTGTTCGGCAGCCTGAATCAGCTATCACTGCTGGCTTGCTTGGTAACTATGCTGAGGTTAAACGCCGTGCTCTCATGGCTCGTGACCTTGTGCTTGCTCGCCTAGAGCTTCAGCTTGGTAAGCAACAGCTGAATAAAGCCAGCGAACAACTTATGAACCTGCTGCACAGCGAAGACTTGCTTACCAACTTTCTGCACAATGCAGACTATGTCTATTCATTTGCACGAGTATGCAATGGTTGGCTAACATCGGCTGCAGCACAAAAGATGCATTGGGTCTTTGAAGGTGCCCAAGGCTTGAAGCTCGACATGGACTATGGGCAGTTCCCGTATGTGACTCGGTCAAATACAGGGTTGCAAAATGTTGCACACCTGCTCCAAGGAATTGAGCGGGAAGTCAATGTGCACTACATGACTCGGGCCTACAAGACTCGGCATGGTGCTGGCCCTCTGGCTCATGAAGGCAAGCCATTGCCTAAAGTGGTTGACCTGACCAACTTCACCAATGCATTTCAAGGAAGCCTGCGTTTTGCACCGCTTGATGTTGACAAGCTGTTGTCTGACATTACCTGTGATGTGCTGAATCATGGCAGGGGTCTTAATGCTAAGCATAACCTTTGTGTGACCTGCATGGATCAGCTGAACTGGGCTTCAGTTGACATAGTTTTGAATAATAAACTCATTACAGTTCAGCATAGTCGTATGCTTGCTGAGCTTAATCGTATGCCTGCTCTAAACCTGCTGTGTGTCAGCAACGGGCCGGCCGCAAAGGATTTGTCTTATGTTTGATCCAACAATTACACCGGTGTATGCACGTGTTGCAAGTGACATCCATCTAGACTTCGATGTTTCATACTTCAAGAACGGTAAGTTCCCGCTCAAGAATGGACGGAAGCAGGAAGAGTATGACGTGCAGTGGCAGCCTGAGCCTATGCAATTCGATGCACAGACTGTGCTCATCCTGCCGGGTGACTTATGGCTAGGCAACAAAGTGTTCGAACGACGCTATGGCTTGTCATCGTCATGGCTCGAGCAAGTTGCTGCCAACTTCCATGCTGTGGTGCTTGTGCTTGGCAACCATGACTATTGGGAAGGCAGCTTGAACCGTGCTGTAAGCAAAGCCCATGAAGGGATTGCTGCTATGGGGCTCGACAATGTCTTCTTGCTTGAGAAGTCAAGCATCATCATGGGTGACCTGAAGATTCTCGGTGGCACCTTGTGGACTAACTACAAGAACGGTGATCCCAACTTACTGATGAGTGCAGCCAAGATCATGAATGACTATGATCGCATTCAGATCGGTGCTACTCGTGTGCGTAGGAAGTCACGGCCTCTTGATATGTTCGAAGTGCACCGTGAGACTTGGCGTTATATCTTCAACAATGCACGCCGTGATCACCCTGCTCAGAAAGTGTTTGTGCTGACCCACATGGCACCGAGCTTTCATTCAATCAACCCGATGTTTCATACATCGTCTGATTACATGAGCAACTTCTTGTACTTCTCGGACTTGGATGGTGCTATTCATCAACCTGAGTTTGAGGCTGACTTCTGGTTCCATGGCCATTGCCACAATGTAAGCGATTACATGATCGATCGAACTCGTGTCATCTGCAATCCACGTGGTTATGCAGGCTTGGAAAGGACTGGGTTTGATGAGCAATTAACCATTGACTTAGCCAGCTTAAAAGTGATGAAATCTCTCTATGTGCCGTGACATTTTTGTTTACAAAGTAGGCAAAAGCAGGGTATAATAGGACCATCAAATTAAAGGTGGTAATCATGAAACGGATCACAAAAGAAGAGGCTTTTAGCCGCGGTCTTCCAAAATGGCCTCAGCTCAAGCTTACTGGTGAATGTGTAACTGAAGCACACG
>ERZ1034365.1083-NODE-1083-length-14343-cov-3.735595_pt1 | contig 14343 bp, 15 predicted proteins | sample MGYA00520615_ERZ1034365 | MGnify/ENA primary metagenome ERZ1034365 (study PRJEB33736, sample SAMEA104284505) | Azolla filiculoides | biome: Urban; feature: Water surface; material: Ditch water | place: Netherlands | collected 2015-10-28 | depth 0-0.1 m ... | reverse complement strand
ATTGCCGCAGATCGACTCTTGGCATTTATGGCTCGATATCGCGATGCATTTGGTGCAGAGCTTCCGGAGCTCGATCTTGGTGGTGGATACGGAATTGCCTATCTTCCAAGCGAAGTGACAGTGGAGCCATCTGATGTATTGCCAGCTATCGGCGCCGCAGTGCGAGCTGCATGTGCAAAGTATTCACTGGCGGTTCCTGCAATCTCCATCGAACCAGGTCGCAATATCGTCGGCCCAACAATGTTTACTTTGTATGAAGTAGGAACAGTGAAAGATGTTGTCATCGAAGACGGCTCTATCCGTAAATACATCTCAGTCGATGGCGGAATGAGCGATAACGCTCGCACCGCGCTCTATGACGCCGAATACTCAGCACGCATCGCTCAACGCACATCAACTGCACCTACTGCACAATCTCGACTAGTGGGAAAGCATTGCGAAACTGGCGACATCATTATTCGAGATATTCAACTTCCATCGGATGTGGTCCCAGGTGATCTCATCGCAACGCCAGCAACTGGTGCATATGGACGATCCATGGCGAGCAATTACAACCATGTGCCGCGCCCACCTGTAGTCGCAGTTATTGATGGAAAGGCACGTGTAATCGTGCGCCGCGAGACCGAGGCTGATTTGCTCGCTCTCGATGTTGCCAAGATGTGAAAGAATCACCCCCATGAGCAGAGCAGATAAACCAGTACGCATTGGCATGCTCGGCTGCGGCGTTGTCGGCAGTGAAGTTGCTCGCCTGCTCCTAGCTGATACCGACGAACTTTCGACTCGTGCTGGCGTCAAGATTGAACTTGCTCGCATTGCAGTCCGGACTATGAAGCCATATGAAGGTATTAATCCGGCGATTTTTACTACCGATCCCAAAGTAATTGCCGAAACGCCCGAAGCTCTTCGTTGGGTATTTGCGGCTTCTCCTATTATTGCTGTACAATTAATCGGAGCGGCTTATTTTCAAGCAGCCGGAAAAGCCAAAAAAGCACTGTTTCTAACATTGAGTAAACAAGGATTTTTCTTAATCCCTTTAGTGCTTATACTACCCAATTTTTTAGGTATTTTTGGGGTGTGGGTTGCTTTTCCCATTGCCGATGTTTTATCGACACTAATCACGGGTTATTTTTTGAAAAAAGAAATGAATATCAATTTAATTCAATCTGATAATGGACTATTATAATTACCTGAAATCCCTTCATCTTATCTTTGTAGTTACTTGGTTTGCCGGACTTTTTTATATTGTCCGTTTATTTGTGTACCAAATTGAAGCCGCACAAAAACCATCTCCTGAAAAAGAAATTTTGCGCAAACAATACAACATAATGACTTATCGTTTGTGGTATATTATCACATGGCCATCAGCAATTTTGACTAGTATTTTTGCGTTTTGGATGTTGTTTTTTACCGATTTAGGAAAAGCTTGGCTTCAAATGCCTTGGATGCATGTAAAACTTGGCTTCGTATTTGCGTTGTATTTATATCATTTAAAATGCCATCAAATATTCAAACAATTACAAAACGATGACGTGAGATACACCACAAATTTCATGCGGCTATGGAACGAAGGAGCTACTATAATTCTTTTTGCAGTTGTTTTTTTAGTGATATTAAAAAATGCCGTGAACTGGATTTACGGTGTAATCGGAATCATTTTATTCTCTGTTTTGATAATGCTTGGGTTTAGATTTTACAAAAGAATCAGAGAAAGAAATCAGTCATAATCATGTTCAAAAGCTTTAAAATATCGATGCTGTCTTTGCGAATTCGGATTTTTCTTTCGATGATCGTATTGATTGTTATGGCTTCGATATTGCTGGCGTCTATTTCTATTATTCAGTTTAAAAATGAAGCCAAAGAATACCATCAGGAACGCTTAGAACGCAAAGAAAACGCGATAAAAGAACATATAAATTATGTGCTTTCTACGACAACATATCCTTTGACCACCGAAAATTTAAGCTTAATTTTTAAAGATAAAATACATGAATTAGCTCAAATTCATTCTATTGAAATCAATATTTACAGTCTGGAAGGGAAGCTTTTAAAATCATCCAAAGAATCTTTCTCTGTAGATAAAGTTTCGCCACCGGTTCCTAAATATATCTTGAAATTAGTACGTTCTTCTATCGAAAAAAGATATGTAGACATCAAAACTATCGACGGCGTAAAAAACCGTTCTTCGTACAGCCAGATCAAAGATGATAAATTTAAACCGCTCGGAATTTTAAATTTACCCTATTTAGAAGATGATGGTTTTTATGAAAATGAATTAAACAGTTTCCTGATTCGTTTGGGTCAAGTCTATTCTTTCATGCTGATTGTGGCTTTTGCCTTGGCTTATTTCCTTTCGACATACATCACTAAATCGTTAAAAACAATTTCGGATAAATTAAGCGAAACCAGCTTGAATCAAAAAAATGAAAAAATAATGTTGGAAGCCAGCAGTAAAGAAATCAATTTACTGATAAAAGCATACAATGCGATGGTCGATGAACTCGAAATAAGTGCGATAAAATTAGCGCAAGGCGAACGTGAAGAGGCTTGGCGCGAAATGGCTAAACAGGTTGCGCATGAAATCAAAAATCCGTTGACGCCCATGCGATTGACGGTACAAAGTTTTCAAAGAAAATTTGATCCCAATGACGCAGATGTAAAGCAAAAAATGAAAGATTACTCCGAAACCCTGATTCAACAAATTGATACCATGAATGCGGTTGCTTCGGCATTTTCTAATTTTGCTTCGATGCCTGCACAGCAAAACGAAACCTTGAATGTGGTGGAAGTAGTGGAACTGGCCATGGATATTTTTAATGAAGAGTATATTGTTTTTGAAAAGGATGCACCCGAAATTATTTCGAAAATAGACCGTACACAACTCATTCGAATTATTACCAATCTGGTTAAAAATGCCATTCAATCTATTCCGGAACAGCAGGAAAATAAAGCTATTTCTGTGAAGGTAAAAAAAGTTTCCGATAACGTTTTGATTATCGTAAAAGACAATGGAATCGGAATCCAGCCCAAAGATATTAATCGCATATTTGAACCAAAGTTTACCACCAAAAGCAGCGGAATGGGATTGGGACTTGGAATCATCAAAAACATTATCGAAAATTATAAAGGAACGATTACCTTTGATACAGAATTTGGTAAGGGAACCACTTTTACGGTTTCACTTCCGATAATTAACTCTTAAAATCAGCATTATGAACTACGAGAATATTTTAATTTCAATAGAAAATAATACCGCTACAATTACCGTAAATCGTCCTACGAAACTCAATGCGTTGAATAAAGACACGATTGCTGATTTGCATAAAGCGTTTAAAACTTTGGCCAAAAATAAAGAAGTTGCTGTTATTATTTTGACGGGTAGTGGCGAAAAAGCGGTTGTAGCTGGTGCTGATATTGCTGAATTCTCTAATTTTTCTATCGAAAAAGGAACGGAATTGGCGGCTGAAGGGCATGAAAAATTATTTGATTTTATTGAAAATTTAAAAACACCTGTAATTGCTGCCGTAAATGGTTTTGCATTGGGTGGTGGATTAGAATTAGCCATGGCTTGCCATTTTAGAGTCGCTTCAGAAAATGCTAAAATGGGATTGCCGGAAGTTTCTCTTGGTTTAATTCCTGGTTACGGAGGAACACAACGATTGCCTCAACTGGTTGGGAAAGGTCGTGCGATGGAAATGATTATGACCGCAGCAATGATAACCGCACAAGATGCTTACAGGATTGGTTTGGTTAATCATGTTGTTCCTCAAGAAGAACTTTTGGCTTTTTGCAACAGCATCGCCCATAAAATAATGAAGAATTCTCCTTTTGCTATTGGCAAAGCTATAAAAGCGATTAACGCAAATTTCAAAGAAGGTAAAAATGGCTTTGAAACTGAAATTAAAGCGTTTGGAAAATGTTTTGGTACCGAAGATTTTAAAGAAGGAACTACGGCATTTTTAGAAAAAAGAAAAGCTAATTTTACCGGAAAATAGTTTTCTGTTTCGGATTACAGATTTCATTTTTTAAACTAATTCAACGATTAAATTATAATTATGTCCTTCCAGCCTGTATTTGCTCAATTTTGGGAAAAAGTAAAAGAAAGTATCGAAAACCATACGTATGCCAAGTTAACTTTGGCCAAAACCATTGGTGATACCGAACTAAAAAATATTTATGTTCGTCCGGTTTTATTAGAAAATGATGTTTTCAGTCTTTCGCTTACGGCACGTTATAAAACCGAAGAAATTGAAAGTTTTCATAGTCTGGACGAAGCTTTTTTCATATTGGCTCCTTATATGAACAACCCGTTTTTGACTGCTTTGTTGTTTACCACAGAAAATGATGTGACTTTTAAACTCAACAAAAAAAGAGTGGGAACTATTATAGAACAAGCACCTACTTTCAAAAATGCATCCGATGTAATTATTGAAATGAAAGAGAAAGGACTTTAAAAAGGGGTTGAAAAATACAATTAGTGTTCCTTTTTTAGACTGAATACTAAAAAAAGGAACACTGTATATTTACTTATTTCCTTCCCATTCTGCGTAAAATTGCGCTAAAAAACCTTCCATATAATGGTGTCTTTGATGGGCAATTTGTTTCCCGGTTTCGGTATTCATTTTGTCTTTTAGGAGTAACAATTTTTCGTAGAAATGATTGATAGTCGGGGCTTCATTATTTTTATATTCTTCCTTAGTCATTTTAGAATTCGGAGGAATTGCAGGGTTGTGTAAAGGTCTGTTTTTGAAGCCGCCATAATTGAATGTACGTGCAATTCCGATGGCGCCAATGGCATCTAAACGATCTGCATCCTGAACAATATCCAATTCAATGGAAGAGAATTTTTTGTCGAAATTCCCGCCTTTGAAAGAAATATTTTCGATAATATTGATTACATGACTGATTGTTTCTTGATTTACATTTTCGGATTCTAAGAATTCGCGTGCTATTTTTGGACCAATCGTTTCGTCACCGCCGTGAAATTTACTGTCGGCAATATCGTGAAGTAAAGCGCCCAACTGAACAATTCTTAAGTCACAAACTTCCTCTTGGGCAATCAATAATGCATTTTTATACACGCGTTGTATATGAAACCAATCGTGTCCGCCTTCGGCATTTTCTAAATTTTGTTTAACAAAAAGAATCGTCTTACTTATTAAATCAGATGTACTCATAAATGGGGGATGTTTATAAAAAAAGCTGTTTTTCAAAGTTTATAAACCTCAAAAAGCAGCTTTTTTAATGTGATTTTAAAAATCTGAATTTACAGTCTAGCGGGTTCTACCCATTTGAAAATATAAGATTCTTGAGGAATTACCAATCGTTCAGAAATTTTAGCCATTCTGCCAGGTAATTTCATCAAATAATCACGGGCTTTTTCGGCTTCATCAGTCAGACCGGATATTTTGTCAATTTCCCATTTTTCGATTAGTTTTTGCATGATGTCAACATAATCATTTGCGGTATAAACCCCAATTCGTTGTGCTGAATCTGAAAAATTTTCGAAAGCAGTCCCTATTTTTTGTCCTGATTCTCTCAAGAAATGAGCCGGCATAACAATTTTTTGCTTCATCATATATTGAAAAGCAAGCATCATTTCGCTTGGATCTACTTGAAAAATTCTATTCACAAATTCGCTGTAAGCATGATGATGACGCATTTCGTCGCCAGCAATCATTTTACACATTTTAGATAATTTTTTATCGCCATAGTTTTTGGCTAGTTGCGAAACTCTGTTGTGAGAAACATAAGTCGCTAATTCCTGAAATCTGGTGTACACAAAGTTTTTATACGGATCTCTTCCTGTCCCAATATCAAAACCATCATTGATAAGATGTTGTGTTGTTATTTCTACCTCGCGCATGTTAACACGACCGGAAAGATATAAGTATTTGTTCAGCAAATCACCGTGGCGATTTTCTTCACCCGTCCATTGGCGAATCCATTTAGACCAGCCATTTCGTTCCAGATTGTCTATTCCTTCTACTTCCATCAACCAAGATTCATAAGTTGGCAAAGCTTCCTCAGTAATGGTATCGCCAACCATGGCAACCCAAAAATCATAAGGTAAATCTTTGGCAATTTCTCTCAATTCTTTTACTTCTTCAAAAAAAGTATCACTTTCTGAATTGGGTAAAAAATCGGAGGGCTGCCATATTTTTTCTACTGGGATTAGATACTGATCGACAAAACTGTCAACGTTTTTTTCCAAAAACTGCATTACTTCTAATCGAATGTTTTTTATAGACATTATATATTAAATTAAAATTTTATTCCTTTTACTACTTCACTTTCTGTTTTAGCCATTAATTCAGCAAAATCAAATTCGCTTACTGCTAATGGTTTATGGACTGTAAAGGTAAGGCGATTTCCTAAACCAAGCGGAAAAAAACCAAATTTTACCATTTTCCAAGAATTATTAATGCTAATTGGTACGACATAAGCCGAAGGGGCGTATTTGCATAATATTTTCAATCCACTTTGGGCAAACTCTTTTGGTTTACCGGTCTTACTTCGTGTTCCTTCCGGAAAAATAACAGCAGTTCGCGTGTATTTCTCGATATATTCTGACAATCCTTTTATTGCCGGAATGGCTTGTTTGGGGTCTTTTCTGTCAATAAGAACGGAACCTCCGTGGCGCAAATTATACGAAACACTTGGAATACCGCTGCCTAATTCTTTCTTACTTACAAATTTGCAATGAAAACGTCTCAAAAACCAAATCATCGCAATGATATCGTACATACTTTGATGATTAGATACAAATATTAGAGGAACATTTTTCGGAATGTTTTCTACATTTTCAAACTTGTATCTTGTTCCTAAAAGTCTTGTACACAGCACTAAAAACAGGTTCAGATAATCAACACTTTTCTTGTGGGCTTGGTAGCCAAAAACGTTGAAACAAACCCACTGAATTGGATGAAAAATAACCAAAGTAAGACCGAAACACAAATAATAAATTACAGATATGGGATACGATATTAGTTTTTGCATGCGTTAAAAATTAGCTGCAAAAGTAAGAAATATATTTGTAGCTATATTTAAATCATAAACAATAAGTAGGTTTAGGGTTTAATTGTACCTTTGTCGACTAAAATTGTTGTCTTTTTTTACCAAAAATGAATTTTACCTATCCAAAAAACGAGAAGCTAAAAAGTAAAATAACCATCGGATTATTATTTTCTGAGGGGAAATCCGTGTCTAAATATCCATTGCGTTTGGTTTATTATTCAGGAGCTTTGGGCGATGATCAAAAGATTAAAATAGGGGTTTCAGTTTCAAAAAAATATTTTAAAAAAGCGGTTGACCGAAATTATTTCAAAAGAGTATTGCGCGAAACCTATCGACTGAACAAACATTTATTGGTAGATAATTTAGACAAACCGTATGCTTTTATGCTTTTTTACCAAAGTAAAGACCGATTGTCCTACGAAGAAATCAATACAAAAACCATTCAATTATTTGAAAAATTTGTAGCCCAAACCCAAACGATTGTCGAGGTAAAATAAAGCGTTTCTTTTTATGAAACACGCTTTATAAAGAGTTTAGCATTTGGCGTCAGCTATTATTGATGATTTATTCTTAATTTAGTAGTCTGAAATTAAGATAATAAACACATGGCCCTGTTTCAAAAAAAAATTATAATTCCTGTTGTCGCTGCTCTATTTCTTTTTATTGGTACCAGTTTCAAAGACGACTTTTTTGAAATCGCCAAACAAGTAGAAATTTTCACCACGTTGTTTAAAGAATTGAATAAGAATTACGTTGACGAGACTAATCCCGGCGACTTGATGGACAAGGCGATAAAAGGAATGTTGACCAGCTTGGATCCGTACACTGTTTATTTTAATGAGCAGGATGTTGTTCGATTTAAAATAAATAATACCGGTGAATATACCGGAATCGGTGCCTTAATTACCCGAACAGAAACAAAACTTATAGTCAAAGAACCGTATAAAAATTTCCCTGCAGATAAAGCCGGATTAAAAGCCGGAGACGAAATTATTCAAATTGGTGATATTCTGGTGTCGGATTTTAAAGACGAATCTTCCCAATTATTTAAAGGAGGAAAGAACACTAAAATCGATGTGAAATACATCCGCCAAGGCAAAACAAACACCACACAAATTGTTCTGGATGAGGTTGAAATAAAATCGGTTCCGTTTTTTGCGAAAATCGACGCTAAAACAGGATATATCGTTTTGTCCCATTTCAGCAAGAAAGCTTCATTAGAAACCAAAGAAGCGCTGGAACAATTAAAACGTGAAGGTGCAGAGCGTATCATTTTAGATGTCAGAGATAATCCCGGAGGACTTTTGAACGAAGCGGTGGCTATTTGTAATTTATTTGTTCCCAAAAATGAAATTATCGTAACCACAAAATCAAAAATCGAAAAACATAATAATACGTATAAAACTACCCGAGAACCTATAGATACCGAGATTCCGTTAGTTATTCTGGTTAACGGAAGAAGCGCTTCGGCCTCCGAAATTGTTTCGGGAGCTTTGCAGGATTTGGATCGTGCCGTAGTCATTGGAAGCCGAAGTTTTGGAAAAGGATTGGTGCAAAGACCGGTAGATTTAACCTACGGAACACAACTAAAAGTGACAATTTCCCGTTATTATACGCCTTCCGGCAGATGTATTCAAGCATTAGATTATGCTCATAAAGACAAAAACGGAATGGCCATAAAAACAGAAGAGAAAAATTACAATGCTTTCAAAACCCGAAAAGGAAGAACTGTTTATGATGGCGGCGGAATTCAACCGGATATAGAACTCGACGAAACAAAACTGAGTCCAATTGCTAATGCTTTGGTAAAAAACGACGGGATTTTTAATTATGCCACGAGTTATTATTATAAAAATCCAAGTGTAGGTGATAAAATTCCCGTTTTTTCGGATGCAGATTATGCGGATTTTAAACAGTTTTTAAAAGTCCAAAAATTCTCTTTTGACACTGAAACAGAAATCGCTTTGAAAAACACTTTGGCTGCAGCCAAAAAAGAAAAAATAGAGGAATCCATAACCGTAGAATACCAACAATTACTTCTGGCACTTCAAAAAAGCGAGAACAGCTTATTAGATAAAAATCAAAAAGAAATTAAAGCTTTGATTCTCGATGAACTCATCAAGCGCTACCAATATCAAGAAGGATTGTACCAATATTACATTAAGAATAATTCTGAAATTATGAAAGCAGTCAGCGTTTTGAACAACAATACGCAGTATAAGGCGATTCTTAAGATGTAATGGGGAAATATTTCAAAATAGGATTTTTGTTGTGGTTTGGCTGTTTTTTCGCTCAGGAAAAGCCTATAGAAACGGTATATTTTGAATTTGATAGATATGCTTTGCACGAAAAACAGGAACAGATTGTTGTAGATTTTATAAAAACAATTGACACCACAAAAATAGAATCCATTCAAATTTATGGCTATTGTGACGACAGAGGCGATAATGATTATAATTACAAATTGTCTAAAAACAGAGTTGAAACGGTTCAAAAAATCCTAACCAACAACGGATTCAATAAAAACAAAATCGTAATCATTGAAGGTAAAGGCCGCGTGGTTATTAGAAAAGATACTGTAGAAAACCTAAACGAAACCCGCTCAAAAAACCGACGTGTCGATTTGATTCTCGTGAAGAAAAATAGTTTTGGAAAAGGAATTTACAATTCGTTTCAAAAAAAGCATACGGTAGGCGATCGCATTTTTTTAGAAAACATTCTTTTTGTGATGGGAAGCAGTAAACTTACCACAAAATCCAAAGCGGAATTAGATAAAATTGCCGTTCAACTTCAAAAGGATAAAACCATGGAATTCGAAATTAGAGGCCATGTATGTTGTACGCCAAGTTATTATAATGACGCCATTGACAAAGAAACCAAGGAACGAAAACTTTCTCTAAATCGGGCCAAAACGGTTTACAGATATCTCTTGTCTAAGAATATCAACAGCTTGAGAATGAATTATAAAGGATGCGGAAATCAATTTCCTTTGGGAAAAGGGGATGCCTTAGACCGCAGAGTCGAATTCCTGATTTCTAAGATATAATTACTCTTTTTTCATTTCAATATGCGGAATATCGTCTTCAAGATACATCTCGCTGGTTTGCATAAAACCGTGGCTTTCATAGAACTTTTTCAGGTATAATTGTGCTCCGATAGTGATTTGGCTTTCGCCAAAATGAAGCAGAATACCCGCAATTGCTTCCCGCATTAAATCATGACCCCATTTTCTGTCGCGATAATCAGCAGCAACAGTGACTCTGCCAATAGAAGCATTTTCAAAACTTATTCCGGCTTTGAATAATCGGGCATGAGCCACAATTTTACCTTCAAACTCGCCAAAAAGATGTAAGGCCACTTTGTCTTTTCCGTCTAAATCTAAATAAACACAGTTTTGCTCAACTACAAAAATTTCGCTTCTTAATCGAAGTAAATCATAAAGTTCATGTACCGAAAGTGCCTCAAAGGACTTGATTTTCCATTCTATTGTCATGGATAGTTTTTTATATTTTAGGATTCAAAGAAAATAAAAATTTGCCATTAACTACTAAAAAAAGAGTTTAAAAACACTTTTTTTAGTAGTATTGGGCCAGTCAAAAGTTAACTTAGTTTGCGCTCAAACTGTCCTTGATAATGGCCAGACTGTCTTTTATGGTGCGGTTAACAATGGGGTTTTTTAAAACAGTTTCGGCTACAACTGCACTTGGCTTTATTTTTTGTCTAATGACTACTGCATCATTCAAAACAAAAGGAGTTGGCATCATCCACGGTTCTCTTTGAGTCATTGCGAATAAAGGGTTTGTCATTAAGTCAAAAGAACTTTCTAAAAGATTCATATCAAAAGCGGTTTTAGAATCTATGCTGAATTGCATCTCTAAAGGCTCGTTTCCAACGACATAATAGCTTAAAATTTTCTTGCCTTTTCGCTCGTATTTAGATTCTTTTTGGTCTAATGCTTTTGCGCCGTTCGCTTTGAAATTATGAATAATCATTGCTTCATTGGCAAAAATATCATAGCGATTAACGGTTCGGTTTGGAGAGATTCTGATTTTCAAATACCGTTGATTTCCGGCAATTCGATCTTCCAGAAACTCTATTTTTGGTTTTAGAATTCCTTTATTTGGAGCTTCAGCTGCATAAGTAAAACCGGAATTGTATTTGCTGAACAAAGGCAATTCATTCATGATTTTGGCATCTTTTGGAGCATTTCCCAAATAGTTTTTGGTCCACGAGTCAAGATTGGTGTCATAAGTTACCCAATTCGCAACATTAGTGTCGGCATTGTAAACATATAGTAAACTATTGGATTTTGCTTTTCCGGATTCATAACCGGATTCAGAATGTGCTTTCGCAAAAAAAGCAACGGCAAGGATAAAAAATGTGATGGACCAAATTCCCTTTTTGGCGTAAGCCCCAAAAAGAGGCAACAATAATCCGAAGGTTAAAACACTCAGAACAGCACTTCCAAACAGGACTTTCAATCCTAAACCTATTGGAAACATTTGAATAAACGGAGCAATAATCAGTAAAGCCGGAAGACTACAAACGAGGTTGAGTATCCAATTTGATTTTTGGGTAAGAATAAAAGCCGCAAATGCAAACAACCCAAAATAAACCGGAATGATTAAGAATCCTGCGCCTTGCAGACTATTTGCCAGAAATAAATTAATTAGAATCCAGACCAATAATGCGGAAACAAAATGATTCATAGTGATTTTTTTGGCCGAAAAATGATTGTAAAAAGCAAAACTAATGGCAATACTCAACAATACAAAACCAGCTATATAAGCATGTCCGTTATAGGTAAATCCGTTTAATAAATCGTTGTACTGCGGGTAGATTAGTAAGAGTCCTTTCCAACCTAAAAACGTAATTAAACCGGTAACAATTACAGCGCCAAAAAGTGGAATAAAGCCTTTCCCGATTTCTCTAAAGGAAATAATGCGTTTCCCTTTGCCTACGAAAATTAAGAATCCTAATAGTACCAAAGCAATTATCGTCATGGGGAAAACCCAACTAAAAGGATAACTTATAAAAGTATATGGAATGGTAAAGTAGACATAATCTGTTGTGGCTTGTGTGGCACTTAAATCAGCATTCGAAAAATAATTTAATAACGGCATTAAATATGTTCCTTGATGCGCTAGTGTATTTTTGTCTAAATGGTTGCTGTCATCTTGGGCGGTGTGGTAATTAAAATGGTTGTCTATGAAGGCAAAATTATACCCTTGAATGTTGCCCTGTTCTCTGAAAACAGTCAAATCGGTATCGTTTGGGAGCATTTTATAAATGCTGTACATCAGGGAATTTGAAACTGGGAATGTCGCTTTTGCGGAAGCGAACTCTTTGACAAGTGCTGCATTTCCTGTATTGGTTTCCATTAACATATAACTTGGGCCGGAAGAACCGCGAGCTTCAAAATTTAAAACAAGACCTACGTTTTTGGCCCATTGGTGTTGGGTTACAAAAAGTGCAGCGCCATTCAGACCTAATTCTTCGGCATCTGTGAAGAGGATGATAATGTCGTTTTTATGTTGTTTTTTGGCATACAAAAAGGCACGAACGCTTTCTAGAATTGTCGCTACTCCAGAAGCATCATCACTGGCACCAAGTGAGTAGGAATGCGGTGCGCTGTCATAATGAGAAAGTAAGAGTAAGGCTTTTTTTGAACTGTCAGTTCCTTTTATTCGAGCTAAAATATTTTTAGATTTTACTAAATTTCCCCAATCGCTTAACGTAAATCCTTCTTGTACAGAAGTGGTTAATCCTAGTTTTTGGAGTTCAGTTTGAATATATTCGGCTACGACTTCATGATTTTGCGAACCTACAAAATGTGGTTTTTGAGCAATTGCTTTGACTTGTGTAAAAGCTCTTTCGGTAGAGAATTCCGATAGGGAATTGTCTTCATCTGATGTCCATTTTGGCATCATCGTAGCGTAAATCAATCCTAGGAATCCTAAGATAAACAACGCGGATAAAATGGATGAATAATCTTTTTTCATAGTAGGTTGGGGTGTGGTATTTAAATATCTTTTTTAAACAAAATAGGCAACTAAATTTCTGTTTCTCGTCTAAAATTACAATAACTATTGGCCTTTTTTAGTCCTTAGTAAGTTAATCTAGTTTTAGTCCGAATTTCTCAAGAAATAAACACTTGATGGCGTTTTGTAATTTAATTACAGACTGTATCTTTTTTTATTACAGAGCTCAAAATATTTTTAAGTCCATGGTAAAGTTTAATCTCATCCTGAATAACATTGTAAATATACATTTTCATATTTAACGATTATCCATAATTTTTTAATAAAAATAGTGTCAATTGCTCTTCTTTTTTAATTTATGGATATTTTTACATTATTATCTTTCAATGCCTTGGTGTAATTTCAACTAGTAATCGAATGCCCTGATTGTGTTGAAGATTTACGGAGAAAATAGTGTTCAAAAAAAGCACCCTTTCGAGTGCTTCCATTTATTTCATCATTTGTTTTTGTTCTTTTTGTTGTTTTCTAAAGTGAAAAAACACGAACACAATGCCTACAGCCATCATCGGGAATATCCAATCGTTTATGGGAGCCGCAGGAGCCGACGGATCACCTTCAAGAGGTAAACCCGGATCCTCGTCTTGTGCAAAAACAGGGATTGTTAGCAAGTTGAAACAAAATATATATATAATCATTAATAATGAATTTATCTTTTTCATAAGAGTTTAATTTGTATAATTATTTAATATATATTTTACTGTTATATTGTTTTCCTTCTTGGGTTATAGATAGCATATACATTCCTTCTGGTAGTTGCGGTAATGCAACTGTATTTTGGATGTTTTCTAATTTTCCTTGATGTACTAGTTGTCCAACTAAATTGGTTAGTGTGAAGTTTGTTGACGCTTCTAGAGTATTTAAATGCACGTTTAGTATACCGTCTTTTACGGGGTTAGGATATACCGCCGCCCATAATGGTGTAAAGTCTACATTACTTAATTCCCCTTTTTGGTACACAATTCTAAAACGTTGGTCTGGAGCATTACTTGTAGCCGTTATTCCTGTGAAGGGTACAGTAAGTACAGAACCATCGGTAGGAATTGGTGTAAATGTTCCAGCTACGGTATCTTCTAAAAGAGGAGTTACCGAGGCATTGGTATAGTTTTCGGTAAACAAACGCAACTGATACGGTTGTATTGTAGTAGCTGTCAAACGCATCGGTTGTACGTAGCCTACTTGTGGCAAGGCACTATATTCTATCGCTAGATTAGTAGTCCCATTTCTAAACATAATGTTTTCATTAAAATTAGTCATCTTGTTGGTATCCGTCTCAACTACTGCGTTATTG
>ERZ1034365.1082-NODE-1082-length-14354-cov-2.328500_pt1 | contig 14354 bp, 12 predicted proteins | sample MGYA00520615_ERZ1034365 | MGnify/ENA primary metagenome ERZ1034365 (study PRJEB33736, sample SAMEA104284505) | Azolla filiculoides | biome: Urban; feature: Water surface; material: Ditch water | place: Netherlands | collected 2015-10-28 | depth 0-0.1 m ... | reverse complement strand
CGCAAAGAGCACCGAGCCCTGGTGCAGGCTGAGTGGCGCCAGCAGTTCATTACCGGTGGGCCAGGCACGCAAAACCTGCGCGCGCGTGGCCCGGTCAGTCGGGTGGGATTGGCCCCAGGCAGAGGGCAAAGCACCCGCCAGCAGGGCCGCCAGCAATTGGCGGCGGGAGGGTTGTGTGTGCGCTGTGTCTACTCGCACTTGGCCCCTTGCTTGATCCACAAGCTCAGGATGGAGGTGCTGGGGTGGTCGCGGTTTTCGCTTGGGCTGATGCCGGGTGGCATGCGGTCTTCGGCCAGGTGCTGCCAGAGGAAGCTCAGCTCGGGGTTGCCGGGAATGACCACCTTGGTCGCCTTGTCCACACCCTTGGCCACCGAGTCCGCACCGAGCAGGATGCCGGCGTGGGTGCGCAAGTTCAACTCATGGAAGCTGGGCGGTTCCTGGTTGGACATGTGGCAGGCCGTGCAGGCTGGTGTGTTGGGGCCAAAGGCGTTGGGCTTCCTGAACAACGGGCCCACATTCTTTTTAAAGTTCTCGTCGTCCTTGGCGCCATCAATGATCCAGTTCTTGACGGCCATGAAGTTGGGCGTGTCGCTGGGCAAATGGAAGCCGGCGCCCAGGGGCATGCGGTTGTTGCGCAGGCGGCGGATCAGGATGTCGCGCTTGGGGTCTTTGCCGGGCACAAACAGGGCGCGCTTGGGCTCTTCGGTGGAGCCTTCAATCATGCCCTTGCAGGTGGACAGGTCGAGTCCGCGAAAACTCTTGGTGGCATCCTGAGAGGAGTGACAAGTGGCACAGGCTGCGCCCGAGCCAAACGCATTGGGCGTGTGCATCAGGGTGTTGATGGTCTGGTAGCTGATGGGGAGGTTGCGTTTGACGATCAGTTCCTGCACGGCCCCCGAGTCAGCGTTGTCTTGTTTGACCTTGCCGTCCCGTACGTCCTGAATCAGTTGTTCGGCCAAGGTGCGTGGCTTCCTCTCATCGGCCTGCGCTGACAGCGTCAGCCCAAGTGCCAGGGGTAGAGCAAAGCAGAGGGACAAGAGGCGCGATATGCGCCCTTCGAACAGAGGACGAACTGAATGCATGGAGACTCCATTTATATTGAGTTACAAATTTATCGCTTTTGTCACAAATTTACATTGGGGTAAACGATATCGGGAGCCGCTGTGGTGCGGAAGGGACCCCCCCCGCAGTCCGCTGGTATTACAAGGTGTGTTGAAACACACCCACGCCGGCGTGTTTGGCGTGGTGTTTGGCCACGGCAGCCAGATTGGCAATTTCTTCGGCACGGGTGTACTGGCTACCGACGATTTCCACGGTGCCCAGGGACACGGTGGTGCAGGGAAAGAAGCGCTGCACACCATGCCGGTCTTCGGCGTGGATACCCCCGGCGGCACGGGCGCTTTCGTCAAACATCTCCAGCGCGCGGGCATTGAAGTCCGCCACCAGGCGCTCACAGCGCTGCAGCCAGTCGGCACTCTGGAACAGCAGCAAGAAATCATCGCCGCCCACATGGCCCAGAAAATCGCGCTGGGAGTCGCACTGCTCCATGGCAATACTGGCGATGAGGCGAATCATCTCGTCGCCACGCCAATAGCCGTAGTAGTCGTTATAGGGTTTGAAGTTGTTCAGGTCTGCATAGCAGGCCACAAAGCGGACCTGCTTTTTTAGCAGGCGCTCGATGTGCTGGCTGATCGGAATGTTGCCGGGCAAAAAGGTCAAGGGGTTGGCGTGGCGCGCGGCTTCAATGCGCGTCTCGGTGACCGAGCGCACCAACTGATCGCCGGTGCCCAGGCCGACATAGTGGCCGTTCTCGGTGACGATAAAACCGTCGCTCAAATAGCGCTGGTCCTGCGAGGTCAGTATGCCCACCAGCTCGTCGATGTTGTGGTCGCGCTCGATGACGCGCGGCGCGCGGTTGGTATGTACGGCGCAGGGCTTGCGACCCCAGACCTCGCGGTAATACAGCTTGGAGTACTCGTTCATGAACTCCGCGCGGTTGATGATGCCCACCGGCTGCGAGCCCTCCAGCACGGCCAAGGCATGCAAACTGACGTTGCCCAAAAATATGCGCGCCACCGAGTCGTTGCTGTCGCCCAGCAGTACCGTGGGCGCCTGGGTGATTGCCAGGTTGCGAATCTGGCCGCTGCTGGCAGCGCGGCTGAGTTCGGGGAATACCGCCACCTGGCGCTCGTGCATCACCTGCAGCACGTCGGCACTCACCGCAAGGGCGGGATCCGTCTCGGGATAGCCCAGAAAATAGCCCTGACCAAAGGCCAGGCCCATATCGCGCAGCACGCGCAAATCATCGGCCGTCTCAATGCCTTCGGCCACCAACTGGCTGCCAAAGATCGAGGCGATTTGTTGCAGGGCCTGAATGGTCTTGACCTTGTCGCCCTGGGTGCTGACGTCCTTGATGAAGTAGCGGTCTATCTTGACGATATCGGGCTTGAGCTGCGACCACAGGCGCAGGCTGGAGTGGCCGTCGCCAAAGTCATCCAGGGCCAGACCTATGCCTTTGCTGCGTATGCGGCCCACCCACTCGGCCAAGAGGTCCATATCGGCAATGCGCTCGTGCTCGGTAATCTCCAGCACCAGCTCGCGCGGCAGCACACCGCTGCGCCTTACCTTCTCCAGCAAATCATCCACTCCGCGCGTGCTGCACAGATGCATCAGTGCGCTGGCGCTGATGTTGACAAACAGCAGGCCCGGCGCCTTGATCCGCCCCCAGGTTTTGAGCGCGGCGGCCACCGCTGCGTACTCGAATTCAAACAGCAAGTGTTCCTGTGCGGCCGCCTTCAGCAGCGCATCCGGCGTGTGCAGGGCTGTGCCGCGCGGTCCGCGTATCAGCGCCTCGTGCGCGTAAATGCCGGGCTTGCTCAGGTTGAGAATGGGTTGGAACACCGGATACAGCGCCGCGTCTTCCAGCACGCGCTCCAGCGGGCTGTTGCCGCCAGTAAAGCGGACAACGTTTGCTGCAAGCTGCGAAAGGTGTGCGTCCGATGGCATAGAGAAGTTCTTTTAGTGCAGGCGTGTGAAGCGGTGGCCTGTATGCAAACCACGGCGACCCTTGCGAGCCGCCGTATACCAACCTTCGCCCACTGTAGGGCACGCACATGTCAACTTCCCGTCGTTTGCGTGGCAGTTTTTTGACAGGCAGCTATGCGCCAAAAAATTCGCCAGCCCACGTGGGAGCGCAGCGGGTCCGGCTTGTCAGTGCGTGCGCATGTACACCCGGGGGTGTTCGGCGGTGCGGCGCTCGCTGTCGCCGGTCCAGCCCATCGGGCTGGAGTTGACGGACTTCTTGGCCGCCAGGTCTTCAAACAGCTGCAAGACCATAGGATCCTGAGCGCCATAACGGGCCTGCATTTTCTGGCACAGACGCGCCAGGTTTTCAAGGCTTTTGTTCATTTTTCCAACTCCTAAGGCGTCCATCATAAGCATTGCAGGGGCGCAAAGGCTGACAAAAGCTGAGGAGAAAAACAGACTTAAAAATGTCAAAAAAGCATCATCAAACCGTTACTTTTGCTCTTTAGCCTAGCGGGGTGAAAACCTCAGACGACCTCCTCATCGAGTCCTACGCCGCCAAGCCAGCCAGCCTGCGCATTGCGGTGGTGACGGAAACTTTTCCACCCGAAGTCAACGGTGTCGCCATGACGCTGGGGCGTATTGTGGAGGGGCTGCTGCAACGCGGGCACGTTGTGCAAGTGGTGCGTCCGCGCCAGACGCGCGAGGACTTTGAGCCGCGTGCAGGTCTGGACCAGGTGCTCTCCAAGGGCATTCCGGTGCCCACCTATGGCGAGCTGCGCTTCGGCCTGCCGAGCAAGGGCCGCCTGACCAAACTCTGGGGCGAGCAGCGCCCGGACATCGTGCATGTGGTGACCGAAGGCCCGCTGGGCTGGTCGGCCGTGGGGGCTGCGCGCAAGCTGCACCTGCCCATCACCAGCTCGTTTCACACCAACTTTCACAGCTACTCGCAGCACTACGGCATGGGCCTGCTCAAGTCGCCCATAGAGAGCTATTTGCGCAAGCTGCACAACCGCACCCAGGCCACCATGGTGCCCACGCGCGCCATGCAGCAGGAGCTCAATGGCCGGGGCTATGACAACGTCACCGTGGTCTCGCGCGGCGTGGCGATAGCGCTGTTCAAGCCCGAGCGCCGCTCCGAGGCCTTGCGCGCCAGCTGGGGTGTGCAGCCGCAGGACACGGTGGTGATTCTGGTGGGCCGCCTGGCCAAGGAAAAAAATGTCGGGCTGGTGGTCTCGGCGTTCCGCGCCATCCAGGCCAGGCTGCCCAGCGCCAAGCTGGTGTTTGTGGGTGATGGCCCGCTGCGCCGGGAGCTGCAAGAAGCGGTGCCCGAAGCCCATTTTGCCGGCGTGCGCAAGCAGGACGAGCTGGCCGCGCACTATGCCTCGGGCGATCTGTTTCTGTTCCCCAGCCTGACCGAGACCTTTGGCAATGTGGTGCCCGAGGCCATGGCCAGCGGGCTGGCGGTGCTGTCCTATGCCAATGCCGCTGCCCTGGAGCTCATCAACCCCGGCGACAACGGCGTGCTGGTGCCCAATGGTGATGAACTGGCCTTTGTCAATGCCGCGGTGGCCCTGGCCACCGACGCCGAGCGTCAGCAGCAGATGCGCACACGCGCCCCCGAAGGCGTGGCCCATCTGGCCTGGAGCGCCGTGAGCGAAAGCTTTGAGGCGGTGCTGCGCGAGGTGCTGTCGCGCCACACCCAGCACTTCAGTGCTGTGCTGGGCGGCGACCGGATGGCTGGCCTACATGCGCAAGAGCGCCTGGCCCATTCGCACCTGAGTTCCCTGCGCTAGTCCCGGGCACAGCGTGAATCCGGCAGGTGCCAGAACGATGACCGTAGACCCATGCTGGAACCAACCCATCTCCTGCCCTTTGCCAAACGCCGCGTCACAGGGAATGGTCTTGGCGCCTTGGTAGCCCATGTGGAACAGCACATCCAGAAAGTGCAACCGAATGCTGGCCACCAGAATGGCCGCCACCGGCACCAGCGCAATGCGTTGACCATTCAGAGGCCCGGCGCCGGTCAAGCGGGTGCTGAGAAAGGCGCGTTCGTTTTTGCAAAACAGTTTTTCCACGCGCTTCAAGGCAATCGGATTCACGTTCCAGGTGTCACCCGAAAAGTAGCGCACCTTCTCCACCACGCAGTCATAGGGCGCGTGGAAGCGGTGGTACATGCTGGAGGTCAGGCGCAGGGTGACAAAGCAGCCATTGCGCCAGGGCTCCAGGTCTTCCTCGGCGCCCAGCAGGTCTTCCAGTGTGTACGGGAATCCCTTGGCCTGAAACACCTGCGTGCCCTCAATCGGGCCACAGGCGCCGATGATGGCGTCCACCGGGCTGCTCAGCACCTCGGGGCTGTGGTCAATGCTGCGCGCACCGTCCTTGAGTTGGCGGGTAAAGCAGGCGTGCATGCTTTTGAAGTGCTGCTGTTTGGCCTCGCTCAAATCCAGCGCGCTGAAAAATTTCCAGATGGCGATGGACGCCTGCGCCACCAGCGGGTTCTCGATCTTGCTCAGGCGCCCCACCATCTGCGTCAACCAGCGCCGCGGCAGTCGGTTGGTCAGCAAAAAGTTCAAGTCTTCATTGGCCAGCAGGCTGTGAATCTGTTTTCTCAAAGTCATGTTCAAAGTTTCCCTAGTTTGTTTTGCATGGAAGGCAATATCCCGTGAATGAATCGTTTGGTTTCAATACCATGGCCCTGGCTGCCGTCGGCAGCGCGGCCCTGTTTGTGGCGGTGCGCCGTGCGCAGGCCCGCATAGACCTGTCTTTTGCCAAACACCGCTCCCTGGCCGGGCACCCGCGCTGGGCTCGCCGCATCGCCGGTCTGTTGCCCAGCTACAGCTACGACGCGGACCAGGCCTTTGCCGTGGACGGCGCACCACCCGAGGTGGTGGCTACACGCCGTGCCGCTTTTGCGGCGCTGATTGCGCGCGGCCAGGCGCGCTACCCCAAGAGCCTGCAGGCCAGTGCCGAGGCCGCAGAGACCCTGTCGGACCTGCAGTTCGTCAGTGCCTACCGCGTGCCCTTCCAGTTCCGCAAGGTCGCAGCCCAGGGCTTGAAGGTGGGCTCGTTTGTGCAAAGCACGTCCGGCGTCACCGTGACCGATCTGGATGGCAATGTCTTTTATGACCTGACCGGCTCCTATGGCGTGAACCTGTTTGGCAATGATTTCTACAAGCAGTGCATGGCCGAGGGCGCTGCCCTGGTACAGGACCTGGGCCCGGTGCTGGGTGCCTACCACCCCGTGATGCTGGATAACCTGAAGCGCCTCAAAGCCGTGAGCGGTATGGAGGAGGCCTCCTTCCACATGTCCGGTACCGAGGCCGTGATGCAGGCCGTGCGCCTGGCGCGCTACCACAGCGGGCGCAACAAGCTGGTGCGTTTTTGCGGCTCGTACCACGGCTGGTGGGGCGATGTGCAGCCCGGCATTGGCAACCCCATCCACGCGCGCGACACCCTCAACCTCACCGAGATGGGCGAGTCCACGCTCACCGTGCTGCGCACCCGCAAGGACATTGCCTGCGTGCTGATCAACCCGCTGCAGGCCCTGCACCCGAATGCCGCCGCACCCAGCGACGGTGCCATGCTGGACAGCTCGCGCAAGGCGCACTTCGATCGCCCGGCCTACACCGCCTGGCTGCAGGAGTTGCGCAAGATTTGCACGGACCGTGGCATCGCGTTGATCTTTGACGAAGTGTTCATGGGCTTTAGGTTGGCCAAGGGCGGCGCGCAGGAATACTTTGGTGTGCGTGCCGATCTGGTCACCTACGGCAAGACCCTGGGCGGCGGTCTGCCCATTGGCGTGCTGTGCGGGCAGCGTGCCTGGATGCGGCGCTTTCGCGAGGGCTCGCCGGCCGACATTTGCTTTGCCCGGGGCACCTTTAATTCGCACCCTTATGTGATGGGTGCCATGAACGTGTTTTTGCGTCGCCTGGAAGATGCCGATATCGCCGCGCTGTATGCCAAGGTGGACGAAACCTGGCTGCGCCGCGCCGAGCAGATGAACGCGCGCCTGCAGGCCGCTGGTGTGCCGGTGCAGGTGGCAGGCATGTCCTCGGTCTGGACGGTGCTATACACGCAGCCGGCCAGCTTCAACTGGTTGTTCCAGCACTATCTGCGCTTGGAAGGGGTGGCCCTGAGCTGGGTGGGCAGTGCGCGCATCATCTGGAGTCTGAACTTCAGCGATGCCGAGTTTGAGCAGGTGTTGCAGTGTTTCGAGCGCGCCGCACGGGCCATGCAGGCGGACGGCTGGTGGTGGACGGATGGCCTCAGCACCAACAAGACCATCAAGCGCCGCGTCTTGCGCGAGTTGCTGGCGGCCAAGTTTCAGGGCACAGGGAAGTAGGTAAAAAGAGGTCATAAAAAAAGGGGCGCCCGTTAAGCGCCCCTTTTGTTTTGGGCTGTGCTTTATGCCACCGGACCCAATGTGCCGCGTTGCTCAATCAACTCGCCGCGCAGCAAGGCCAGGGGCGCCTTGTGGTACAGGTAGATGTCATGGAAGGGGTCGGTCAGGATCTTGGTCATCCACACCAGGCCATCGAGCACGCCCTTGATAAAGAACAGATGCACCGTGCGGAACAGCAGGCCGCCCACACCAATGGCCAGCCACAGCAGACCGACGTGGCGCGCAAAGCCTTCGAAGGAAGTGGCGGCTTCGAACAGGCCGAAGGCCGTGGGCTCTACCCACAGCAACAGGGGTGCGGCAGCCCAGATGCTCAGCAGCACGATCTTGCGGCGCAGGTTGTAGCCCACCTTGATTTCTTCCTTGGTTTCCTGCGTGGCCTGGTTGACCTCGTCATAGCCCAGCGGCTCAAAGAAGAAGTGGCCGCTTTGGCGCGTGGTCATGGACACCAGCCAGGCCACCAGTGCGGCGGCGGCCGGGTCGGTGAACAGCAGGGCATAGGCCACCAGAAAGCTGATGGCGCTGATCAGGTGCAGGCTCTGGTTGATGCGGCTGTGGTGGTAGTAGCGGTGATCGTCCCAACGCTGGATCTTGATCTGTTTGAAAAATTCGTTCATGGCGTGCGCGGTGTAGGTTGAGGTGAAGGAATGCTAAAAGGGTTTGATGGCAAACCCGTGACAAGGAATGTGACGCTTGGGTGAAACGTCCTCGTGGATCAAGGCCCTGAATTAGCGACCTATGGCCAGGTACTCAAAGCCCATGCCGCGCACCCACTTCGGGTCGTACAGATTGCGGCCATCAAAGATCACCGGGCTCTTCAGGCTGGCCTTGATGCTGTCGAAATCGGGGCTGCGGAATTCCTTCCATTCGGTCACGATCAGCAGCGCGTCCGCGCCGTTCAGGGCCGCCATGGGTGAGTCGGCAAAGTCCACACCTTCGTGCGCCTGCAGCAGCGGGCGGGCATGTTCGGTGGCCACCGGGTCGTAGGCGGTGACCGTGGCGCCTGCAGCCACCAGATCGGCAATCACCGTCAGGCTGCTGGCCTCGCGCATGTCGTCGGTATTGGCCTTGAAGGCCAGGCCCCAGAGGGCAAAGTGTTTGCCGCTCAGGTCCGCACCAAAGCGCGCCTTCACCTTGGTGGCGAGCACATGCTTTTGCTGCTGGTTGGCGGCCTCCACCGCGGCCAGCACTTTGAGGTCCATGCCGCCGTCCACCGCAGCGGTCTTGATCAGCGCCTTCACGTCCTTGGGGAAACAGGAGCCGCCATAGCCCGCACCGGCGTACAGAAAGTCGTAGCCGATACGTGGATCGCTGCCTATGCCCTTGCGCACATGCTCGATGTCGGCACCGAGTTTCTCGGCCAGATTGGCCAGCTCGTTCATGAAGCTGATGCGCGTGGCCAGCATGGCGTTGGCGGCGTACTTGGTGAGCTCGGCGCTGCGGATGTCCATCAACACCAGGCGCTCGTGGTGGCGCTGGAAGGGGGCGTAGAGCGCACGCATATTCAGCGCGGCCTGCTCGTCATCGCAGCCCAGCACAATGCGGCCCGGGCGCATGAAGTCTTCAATCGCCGCGCCTTCCTTTAGGAACTCGGGGTTGCTGACCACGGCAAACGGTGTGTCCACACCGCGCGCGGCCAGTTCCTCCTGGATGGCGGCGCGCACCTTGTCGGCCGTGCCCACCGGCACCGTGCTCTTGTCCACCACCACCTTGTAGTCGTTCATGTGGCGGCCGATGTTGCGGGCCGCGGCGACCACGTACTGCAGGTCGGCGCCACCGTCTTCGCCCGGGGGCGTGCCCACGGCAATGAACTGTATGGTGCCAAAGCGGGTGGCGGCTTCTATGTCGTCGGTGAAGTGCAGGCGCCCGGCCTTCACATTGCGCGCCACCATCTCATCCAGACCTGGTTCCCAGATCGGCAGGATGCCGTTTTTAAGGGCTTCAATTTTTTTGGAGTCGGTGTCAAAGCAAATGACATCGTTGCCCACTTCCGACAGGCAGGTGCCTGTGACCAGGCCGACATAGCCTGTACCAATGACCGTGATTTTCATAAAGGTTTGCCAGCTTTCAAAAGCTGCGATGCTCTGACAGCGCTGTGAAACCTTGATGACCTTTGCGTGTCAGTTGCGCGTCTGCGCCATGGCAGCCACGGCGCCCGAGCCGGCGTCAGCGCTTGGCTGCGGGGAGCTATACAGGCCGGGCTACTGGATCACGCGCTGCCAGGCGTTCCAGACCGTGTCCACATCGGGCGCACGCTCACCGCCGACTGCCACCTGGTGGCTGCAGCCCACCGGCCCGGCACGCCAGGCGCGCGGCTGGCTGAAGATCTGCACATGCGGCAGGTTCAGGGCCACGGCCATATGGCTCAAGCCGGAGTCCACACCCACCACACCCCGGCACAGCGCCATGCGGTCCATGATTTCCGGCAGGCTGGCGCGCGGCCAGATCTCGGCGCTGTCACCCAGCGCGTGCGCGATGCGGCTGACCAGCGCCTGCTCACGCGCGTTGGCGTGCGGTAGCGCAATGCGTTGCCCCGCGTTGATCAGACGTTGGCCCAGGGTCACCCAGTCGGCTTCCTTCCACTCGTTGTCCGGGCGCGTCGTGCCATGCGCAAACACCACGGTCGATGGTTGGGTCGGGATGGCGCGTGACAAGGGATAGGCCGCCTGCCCCTGCGGCTCGTAGCCCATGGCCAGGCCGGCCAGCAGCCGGTAGCGCGCCACCGCGTGGATGCGTGCCGGCATGGGCAGCTTGCGTTGCAGCAACAGTTGCACCGGCCACTCGTAGCCGCAGGCCTCGCTGCGGTTGCCATAGGTAGCGCTGAAGCCGTCCGGATGGAGGCGGGCACAGCGCGCCTCCAGGGCGGACTTGATCAGCCCCTGAAAATCGATCACGGCGTCATAGGTTTGCTGCTTCAAGGTCTGGTCAAAGTGCCTGCGTTCACGCCGGGTGGTTTCGCTCCAGCGTGCCTTGCGCCAACGCCGCTGTGCCAGTGGCAGCACGCGGCGCACCCCTGTTACGCGGTGCACCAGGGGCGCGAAGGCTTCCTCCACCACCCAGTCGATGTTGGCATCGGGGAATTGCTTGCGCAGGTCCTGCACCACGGGGATGGTCTGTATCACATCCCCCAGCGAAGACATCTTGACGATCAGTATGTTCATGCGCGCCCATGCTAGGCATGGACGGTGACAAATCGGTGGCGTTTGCGCGTGAAACGTGTGACGCAGTGCGCTGCCCGGCCATGCCTTATGTCACTGTGTGACGGCCGCTTCAAGCCTCGGATAGGGCTGAACCACGCTGGCCTGGCCCTCCAGGAAATCGATATAGGCCTTGCCCGTGGCGGTGAGCCAGTTGCGGGTGGCGCCGTCCAGCGGTTCGCCTGTGGTGGATGTGACGGCGGGGCGGGAGAAGAAGGTGAGGTAGAGGGACCGGCTGCGATCCCGGTTGGCATTCAGGGTCGACCAGATCACCCGGTCCGGCAGGTCCGCCTGATGGGAGGCCAGGGGCGCGAGAAATTCCTTCACCCACGCGTTGGGGTGCGTGGACGCGGTGGACACCAGGCTCTTGAATCCCTTCTCATTGACGAAGGCCATGGCGCAGGCGTAGTTGAGGCTGCCGGTCGTTGTGCCGAAGTCCTCCATAAAAGGGGCCTTGCCTTCTTTGCATGCGGTATTGCCCTTCCAGTGGATTTGAATCACATCGGGCGTGTAGACGAGCACCATCGCCGCCAGCGTAGCCGCCCCATCGGTGTTGCGCAGCGTCAGGCTGACCACCGGCGCGGAGTCTCGCCCACCACCCGTCAGTGCAAGAGCCGTGTCGGCGCGATAGAGCACTTCCCAATTACCTGGAGGCAGCGGCAAAGGTTTGCCGAAGTTCGTGAGTTGGATGCCCGAGGCGCTGAGCAGGGTTCCCGGCTTGATGGTTTCCGTGGGCACTTGTGCCAGCGCCACGGAGGTGAGCAGGCAGCAGGTCATCGCGATGTGGCTGATACGAATAAGGTTCATGGAGGCTCCTGTAGAAGGTTTGGGTTGGTTCAGTCTGTCTTTAGTTTGAACGCCTCTTTCGCCAGAGAAATGCGGAGTCCCCCCGTGCGGCCCTAAGTGCAATTACGTAGAAGTTCGCAGTAATTTCAATGGCTCCCGCTTCGCCACACGCCCGGACACTCTGCCATGCCGTGTGAAATTTCACACGCTGCACGCCGCTGCTGCTGCGGCCATAATTCTTTGCAAGGGCTAGAGACCATTCATGACAACACCAACCGTAACTACTGTCGCTGCGCCCCTGGCGCGCGTCCTCCTGCCCCTGGGCGTGGGCTTGCTGTTGTCGGCGTGTGGCGGCGGGGGCGGTGGAGGAACTAGTGGGGCTGACCCGGCGACGACTCCCGCCACGGCAAGCAGTTTCGCGCCCTCCAGAAGTCTGGCCAATCAGTGTGCCAGCCCGCGCCCGAATACGGCCGACACGCAGGGCAGTGTGGCCCAGGAGAAAGCCTATCTGCGCGCCTTTGTGGATGAAAGCTACCTCTGGTACCGGGACGTACCGGGCAATCTGGTGGCGGCCAACTACGCCACCGCACCGGCTTACTTCGAGGTGTTGAAAACCCCGGCAGTGACGGCCTCAGGTGCGGCGGTGGACCAGTTCCACTGGTCACAAACCACGGCCTCGTGGAATGCGGAGATGGCCGGTCAGGCGCAAGACTATGGCATCCGCTGGGCGGCACTGGCCAACTCACCGCCGCGCAACTGGGTGGTGGCGGAGGTGGCGCCCGGCTCGCCGGCAGCGCAGCTTGGCGTCCAGCGGGAGTTCAAGGTTACCTCGATTGATGGCGTGGATTTTGTCAGCGACAACACCGCAGCCGGCGTCGCCATCTTGAACCAGGGCCTGTCCCCCACCGTGGCAGGGGCGCACGGCTTTGGCTTCAACGGCGGCGCAGAACTCAGCATGAGTCCGGGCCCGTACCAGGTCACCACGGTGCAGCGGGTGCAGACTTTTGCAACGGCCAAGGGCGTGGTGGGCTACTTCAGCTTTGACAGCCATCTGGCCCAGTCCGAAGGCGAGCTGATTGCAGCCATCAACCAGCTCAAGGCCGCCAATGTGAGCGACCTGGTGATTGACATGCGCTACAACGGTGGCGGCATGCTGTACATCGCCAGCGAGCTGGCCTACATGATCGCCGGCCCTGACGCGGCGGCCGGCAAAGTGTTTGAACAGGCCAGCTACAACGACAAACTGGTGGCGCGCAACACCACCTACGGGTTTGCGTTTTACGGCACAACGCCTGTTGGCAGCCTGCCCACTCTGGGCTTGAAGCATGTCACCGTGCTGACGACGCGCAGCACCGCCTCAGCCAGCGAATCGGTGATCAACAGCCTGCGCGGCGTGGACGTTAGTGTGGACCTGATGGGCGCCACCACCCGTGGCAAGCCCTATGGATTCGCTCCGCAGGACAACTGCGGCTACACCTACTTTGCAATCCAGTTCAAGGGCGTGAACAACAAGGGCTTTGGCGACTATGCCGATGGCTTCGCGCCCACCTGCGCCGCCGCAGACGACTACAGCCATGCGCGGGGCGACAGCGCGGAGGCCATGCTCAGTGCGGCCTTGAGCTATCGACTGACCGGCCTGTGTCCGCTCCACGCCAGCGCACAGGCCTTGCGTGCGGGCAGTGGGAATGGCGGTGCCGGCGGCCTGGCCCTGGTGCCACCGGCCACACCGCAGTTGCGAATTCTGACGACTCAGTAGCGTTCGGGCACGTACATCTCGCCCGGCACGGGCTGGCGGATGTAGTCTTCGTTGCGCACGCGCGCGGGCAGCACCACCGGTGCGTGTTCCACCTCGGTGTAGGGAATCTGTTCCAGCAGGTGCTGAATGCAGTTCAGGCGCGCGGTCTTCTTGTCCACGGCTTGCACGATCCACCAGGGCGCTTCGGGGATGTGGGTGCGCTCCAGCATGGTTTCTTTGGCCTTGGTGTATTCCTCCCAGCGCACGCGGCTCTCCAGGTCCATGGGGCTGAGCTTCCACTGCTTGAGCGGGTCGTAAATGCGGCCCAGAAAGCGCGAGTGCTGTTCGTCGTCGGTGATGGAGAACCAGTACTTGATCAGCTGTATGCCCGAGCGCTGCAGCATCTTCTCGAACTCCGGCACGGTGCGGAAGAACTCTTCGTATTCGTCGTCGGTGCAGAAACCCATCACGCGCTCGACTCCGGCGCGGTTGTACCAGCTGCGGTCAAACAACACCATCTCGCCGGCGGCGGGCAGGTGCGAGATGTAGCGCTGGAAATACCACTGCGTGCGTTCGCGGTCATTCGGTGCGGGCAGGGCGGCCACGCGGGCCACGCGCGGGTTCAGGCGCTGGGTGATGCGCTTGATCACGCCCCCTTTGCCGGCGGCGTCGCGGCCTTCAAACAGAATCACCACCTTGTGCTTGCTGGCCACCACCCAGTCCTGCAGCTTGACCAGTTCGCCCTGCAGGCGAAACAGTTCCTGGAAGTAGGTGCGCCGGGCCAGGCGCTCGGCCTCGTTGCGCGGCTTGCCGGTGGCTTCGAGCTCTTCCATGTTGCGCTCTTCGAGTTCCATCTCCAGCTCTTCGTCATAGCTGTCGAGCAGGTCTTCGCGCAGGCGGCGCATCATTTCTTCTTGTTGGGCAGGATCGAGTGTCATGATTTTCTGTGATGAATAAGCAAAAAAAGGCGGCCGGTTGCAGTTGCAACCGACCGCCCTGGCAGGCAGTAACTTAGCCCAGCTTGATGCCGGCGTCCGCTGTCAGGTAGCCCACGGCCGCACCGAAGCGGTCCTTGTAGTTGGCGCGCACCAGCGGGTCCAACGTGGCCTGCACCTTGCCGTGCAGCTTGGCGCTCCAGTCACCGGGGTGCTGGAAGTTGGTGGTGATGTAGGTCCATCCGTTCAAATCATCCACCACACCCAGGCCGGTG
>ERZ1034365.1079-NODE-1079-length-14373-cov-2.767697_pt1 | contig 14373 bp, 10 predicted proteins | sample MGYA00520615_ERZ1034365 | MGnify/ENA primary metagenome ERZ1034365 (study PRJEB33736, sample SAMEA104284505) | Azolla filiculoides | biome: Urban; feature: Water surface; material: Ditch water | place: Netherlands | collected 2015-10-28 | depth 0-0.1 m ... | reverse complement strand
ATGGTCTTGGGCGAGCCGCAGATTCTTGGCCAGATGAAGCAGGCCGCACGCGTGGCAGAAGAAGCAGGGACGCTAGGCACACTGCTGGGCAAGCTCTTCCAGCGTACATTTGCTGTCGCCAAGGAAGTTCGCTCGACCACGGCAATCGGGGCCAACATTGTCTCCATGGCTGCTGCAGCCGTGCATCTATCGGAACGCATCTTTGATCGCATCGAGACCCAAAAGGTACTGTTCGTCGGCGCTGGCGAAATGATCGAACTTTGCGCTGCGCATTTTGCGGCACGCAAGCCCAAGCAATTAGTGATTGCCAACCGCACCCCGGAACGGGCGGCCCCGCTTGCCGAACGATTTGGCGGCAGCGTAATGCGTCTGGACGAGGACGGCGAAAGGCTGGCCGACTACGATATCGTGGTGTCCTGCACCGCCAGCCCCCTGCCCATCATCGGTCTGGGCATGGTGGAACGCGCCCTGAAGCAACGGCGCCATCGCCCGATGGTCATGGTCGATCTCGCGGTACCACGCGACATTGAAGCCGAAGTCAGCAAACTGGACGATGTGTTTCTCTACACGCTGGACGACCTCGGTCAAATCATCGAATCGGGTCTCGAGTCACGCCAGGCGGCTGTCGTCGAGGCTGAAGCCATCATCAATGACCGGGTAAGCAATTTCCTGCATTGGCTGGAGTCCCGCGAAACCGTGCCGACCATCCGGGCACTGCGCGATAGCGCGGAACGTGCACGTCGTCATGAAATGGAGCACGCGTTGAAACTGCTTGCGCGTGGCGACGATCCCGCCAAAGTGCTTGAAGCGCTGTCGCATGGTCTCACCAACAAACTGCTACACGCACCGACCACCGCACTGAATCAGTCCGATGGTCCCGAGCGCACCGAAGTTGCCCAGTTGATCTCGCGCATTTACCACCTGCATCCGGGCGAGTAAGCCACTCGCCGGCCGCAGCAACGCATCGGGAATCAGCTCATGACGTTCCGGGCTTTCGATCTGACACGCTGGACACTCGCCGGTCTCCGGCGGCTACTGTATCTCGGCATCCGCACTCAGGTGTTCCCTGATCCGGACGCACAACAGGCGCTGAGGCCGGATGTTGCGGTTTGCTATGTGCTCCAGTATCGCCACCTGACCAACCTGCTGTTTCTTTTTTTCCTATCGTTCCGTTTTTCCTGAGAGCCTGCCATGAGCCAGCCAGCCACCCAGCCGAGCACCGCGACTGTTCGCGTGCCGTTGAATGACGCCCCCTCCCGCGCCCCCGCATCCGGCCGCACCGTGGCCCGAAGCGGCAAAGTGACGCAGGCCGAAGCCGAGTCCGGCAATCCGGCGGTGCTTCAGGCCCAGGCGAGCCAGGCGGAGGCCTTGCTGCTGGCGCAAGTTGCAGGCGTCCCCAATTCCAATTCCAATTCCAATGCCAGCGAGGCGGCGACCGCCCCGGTGGCCGAGAGCTGCCCGGTGAACCAGCCCGGCGTGAGCGACCCCTGTGGCCAGGCCGGCGTGGCCGATGCGCATCCCGCAGGCGGTTTCCCTGTGTGGGCTGCGGCCTTGCCCTTGCTGGGGGCGGGCGGTGGCGGCGGTGGCAGTGCCACCCCGGCGGCGCCGTATCCCATCAGCGCCAGCCCCTCGGTGGTCCAGCATCTGGTGACCGCCACCAACGACACCGGGCGCCTGCTCACCGACTTCGGCCCGGACCGCAGTGGCAACGTGTACAGCCTCGTGAAGGTGGTGAACAACACTACAGGGCTGGAAGTCAGCGACAAGGTCGTGGCAGGCAATGGCAGCTACGTGCAAGGCGCCAATCCACCGACCGACCCGGCCACGAACCCCTGGTTTTACCTGGACACCAGCACCGGCCAGGTGTATCTGACGGCGGCCGGCGCGGCGGCCTCCAGCACCGGCAGCAGCTTCACCATGTCGGTGCGTGCGACGGCCGGCACCGAAGTCAGTCAGGTGGCCACCCTGAGTTTTGAGCTCACTTCTTTTACGCTGACGCCGAACCCGGCGGCAGGGGTGTCCAACCCGATCGACAACATGAACGACGCCGGCATGCAGCTGGCCAACTTCGGCCCTGACCTGTCGGGTTACAGCTACAGCATCGTGCGCGTGCTGGACAACGTCGCTGGCGGCGCGGTCAGCGGGCTGGCGACTTCCGGCAATGGTGCCTACGCCACGGCCAATCTGCCTGCGACCGATCCCGCGTCGAATCCATGGTTTTACCTCGACACGGCCACCGGCACGGTCTACTTGACCGCCGCAGGCGCGGCCGCGCAGTGCATTGGCAAGTCCTACACCATCGAGGTGCAATCCAGCGGCGCCGGCGGGAGCAGCATGGCGTCCAGCGTGAGCTTTACCGTCACGGCACCGACGGGGGGACGAAGCTACGACCTGGTGGCGAGCAGCACCATGAGCGAGCCCATCACCAACGCCAACAGCGGCTACGACGTGTTGCAGGTGCACCAGGGCAACGGCGCCGTGACGCAGATGCAATTCATGCCGCCCTTCCACGGGGTGGACGCACAGGTCACCTCCCTGTATGTGCAGGTCGGCAACAACCAGATTGAGGTTCAGAACCATTTCAGTGTGGCCAACCCGGGAAGCGTCGAATACCTGACGTTCACCGACCAGGGGCGCTATTACGGCTACGACCTCGGCACCGCGACGGCGCTCAGCTACTACCGCATCCAGTCAACCGAATCCACCGCGGCCAGCAACGAGATCAACGGGACGTCGTGCAACGACTTGCTGCTGGGCTCAACTTCTCTGGACGGGCACGCCGAGGTCTTCAAGGGCGGCGCGGGCAATGACCTGATCTTTGCCGACCCGCTGTTTTCCGGCGCCCCCGGCCATTGGGTCGCACTGGTCAACGGCTTTTCCGATCAGCTCTATGGGGGGGACGGCCGGGATCTGCTGGTCGGCGGAGGCGGCACGGACGTGATCTACGGCGAGGCCGGCAATGACGTGCTGGTTGGCGGCTACGGCAATGACCAGCTGACCGGCGGGGCGGGCAACGATGTGTTTGTCTTCAATGCCCCCCTTGCGGCAGGCCATGCGGATGTGATTCAGGACTTCACCGTGGGCAGCGACAAGATCATGCTCGACGCGGCAGTTTTCGGTGCCGATGCACTGGCGGGCTACAGCACGGGCACCGGGCTGCTGGCGTATGACCGGAGCACGGGTGCGCTCTCGTATGACAGCACGGTGTTTGCCACGCTGGCCACCAAACCCTTCACGCTGGACCAGACCAATTTCATTGTGGCCTGAAGGCGCAATGCAGAACGTTAAGGAACGTACAGACATGAAAACAACCTCAACTTGCTTCCTGCTCGCAGCCGTGCTGCTGACCGCGGGTTGCGCGGTGACCCACAGTGACCAGCCTTCGCAGGACCCGCCGCGTCTGGTGGAACGCAACAAGACCGTGGCCTGGGACCGGGGCGATGCGTTCGGCCCGGTGCCGTTGCGGCTGGCCTCGCTGGCGGCCATCAACTGCGCGTCGCTGGACACCGTGGATGTGAAGTGGCTGCCCGAGGGCTTTCACGCCAAGGCGCAGGACCTGGATGGCCGGCCTTTTACGGGTGGTGGCTACTTCTGCAAGCCACGGGCCCGGTCCAAATGAACGCAGCGCTTGCATTGCCGACCTCCTGCGGTGCGGGCGCATCGGGCCTGCACTGCGGGCCGCGTTTCAATCCCCTGCTTGCGTGAACGCCATGTACCTTGAACATTTTGGTTTTCAGGAGTTTCCGTTCTCCATCACGCCGGGGACGAAGTTCTTTTTCGGCTCGCAGACTTCGCAGGAAGCGCTGAACACCCTGCAGGTGGCGGTGATGATGGGCGAGGGGTTCATGAAGGTGACGGGGGAAGTCGGAACGGGCAAGACCTTGCTGTGCCGCAAGCTGATTGCTTCGCTCGGCGAGGAGTACAAGGTGGCCTACATCCTGAACCCGTACCTCGAACCGCTGGCGCTGTTTGCGGAGCTGGCGTCGGAATTGGGGATTCCGCGCGCCCATGGGTGGGGCGACAGACAGCAGTACCAGATCCTGGACATCCTGAAGCAGCGGGTGCTGGAACTCAATAGAGAAGGCAAGCGGGTGGTGATCTGCCTCGACGAGGTGCAGGCGATGCCGATCGAGACGCTGGAGGCGTTGCGCCTTCTGAGCAATCTGGAGACGGAGAACCGCAAGCTGCTGCAGGTCATTATTTTTGGCCAGCCGGAGCTGGAGGAGCGACTGAACCACCATTCGATTCGACAGTTGCGCCAGCGCATCACCTTCCACTACCAGCTCAAGCCCCTGACGAAAGCTGAATTTGCGTACTACATCCAGCATCGCCTCTCCGTCGTGGGCTATGGACGTGGCCAGCTCTTCACCCCGATGGCGCTCTGGCTGCTGGGGCGAAAGTCCAAACGCATTCCACGCTTGATCAATATCCTGGCCAACAAGGCCCTGCTTTCCGCCTACGGGAAGGGGCAGCGGCTGGTGCAGCTGGGGGACGTGATGCGCGCAGTCAAGGACACGGATGCCCTGGGATCGGCCGTGGAGAAGTTTCCGATGGTCCTGTTTTTGGGGTCCTTGATGACGGTGACCGCGCTGATGGCCTACAAGTGGATGTCCCTGCCATGAGCCTGATCAACCAGATGCTGCAGGATATCGAGCACCGTGAATCGCGGGCAAAGGTCGTGGCGGCGCAGCCCGCATGGGCGCACGGTGACTGGCCCCAGCCGGCATCGGTTTTTTGGCGCAATGCGTTGTTGGTGTTTCTTGCGATGGCGTGTGGCGTCACCTTTGCGTTGTTGCTCTGGCGGACCCCGTCCAACCCGACAATGCCACCAACGGTGTCCGTCGCGGTTGGGGTGCCGGTCGCAACAGCATCGTCAACTGCGCCTGCGTCTGCCGCTGCGGCCTTGGCTGTAGTGCCCAGTCCTGCGCGTGCCACTGCGTTTGCGGCCTCTGCTGCCGTGCCTGTGGCCAGGCCCCTGCCGGTTGCACCCATGGCGGTAGCGTCCATGCCCACGGCCCGCGTGCCGGTCGTGGCTATGGCGGTGCCAGTCGCCGTGGTGGCGCGGCCCGCCGCGGCCCAGGTGGTCGCTCGCCCGGCGGCCGTGCCGGCGCCGGAATCCAGACCGGCCACGCCACCCGCCAGCCAGGCAGGAGGTGCCGCCACCCAGGCGCGGGACTCAGCGTCCAGCCGCGCAGAAAAAGTCTTTCAGCAAGCCCTGGTGGAGAGCAAGGGCAGCCAGCCGGAGCAGGCGCAGAAGTTGTTGCGGGAGGCGCTGGAGATTCGCCCCCAACACGTGCAGGCCCGCTTGCTGTTGGCCCGCTTGCTGGTACAGGGCAAGCAGGCGGGCGCCGCCGCTGAATTGTTGTCCGATGGCCTGATGCTGCTGCCAAAGCAGTCCAGTTTCATCCTGGCTTTGGCCCCCCTGTGGATGCAGGCCGGCCAGCAAGACGATGCGATGGCCTTGCTTTCCCAAGGCGCCAGGTCGCCTGGAAACGACCCGCAGTACCACGCCTATTACGCCTCGCAGTTGTTGGGCTTGAAACGCCACGCCGATGCGGCGGCGCAGTACCGCATGGCACTGGGTGGCGAGCCCGGCGTGGCGGACTGGCAGATCGGTTTGGGACTTGCGCTGCAAGGTGCCGGCAACAACAAGGACGCGCTCGATGCATTCCAGCGGGTCTATGACACGGGCAACCTCCCGTCGCAAAAGCGGGAGCTGGTGGCGCAGATGATCGTGGGACTCAAGGCGAGAGTAGGCCCTTGAGGCGCGCGGCTTCTTTGCGCTGACTGGATCGAACGCATGGTGTGCTCCCCATCCCTTGCAACCGCCTCACCCGGCACCGTGGCCGTGTCTTGCATGGCATGACCGCACCGAAGCGCAATTTTTTTACCCAACCGCATGACCGCCATAGCTTTTCAAAACACCGTTTCAACCGGAGATCTGCGCATTGATGCCCTGCTGGGCGCCCAGCAGTGGGCCACGACAGGAAGCGGGCCGCTGGAGCTGAGCTACAGCTTTCCGGAGACCGACAGCCTGTGGTCCAACGCGGCCGGGGACTACGCGACCGGGGATGGGTGGGGGCCCGAGAACAATTTTGTACCCTTGTCCGAGGCCGAGCGGGCGGCCGTGCGCCAGGCGCTGGACGCCTGGGCCGCGGTCGCCAACATCCATTTCACAGAGACCGCCGACAACGCCGCGGGCGCTGGCACCCTGCGCTTCGGCTGGACCGACGCGCCATCAACTGCGCTGGCGTTCACCTACGCGCCGGGTTCCGGCGCGAAGGCCGGTGATGTGTGGTTGAACGCACTGGCGGCCTGGGACGGCCTGGAGCCCGGTCTGCATGGGTACACCACGCTGCTGCAGGAAATTGGCATCGCGCTCGGGATGAAGCACCCGTCCGAGGGGACGCGGGTCTTGCCGCCCTACGAAGAAGCCTTCACGGCGACGGTGATCAGCAGCTCCGCGTATGCCGGCGCCATCGGCTCCTGGGTGGACTTCGAGCCGACCACGCCCATGCGGTATGACATCCTGGCGATACAGTCAATGTACGGCCCCAATCTGGATGATCGGCAGGGGGACGACACCTATGTCTTCATTGAAGGACAGCGCTATTTCGAGACCTTGTGGGACGGGGGGGGCAACGACACCATCGTCTGGCAGGCGGCGTCTCAGGGGGCCTTCATTGATCTGGCGGCGGGCTCCTTCAGTGAACTCGGCGCACCACTGAACTACTGGTCGCAGGACTACAACCGCGCATGGACTGAAGGGCTGACCGTGGCCCTGGATTTCGGCACGTCCATCGAGAATGCCACCGGGGGAAATGGCAGCGACTTGCTGATCGGCAACGGGCTGGACAACCGGTTGACACCGGGGTTGGGCGACGACATCGTCCGGGGCGGCGACGGCCAGGACACCGTCGTGCTGGCGATGTTTCCGAATGTGTACGCGCTGGAAGCGTACGAGGGCGGGGAGGTCTTTGGCGGCTACGCGAACTTCAGCTATCTGCTGGACCTGTTTGATGTGGAGTCCGCCGAGTTTGGCAAGACATTCCAGACCACCATTCCCTTAAGCACCCTGGTCTCCGGACAGGCCCAGGTACAGCTCGGTCGCCTGACTGACCTGTACCTGGCCTTCTTCGGGCGCGCCCCGGATGTCTCGGGACTGGAGTACTGGCAGGAGAAGCTGCTGGAGGAAGGCCGCGACTTTGCCACCATCTCCAAGGAGTTCGCCTGGAGCCCGGAGGCACAGGCGCTGTTTCCGCCTGCGGCCAGCAACCGCGCATTTGTGCAGACGGTTTACGCCAACTGCTTCGGGCGCCCGGCCGACCAGGGTGGCTGGGATTTCTGGACTGCCAAGCTTGACAAGATGGGTGCCAGCGGCCTCAATGAGCGGGGGGCCTTTGTGGGCGAACTCATTCTGGGGGCGTACGCCAGCACCAGCGGAACCGAAGACCAGACGCTGCTGACGAACCGCCACGACGCCGCGCTGTACTACGTCAACCAGCTCTCCAGTGCACCGCAGGAAGAGTTCGATGCCGGAATCAACGCCTTGCTGGCGCGGGTCAGTGGTGACCCCAGCACCCTGACCAAGGCCGGGGAGGTGATTGACTACGCGTTTGCACATCCCGTGACCCTGACCGGTGTGATGACAGATGCGGTGCTGCTGGAACAGCTCTGGGGGATCTGAAGCACACCATGGTGCGCCGGGTCGTTCATTGAATCAATTATTTAAATTTAATTAAATTCAAGAGAATGAATTCAATATGGAAAATAAAGACGATTCAACCCTGGATGTCATCAAGTCCAAGATTATTGAACTCCAGTTGAAGGCGGATGAAATCACGTCCAAAGTGCGCTCAGACCGGATTGAGGACATCAAGACGCAGATTTCCCGCTATGCGATTGCCAGGAGCGAGCTGTTTGATGATCAATCGGAGCGGAAAGCGCGCAGGAACGGGCCAACCCAGAAAGTTCAGCGCAAGTACAAGGATGCGTCGACGGGTAAAACCTGGAACGGCGTAGGCCGTCCGCCCGAATGGATCCGGGGACGGGAGTACAGCAGCTTCCTTGTGGCCTAGTTTGCTGTTGGGCTGCCTTGGCTTTGTGGCGTGTGGTCAGGCGGCTCCAGCTTCATGCGAAAGGTGTACCTTCCGTTGCTTCAGTTGATGTTTTGATTTTTATTAAAAAAACGACAAAAACATCCGAGAATGAAATTTATGTCGTAAAAGCTGTTTTTAATGAAAAAAAACAGATTACCATGAGGTTTGGCACTACCTAAGTACACAAAACTGACGTGAACATCTCGCACAACCGCGGTCAGCGCATTCTGGTGGTCGATGACAATGCGGACGACCGGCGCCTGCAATCCAACATGCTGCGAGAGCTTGGCTACCGGCTGTACATCGCCGAGAACGGTCTGGATGGGGTGGAGAAGGCCCGCATGGTGATGCCGGAGTTGATTTTGATGGATGTCTGCATGCCTGGCTGTGACGGGATTGCCGCATGCAGATTGTTGAAGGCGGACAGACAGACGGCGGCGATCCCCGTGATCTTCCTGACCGCTGCGGCGGAGCCAAGCGAAAGGGTGCGCGGGCTGATGGCCGGGGCCGTGGACTACATCGTCAAGCCATTCGATGTGGACGAAGTGCGGTTGCGGGTCAGCATCCACCTGCGTGCGTGGAGCCAGTCCACAGAGACACCGCCGGCCACCAGTCCGAAGCCCGCGACGGAATCCTCGTCCAGCGTTGATGCCATGGTGTTGCGGGCGGCGCAGCGAATGCTCCATGAAAACCTGGCCGAACCACCTGATCTGGCCGGCCTGGCGCGTGCGGTGGGGACCAACACACGCCGCCTGAACGAGGCCTTTCGCAAGTGTTTGGGCGTGACAGTCTTTGAGTACCTGCGGGAGGCCCGTATGGACGCGGCCAGAAAACTGCTGCGGGAAACAACGCTGCCCGTACGCGTCATCGCGAACGATCTGGGGTATGACAATGCCGCCAATTTTGCAACCGCATTTGGCACACGCTTCGGACTGTCGCCGCTGCGGTACCGCAAAGCACCCAGCGAGCCCCTTCAGGGTGACTGGCCCGGGTTGTCGGGCGCGTCATGATGCGCGGGCACTTGCGTCGCCTGATCTTGATCCTCGGATGTCTCGTCTGGATGATCGCTTCGCCCAGTGGGGCGGCACCGCTGGATGTGAGTGCGGTCACGTCGAAAATACACCTTCTGGGGCAGATGAGGGTTCTGGAAGACCCGTCTGCATCCCTGACCCCGTTGCAGGCTTTGTCCAGCTCCGGGTGGAAGCCGGCGACCGCAAGCTTCACCCAGCTGGGCACCACAGATGCCGCGCGCTGGCTCAAATTGCACGTCACCAATCGCAGTGCACATGCTGTCACGCGCTGGCTGGTGCTTGGCAATCCGCGGTTGGAGCACGTTGACTTCTACCGTATCGACCCCGCGACGCAGACGGTGCAGGAAGCGCAACGGACAGGTCTGGCGCACGCCAGCCTGGACCAGCAGATCAAGGGCAAGGACTTCATCTTTGCCATCGCACCCGCGCCATTCGCGCAGTCGCTGTTGTTGGTGCGCGTGCAAGGCCGCACACTTTCCGCCATGGAGCCCGAGCTGTGGGAGCCGCTGCTTTTTCGGGAGCAGGAGGCAGCGAACGATCTGCTTTATCTGGTTTCGATGATGGCGCTGGCGACGGTCACTGTCTTTCTGTTTGCAAACGCGCTGGCCAGTCGCAACTGGATTTTGTTCCTGCTCGCGGCATGGATACTCGTCGGCGTTGCCTACGATTTTTCATTTCACGGGTATCTGAAGCCGTATTTATTGGCGCAGGGCGGAGAGCTGGCTGTCCGCTCGACGCAGGCTTTTGCGACGGCAGGGATTTTGATGGCAGCCATCTTTATCTCGGTGTATCTGAACTATCAAAAACACAATTACTTGCGTTTTTTTCATCAGGTCGTCATCGTCTTCTACGCGGCGCTCCTGGTGTTGGCCCTCTTCGGAGATCTCCGTTGGTCCATTGATCTCTCGTTGTTGGGTATTGTGATTTTGCCCGTCTCGACGCTGGCACTGATTTTGATAAACCCGGTGAATGTCCCGCATCTCAGGCTGTTTAAATCTGTATTTATTTTATTTCTGGTATTGCTCGTGGTGCGGATGGCCATGATTGTGGGGTTCATCCCAAAAATGGACTTATTTTCGTTATTCGCAGCACTGGTCTACAAGCTGTTTATCACGTTCAGCCTTCTCTATGTCGTTGTAAAGCGCTCTGTGGTCCAGGCTGAGTTCCTCGATGCACAGCAAATCAAACTGATGCAGGAAGAGCGCACCCTGCAATTCAGGCTGGAGGAGATGATTGAATTGAGAAGCCAGGCTTTACAGGCCACCCTGGCCGCAGATGAAGCCAACCGCTCAAAAATTGACCTGCTGGCACGCATCGGTCACGAGTTGCGCGGACCCATGAATGCGATCGTGGGGTATGCCGGGGTGCTGTCCCAAAGCAGTGGCCCATCGCGCGAATACGCCAGGAACATAGAGAGGGCATCCCGCAATCTTCTGGAGATGATGGGGCGACTCATTGAAGCGGCCCGCAGCAGCGGAAGCGAGAACCCCATTCCGCTGCAAGCGGTGTATCTGTCCGATTTTTTGCGGCAGAGCGCGACCTTTGCCACGGCATTGGGCCGCAGCAACGACAACAGGGTTACCTACCAGGTGGTGGGCGCGTTGCCCGATGTGGTCCAGTTGGATGGAAGTCACTTGCGGCAGGTCCTGGAGCACTTGCTCTGGAACGCCACAGAGTCCACGCGTGGCGGGCAGATTGACTTTTCTGTGCGGGTGGCACTGGCAGAGGAGGGCGCGTCAGAGCGCTTGATTTTGACCGTCAGCGACACGGGGCGGGGCATACCGGAAGCGGCGTTAGCCACGGTCTTCGAACCCTTCGAACGCGTGGATGCTTCGCATGAGGACCAGGATTTTCGCGTGCGGCTGATGATCTCGCGTCATTGGGTCAAGCGCATGGGCGGAGACATTGAAGTCACAAGCCCGCGGGGCAGCGGGACGACGGTGCAGGTTTCAATCCCGCTGCGGCCGTGCAGCGAGGCGGCGATCCCTGTGCAGGATCTGTACATCGCGGACGATCCCGACCTCCATCTGAATGGCACAGGGCGCCTGGTCTGGGTGGTGGATGATTGCCCTGCTGTGGGCGAAACCCTCTGCGACAACCTGGGGCAGCAAGGGTTTTCCACGCGCGCGCTGACCTGCGGCATGGAAGCGATGGGACGCATTGGACGGCTTGGGGAGAAAATTCCGGAGATCGTCCTGACCGACTTGAAAATGCCCGGCGCCGACGGCCGGCAGGTTTTGAACCGGGTCCGCACACAATGGCCTGGCGTTCCTGTCGTACTGATGACGTCTGCACCAGAAGCAGCATCCGAAGAGGATCTGAAATTTTCAGCCGTACTGTCCAAACCGCTCCGGCTGAACGTGTTGTACAGCACGATGGCGCGATTGCTGGACTTGGATACCACACATGGCCTGAAGACGTCGCCATGAAAAGCCGTCTGCTTTACTGGATAGCTTCGCTGTGCCTGTTGCTGCTGTGGCCAGATGCGCTGCCAGCGCGGGCGCAGATGGTGGACCTGGCCTTGGCGGGTCCACGCGCTGAACTGCTGGGCGCAGTCGAGATGTTGGAGGATGCCTCTGCATCGCTTTCACCCGAGGCCGCTCTGGAGCAGCCTGGCTGGACGGCTGTCTCGGAGAAAGTGAACATGGGCGTGACCGATGCCGCCGTGTGGTTCAGGCTGCGTGTCGCCAATCGGAGCCACGAACATTTGACGCGCTGGGTTGTTTTGGACGCGCCCCTCCTGGAGTTTGTTGACTTTTATCAACGCCCGCTGGTCCGCCCAGGGATGCAGCCAATCGGGAAGAGCGGAGCAGGGCAACCGCTCGAACCCAGGCAGATCAAAGGCAAGTCTTCGATTTTTGCGTTCTTGTTGGCGCCTGATGAGCAGGCGACTTTGTTGCTTCGTGTACAGACGCGCACCAGAATGCGCATGGAGATGGGCGTATGGGAGCCGTTGGCCTACCGCGAGAAAGAAACGACAGATGCCCTGTGGCAACTGCTTCCACTCTCTGCCTTGGCGGTATTGGCTGGCTACACGATGGTGTATGCCGTAGCGCGCAGGAGTCAAAAATTAAAATTGATTGCAATTTTAATTGCAACGATTGCTCTCCATGGCTTTGTTTTCAACGGCTATCTTCAGTACTTTGAAATTTTATCTGGCGAAAATTTTATTTATAGAGCGCCCGAGATCCTCTTGAATGCAATTATTTCTCTCACTGCCTTGTCAACATTAATATGGCTTGATCTGAATCGCCTTAAATATACCTATTATATTTTCTTGTCTTTAATCGTTGCCAGCACCACGCTGGGACTTGCTGCCTTCATTTTAAATTTGAAATGGATTGTGCTTCTTTCCGACTTGTTGATTGTTGCATGTATTTCTTTATGGCCTGTTTTTATCTATGCCACATGGCGACGCAAGGCATTTAAATACATTCAATATTTAATCATTTCCTTCCCCATATGGATTGCAGTCACTCTTAAATTCCTGGCCCAGCTCGGATTGATCCAATGGACCGTGGCGCAGGATCTCACCTTGGCCATGGCATCGACGATCTGCCTTGCGTTGCCGTTGAGTTATGAGGTGATTCGTCGATCGGTTGTGCACCAAAAGACCTTGAGGTCGTCGCAGGAGAATCTGCTGCGTGCAACGCGGGACGATCGTGCAAGGCTGGAAATGTTGGCCAGTGTACGTACGCAGGCACTGCAAGTGGCAGTTTTGTCTGCAGACGAGGGGGAGCAGTTGAAGAAGCGCCTGCTGCGGCTCGTCACGCCCAATTTGCGTCTGCCTGTGAACGACATCACTGCGAACGCAGAAACGATCATCCATCTTGGGGGGGAGGGCGCAGACCAGGGTATGACGATCAAGCGCAGTGCGCAAAAGCTACGTGACTTGATGGGACGTTTGATTGATCTTGCGGAAACGGGCAAGCATCACCAGCCGGCGCGTCTGGCGGCATTCAGTCTGCAGAGCCTGCTGGGCGAAATCATTGTTGAAGCAGAAATTTTGGCAAGAAATCACCGGAATCGTTTTGAATTCAAATTGCACGGCCCTGTTCCAAAGAAAATCAATGCCGACCGCAAGATTTTGAAAAATGCACTGCTGAACATTATTGAAAACGCATCCAAATTCACCAGGGATGGGCACATCGTACTCAGCCTTGAAGCCCCAAAAAAAGAAATACCTTCCGCAGCGATTCCGTCCAATTTGGTGTTCCGGGTCAGTGACACCGGGGTTGGAATTCCGGAGAAGGACATGCCCCGAATTTTTGAGCCATTTTGGCGATCTTCTGACCACAAGGAAAATCATGGCTTGGGACTTGGCCTGTCCACTTCCCGCCAATGGGTTGAGGTCATGGGAGGAGAAATTTCAGTGACAAGAAATGGGGCCGCTGGAACGACCGTAGAAATTGCCATTCCCCTGGAACTGACCGGCGGGCTTGATGAACAGCAAGATGATTCCAACTATTCAAGTAAAGATTTTTTAGTGGATAAAAAATCTTTACTTGAAGATGTGGTTGCGCCGGGGGGTGTGGTGTTGTCCGAGATTTTGAATTTAATTAAATTGGGCGCAATTTCTGATCTGATTGATTTTTCAGAAAATCTTCAGGAAAAAAATCCGGAGTGGAAAATATTTTTGGATAAAATCAAAAACCTTGCGAAAAACTCGGATCTGGATGGATTGAATTCACTTGTGAGGCGGACTTTGCACCGGTATCCCTGACGATTCAGATGGAAAGTGATGGGTGTTTATTTCATCCATCCGCAGGCACATCGTCGATCCGTCTGCGCCTTCCATCGCATCCAGTCAGTTGCTGCGCGGAGGTGGCGATCTCTTCTTGAATAGACGGTATTTCGCCAGGCCATCCCATGAAACTTCTAGCGCGACAGCCACTTCTCTAATTTGGCATACAGAACATCGAGTTCAACCGGCTTCGATATGAAGTCATTCATTCCTGCCGCAATGCACTGATTCCTGTCTTCCACGAAGGCATTGGCGGTCATGGCCAAAATAGGGATTTCCGCATTGCGCCTGGACTGCCTGATTTTTTGGGTTGCAAGCAATCCATCCATGACGGGCATGTTCATGTCCATCAGGATCAGGTCGTAGTCTTTCTCTGATGCCAACTGAACCGCCAGCTCGCCGTTTTCCGCAGTGTCCACGACCATGTGCACCTCTTCCAGCATGAACACGGCGATTTCCTGGTTGATGCTTTCATCTTCGGCCAGCAGTATTCTGGCGC
>ERZ1034365.1078-NODE-1078-length-14383-cov-3.052216_pt1 | contig 14383 bp, 15 predicted proteins | sample MGYA00520615_ERZ1034365 | MGnify/ENA primary metagenome ERZ1034365 (study PRJEB33736, sample SAMEA104284505) | Azolla filiculoides | biome: Urban; feature: Water surface; material: Ditch water | place: Netherlands | collected 2015-10-28 | depth 0-0.1 m ... | reverse complement strand
AGGCCGAGGACTACATAGAAACTGACTTTCGGTTTCTCGATGAGTCCGAGATAATTGAACGGCTCGCGCAATGTGATCTGATCGCGTTCCCTTATGGAGAGTCGCCCGAGTCGGCAACTGGTGCCGCACGTATTGCCTTAGCAGCCAATTGTCCTTTGTTGATCTCTCGCTCCGGTGTGCTAAATGATCTGCAGGGCTACGGTCATCGGTTACGCAACTTGGAAACTTCGGTACTCGCGGAGGGGCTACTGAGCCTAGCCGCCAACCCCGAACTACTACATCTTTATGATGCCGAAAGACTTCAGTTTACACAGCGGTTTGCGTATACCAGTGTAGCAAAACGCTATGCCGCGAATATTAATATTGCGCTAGAGCGCCTTGCCTAATAGGAAACTCACGTGCGAAATATTCTTAATTTGAGTGAAGCCGATTTCATCCTACCTACCGAGGCTTTTGTACAGCGCTGTTTACAAGCGGCAGAGCTCACCAATGCGCAGATTGGCGCTGTAACTTGTCGTCAATTGATTGAGGCGTTACGTGCGGGCCGAACTCGCTCGGAGGTTGCCGATGCACTGGCGCATCTTGCGCGACCATTGTCGGAAACAGGCGCGGATTCGGCTTACAACTTCGTCTCGCAGCCCATGGAGAACTTTATCGTGGCTGAGACGCTCACTAATTTCGCTCCTGGTGATGACGCAGCGTTTCTAGCGTTCGCCGCCCGTAAGGTGCTGGGACGAGAGCCCATACAAGGTGAACTTCTGGCGCTTGAATTTGATTTGCGTAGAAGCGTTACTACGAGAATGGAGAGTATTGAGTGGTTGGTGACTTTAGCGCGAGCACAGGGTCGCCACGTTGTGTGTGAGGGTCTGGAGCAGGTAATCGCGCCTGCACAGGGCGTAGGTTTTACTGTTGGTGCAGGGGGAGTGATGCAGTTTGTTGCGGTACGCAGTACCGGTAATGGGAGCTGGGAAGTAGCTCCTTTCTCTTTGGCACAACGATTGGTTGTTCATAACGGGGGGTGGAAACTACATCCAGGCTGGGTACTCACAGGACCTAAAACAAGTTTCGAAGCAGGCACTTGGTTACTCGAACTTGAGTTTATCCAGTCGCCCACCGCAAGGATGGTGGTTGATGTGGTCGCCAATAGCGGTCTCGATGTGCTGTTTTGTCAAGAATTTGTTGGAAGTGTCGCTGTTGGGATAAAGCTGGATATTCAGGCAAGCCATAAATTTTTAGAGCTGCGCCTGTTAAAGCCCGATCAAGAGGCCAGTTTGTGCTGGATTTTGCCTCGACGTATCGCCCTGGCTCGTATGGAATAAGTGTATGAAAATACCTAATTGGGTCAAACTTGCGCTAAATAAGAAGCTTGGGACAGAAGTTCAATGTTCATTTCAGACAGCCTTACTGTTGGCAAATGCTGCGCGAGACGGAAAAAATTGGCCGCAAGCAGCTGATCGTTACCGCGAGGCACTTGCACACAATCCCGATGAGAAGCATCTCCTTGTACAGCTCGGACACATGTTAAAGGAACTTGGTGACTATGCCGGAGCTGAGCAGCAATATCGGCAGTATGCTCAGATCTATTCTGAGGATTCAGATATTCACCTTCAACTCGGGCATTTGTTCAATCGTCAAGATCGGGTTGAAGAGGCCTTAATGTCCTATGAACGCGCGTTCACTCCAGCGCCGGGGCGCGACCAGCAGCTGAGCTCAGGCACCAAGCTCTGGCCTTAACAGACAGGCGTAATTGGAGTGAGGCCTATGTGCGACTGGTTGAACTAGTAGATGTGCAAGGCCATGCCGATTTAAATACCGTGCTGGGAAATGTATGCAAGGAGCTTGGTAACTTTGACGAGGCATGGTCGCGCTATCGCGCAGCAGAGCAGATCGCACGTTTTCGCGACGATCTTCCTACCCTGCTGGACATCACTATGCAGATGGGGCACCTATGCAAGATCGAACAAAACCCCATGCAAGCATTTACGCATTACGCTCTGATCAAAGACAGCGCTTTGCTACACGGTTTACGCGATCTGTACGAACAGGCGTGGAAAGAAATTCGTTTAGTTAAATCGGAATTTACTTCCGTGTTTGAATAAATCACCCACAATCTAAATACGGAATCCTCATTCTTGCGACTTCTTATTGATGGCTATAACCTCGGTCTTGAGCGTGGTACCGGCGTTGCGACCTATGCACGTAATCTCAGTTATCGTGCGCGAGCCTTAGGCTATGAGGTGAGTGCTCTATATGGAGGTCGATCTACGCGATCAAATGATCCACTCCAAAGTGAAGTTGCTTTTTTTGACGCGGCTAAGCCACCTAAGTTAGGGCGCATGGGAACATTGCGCTGGTTCAATGAAGTGATTACCGCTCCAGCAGGTTGCCGGGTGGACGAGGTAAACCTGTCAGGTGCAGTGCTCTATGACGCTTTGTCCAACCGAATGCCGTCTTTTGATCATTTGTGGAACAGTCCCCGGATTTTTCAGCGCGCGCACTTAGCTTTTCAACATACCAAGCTCGCTTCACCTATTTCATCCCCGCTTCCAATAGATATTGCGCACTGGACTTATCCACTGCCACTCTATGCGAAAGGGTCGCTTAATATTTACACGCTGCACGATTTGGTTCCGCTACGACTTCCACACACAACCCTTGATAACAAACGACGTTATCTTAGAATGTGCCGGTGGATAGCACGAACAGCTGACCACATTGTTACAGTGTCAGAGTGTTCACGTCGCGACATCATCAACCTGCTCGGCGTTCCTGAACATCGCGTTACCAATACATATCAATCGGTTAGCTTTCCGCCAGAATTACTTGCGAAGTCTGACGAGACCGTCCGCCAGGAAATCGAAGGTACATTTGGTCTTCCTTACAAAGGCTATTTTTTATTTTACGGTGCGGTCGAACCCAAGAAAAACCTATCACGTCTAATTGAAGCTTATTTAGGAAGTTCTGTAAGCACACCTTTAGTCATTGTTGGTGCACCTGGTTGGAAATCTGAAGATGAGTTAGTTATGCTTGATGTACTTAAGAATCTACCTACTGGCACAGGCGGGTCACATCGCATAATTCGACTAGAGTATTTACCTTTACCCATGCTTGTAAGTCTCATACGCGGTGCCAAAGCAACTCTGTTTCCTTCGCTATACGAGGGTTTTGGGTTACCAGTCCTGGAGTCAATGTTATTGGGTACACCAGTATTGTGCTCGAATACTAGTTGCCTGCCTGAGGTGGCTGGCAAAGCGGCATTGCTGGTTGATCCATATGATACTCGCGCGATAGCGCAAGGTATTCGCGATTTAGATTCAAATGATGCGCTTCGGGCCACACTATCAAAGGAAGGCCAACAGCAAAGTTCACTTTTTGGTGAGCGGCCATATGAAAATCGGCTTAAGAGTTTGTATGAGGAAGTAATTAACTCAAGAATTAAAAATCGTAAATTTAACTCTTTATTAGATGCTGGCTATTGTGCCCCACAAGATAGTTCGGATAATTTTTAAAAAATCGATGTAAAAATTGTAGTGAATATTTATGGGCAACATAGATGGATGCATTTTTTTTTAATTAAAGAATCAATAAATAGTAACTACTTGAATCTAACAGAAAAGGATGATGACTTAGATGAAAAGCTGATAGATCGCACACATCGTTTCTGGGGTGATGATCGCAACCTTTTTACGAGAGTAGGTAAAGTTGTTGGACGCAGTATGTTGAGTACAGGACATGAAGGACATTTGATTTTCGGTCCATATATTTCGTTGGCTGCGGGATGCTATCGTGTTGCAATTCGAGGTAAGCTTGGTATCAATGGTGCGGCAGGCTCACGCATGGATGTATGTGTAGAAAAAGGAACACGTGTTCTTGTTGAGTCGTCCTTATCTTTGTCTACTGAGGATGATTATGTTGTTTCTCTGGTGATATCGCTAGATACCAATTGCTCTGATCTTGAAGTCCGCGTATTGGTTAAGGCCGAATCAGAGGTCGCAATTTCATTAATTTAAATTCAACCATTATTTTTACAGGATAGGCGACGAGTCTTTGATAACGGCCGTACTATTGGTGATTTAATTTCAATTGGTAGCGATAAACTCGCTGTTACTTTTCAACCGTATGATTGGGTCGGTTTCGAAACAAAAGGATTTGGGGAAAAATTTCTAATTTCGCGCGGATTCGATGTTCTGTGTTTTAAACCAAGTGACAATGATTGGTATCAAGATATTTCACATGACGAAATAAATATTTATGTCTCTAATCTCACAAAAAAATATAAATTTCGCTTGGGATATGGTTCCAGCATGGGTGCTTATGGCTTGCTTTATTTTGCTGGCGCACTTAATTTAAACAAAGCTATTGTATTTAGCCTGCAATATTCAATTGATCGAAAACTCGCGCCATTTGAAACAAGATGGGAACATCGGGCGTTAGCTATTAATTTCTTACATGACTCGATGACTGATATTCATGGCATTGGAGTCACGATCATATATGGTCCACGTGAGAGGTTCGAGAGTTACCACGCCGATCTTATTCGGCAGCGTTTCCCTGAAGGTCAAAACGTCACATTCCCTTTTACTGGGCACCCAAGTGTGATTGCTCTTCATGAATGCGACATGTTAAGTAAGACTTTTGACGATGCTTATACAGCTGGTAATGTTGATGTACGCGGGATTAGGAATGTCATAAGAATAAAAAGTAACCATTATGCAACTAATCTTCTACGGCGAACATTACAAAATCAAAGTAATCGGTCAATACATACATTTAACTTAATTGCAAAACATAGATTTGCAGACCATCCATGGGTGTTGAAGCAAGGACTTGAATTGGGACGTGAATTTGCGTTGCGCGGATTTATTGATGTAGCATGCTCTTTTGCTCAAAAAATCGCACAGATTTACAATAATGCATTTGCGATTAGTTCTGACAATTCAATCAACACACCTCCACTAGTACCTAAAATACTCGCTGACGAAGCACGAGACTGGCGAGCCAAAATCTACCGCTTTCGTGCAAATGATATTCGATTAAGCACTCATGCCGGAAAGCTTGATGGACTCAATATAATTAGTACCAGTAAGGAAGGATGTCTAATTTTCGGACCCTATATTTCATTAGAGTCGGGAGTTTATGGTATTTTTATTCGAGGTGCTTTTAACCAAAATAGTGCTTGTGGCGTGCATGCTGATGTGGCTATAGGACGAGGAAGTAAAATTCTTGCAGGTATAAATCTGACCACTCCCGATGAGGGAGACTGTTTGGCATTGCTAAAGGTCGTGATTGATATTCCATGCACCGATCTTGAGGTTAGGGTTTGGGTGAAAAAAAATTCTAACGTCAGTATTTCAATGTTAGAAATTCAACCCTATAGCTCACCTGAGTCGGAAAATATGGTGCAATAAATTTTCCAATTTGCATCAAATTCTCGAATGAATATTTTTGACCAAAACGAAGCATAGTGATTGCAAGTTTCTGATAGAGATATGCCTTATTTGGATAGATGGGATATTAGTTAATTTTAGATAATTAAAACGAGTTAAAAACTGTTATTGACAAAGTTTTCTCTAGTCAAGTATTTTTTATCATACTTCAAAGACTGCAGGTACGGCAATACCTGTGTGGTTAGAAGAATCACTAGGCTTGGGTTGTGTTACGCCAATGCATTTGTGGTGCAATCACCGAGAACTGATAAGACAATGGGGCGGAGCATATTGGTTAATATGCGCACACACTCATTTTAAAAATTAGCAAAGGCTTGATCCTCGCCATTAGTACGTAATTTTCTTCCGTAATCCCATTGATCGGGATATTTCATGGCTTTATTTTATAAGACGTTAAGGATCTATATCAAAAAGCCAGAACCGGGGAGGTCAAAAACTTCACCGGCATTTCATCATCTCATGGCCCGATATTCGCCGCAATGAAGCCGGTTTTTCGTTCTAATTAACAAGGCCAGTCCATGACACCTATGACGGCCACGACGCCGATAACGCAACTTCCGCTGGTTGATATCAGTGACCTCATGGCCCAAAGCGGGGTCGCGTTTGGCACCAGTGGTGCGCGCGGCCCTGTGGTGGCCATGACCGATGCAGTGTGCTTTACCTACACGGCTGCCTTTTTGCAGCATATGGCCAGCGTGGGTGAGTTTGCGCCGGACACGCCTGTAGCCCTTGCGGGTGACTTGCGGCCAAGCACGCCGCGTATTCTGGCCGCATGCGTGGCGGCCATACAGGCGCAAGGCGGCGTGCCGGTGTTTTGCGGCTATGTGCCTTCGCCGGCACTGGCACTGCATGCGTTTTCGCTAAAAATTCCGTCGCTCATGGTCACGGGCAGCCATATTCCTGATGACCGCAACGGCATCAAGTTCAACCGCATGGCGGGTGAGGTTTTGAAGCCCGACGAAGCGGGCATTAAAGCCCAGCAAGTTGCCCTGCCTGCGGGTATGTTTGACGCGGCAGGTGCCTTGCTGCTGCCGCAGGCGTTGCCTGCGGTGCTTGATGTGACCAGTGAATATGTGCAGCGGTACGTGCGCTTTTTTGGGGCAGATGCCTTAGGCGGCATGCGCGTGGGGGCGTACCAGCACTCTGCAGTGGGGCGCGACCTGCTGGTGACGTTGCTGCAGGCGCTGGGCGCCGAGGTGATGATCCTGGGGCGTTCGGCCACGTTTATTCCGGTAGACACCGAGGCGGTGCGCCCGGAAGACATAGCGCTGGCGCGGCAGTGGGCTGCCGAGCATGGGCTCGATGCTATTGTGTCTACCGATGGCGACTCGGACAGACCGCTGGTGGCCGATGAGCATGGGGAATGGCTGCGCGGCGATGTGCTGGGTATTTTGTGTGCCCACTACTTGGGCGCGCAGTGCGTGGCTACGCCAGTGAGCAGCAATACAGCGCTTGAGAAGTCTGGCTGGTTTACGCACACGCCGCGCACTCGCATTGGCTCACCCTATGTGATAGAGGCCATGCAGACGGCGCTGCAGCAGGGCTTGCCGGGCGTGTGCGGCTACGAGGCCAATGGCGGCTTTTTAATGATGAGCGCAATGTGCGTCGAAGGGCGCGAGTTGGCGCCACTGCCCACGCGCGACGCGGTGCTGCCCATGCTGGCGGTGATGGCCAGCGCACGTGCCAAGGGCTGCGTGGTGTCGGCATTGCTTGACGCCTTGCCAGCCCGGTTTACCTGCAGCGACCGGATTCAGAACTTTCCCACGGCCCTCAGTCAGGCACGCTTGGCGTTGTTGCAGACAGGCAGCGATGCCGGGCAGCGGCAGGCGTTTGAGCAGATGTTTGGCGAGGTATCGGGCACGGTACTTAACCTGAACACCACCGATGGTTTGCGTGCCACGTTTGCCAACGACGAGGTGATTCATCTGCGCCCGTCTGGCAACGCGCCAGAGCTTCGCTGCTATACAGAGGCGCCATCGGCACAGCGTGCGGCTGCGATCAATCTGGCCGCGCTGAGCGTTTTGGCGACCTGGCGAGACGTGTGATGACATTGGCTGCCACACTGTTTCCGGCTACCGGTGCAGGCGTCGCTGCCGAAGGCATGGTTGGGTTGCGCAATGCCGCGGGTGACGTTGCTATGGTGAGTCCATACGGCGGGCAAGTGTTGTCTTGGTGCATCGCCGCAGGCAATGAGCAGCTCTATTGCAGCCCGCAGGCCGTTGCCGGGAAAGGGCGAGCCATACGGGGCGGCATGCCAGTTTGCTTTCCGCAGTTCGCCAATTGCGGGCCGGTCGCCAACTTGGCCAAGCACGGTTTTGCCCGCACCTCAATTTGGCAGCTTGCTGGCGAGTTGATTACCGGGTCAGGTTGTGAAACAGCCAGTGCTCGATTGGTATTGCAGGACTCTGCGCTCACCCTTGCGGCTTGGCCTTACGGTTTTGCGCTGGAGCTACAGATCAAGCTGGGCTCAGGCTGGCTGGAGTTGCAGTTGCAGGTGATGAACACCGGCAGTTCGGCTTTTGACTTTACTGCGGCTTTGCACACTTACCTGGCCACCGCTGATGTCAGGCAGGCAGCACTTTGCGGCCTTGAAGGCATCACATATGCAGACGCACTGAAGCAGAACGAAACAGCAACCCAGGCTTATCCGGCGCTGCAGTTCGTGGGCGAACTGGACAGGGTTTACCACGGCACACCGCGTTCCCTGCAATTGCAGCAAAGCGGCCAGCCGCACTTGCGCATTGAACAGCAGGGGTTTGCCGATACCGTGGTATGGAACCCCGGTCCGGCCAAGGCGGCAGCTTTGGGCGACATGCCTGCGGATGACTGGACGCGGATGCTCTGCATAGAGGCGGCTCAGGTCAAGACCCCCGTACAACTACAGCCGGGCAACATGTGGCGAGGCGCACAGCGCCTGATTCGCAAAACGCACAAGAAGTACGAGGCACGTTTATGAGCAGAGTTTTGATTACCGGTGCCGATGGTTTTACCGGCCGCTATCTTGCAGCAGAACTGCAGCGTTTGGCTGCGCAAGGCTGGCTGCGGTATCTTGGCTTTGTGCCAGAAGCCGACTTGCCTGCCTTGTATGCCGGTGCCCGTGCCTTTGTTTATCCGTCTGTCTACGAAGGTTTTGGCCTGCCCGTGCTAGAGGCCATGGCGTCCGGTGTGCCGGTGGTCGCCTCTATCTACTCTTCATTGTCGGAAGTCACGCAAGGCGCGGCTCAACTGGTTGACCCTGACGATATTGATGCACTGGCCCTGGGCCTCCAAACAAGTTTGAGTGACGAGCCCTGGCGTGCAAACGCATGCAGAACGGGCCTGGCAGTGGCCCGAAGTTTTACGTGGAGCCGCTGCATAGACCAGACTGTCGATGTGTATAAAAAAGTGATGCGCTGCACCACGGCCTGAATATCAAAAATATGAGAGTTAAAAGTATGAAATCGAAACCTGTTGGTGCACCAAAATTCTCTGCTTCTTTGCTGGCTACACTGCTTGCAGCAACTGTTGTGGGCATGCTCAGTGGTTGCTCCACCTACCCGACATGGCTGCCTTCCTCAGGCCCGAGCACAGAGCAAGTACAACTGACGCCTGACACGCCCAGCGGCTCAGGCATTCAGATTGTGGAGGTTAATGATGCGGTGGCACGCAAGGTAATGGTCAGCCAGAAGCAAAGCCTGTTTTCTGAAACCTTTGCCGTTACAACTCAATCGGGCTATGTCATTGGCGCGGGTGATGTGATTGAAGTGTCGATTTGGGAGGCGCCGCCTGCAGCCTTGTTTGGCAGCGGCGCCATCGACCCGCGTTCGGGGCCAGCCACCACGCGGGTGACTGCTTTCCCTGAGCAAATGGTCAACAGCGACGGAATCATCAACATTCCGTTTGCCGGGCAGATCACCGGAGCCGGGCGCACCCCGCAACAGATCGAGGCCGACATTGTCAAGCGGCTCAAGGGCAAGGCGAATCAGCCCCAGGTGCTGGTGCGCGTGATTCGCAACAACACCGCAAACGTGACGGTGGTGGGCGAGGTGGCCACCAGCACGCGCATGCCGCTGACCGCGCGGGGTGAAAGGCTGCTGGATGCCCTGGCTGCGGCAGGTGGCGTGCGTCAACCGGTAGGCAAGATGACGCTGCAAATCACGCGGGGCAACCAGGTGCAGGCATTGCCCCTGGACACCATCATTCGGGACCCTAAACAAAATATTGTGTTGCTGCCAGGGGATGTGGTGACTTCACTGTTTCAGCCTCTGAGCTTCACCGTTCTTGGTGCCACCGGCAAGAATGAGGAGTTGAATTTTGAAGCGCAGGGTATATCACTGGCGCAGGCGCTGGCCCGTGCGGGTGGCCTGCAAGATGCCAGGGCCGATGCACAGGGTGTGTTTATTTTCCGGCTTGAGTCACCTGCAGCGCTTGATCTGAACGGCAAAACCGTGCCGACCACGCCCGAGGGAAAAATACCGGTGATTTACCGCGTGAACCTTAAAGACCCGGCGACTTTCTTTGTGGCGCAGAGTTTTCCGGTGCAGAACAAAGACGTACTGTATGTTTCCAACGCACCTGCGGCCGAGCTGCAGAAATTTCTGAACATTGTGGTTTCCACCATTTACCCGATTGTGAATATCAGCACGACCTTTCGCTAACGCGGGCTGAATTCCAAATGCATGAAATCTCAATCGATGTAACCCGCTTGTTGGGCCGGTTCATGAAGGGCCGCTTGCCAACGGGGGTGGATCGGGTGAGCCTGGCTTATATACAGTATTTTTCCAGGCGGGCAAAAGCGTTAGTGCGGCTCAAGGGGCGCACGCTGCTGCTGACCAATGCGGTGTCGCTGGAATTGATTCGCAAGTTGCTGAAGCAATCCCTTGATTTCCCGCGGACGACTCTCTGGCTGCTGGGGCGAGAGTGCCTTAAATTTCAACAGCACCAAGAACTCCAGGGTGCTTTCATGTTCAATACCGGCCACAGCGGTTTGGAGCAGGCGGCTTATCCGGACCAATTGCGGCGGCAGGGCGTACGACCCTTGTTTCTCGTTCATGACCTGATTCCGATCAGCCATCCGGAATATTGCCGGCCGGGTGAGTTGGGCAGGCACCTGACCAGGATGAACAATGTTTTGGACCTGGCAAGTGGCGTCATTGCCAATTCGCAAGCGACACTGGACGAACTGGCCCACTACGCCATCAAGACGGGTCGGTCCATGCCGCCCGCTGTTGCTGCACTGTTGGCTTCGCCTGTGTTTACGCCGCCGCTGGTTACGCGCCCGCCTATCGCTGCGCCCTATTTCGTGATCCTCGGGACCATCGAGCCACGCAAGAATCACTGGCTGTTGTTACAGCTGTGGCGCAGATTGGTTGAGCGCCTGGGAACGCGTGCGCCCAGGCTGGTGGTGATCGGACAGCGTGGATGGGAATGTGAAAACGTGGTGGACTTACTGGAACGCTGCGAGCCCTTGCGCGGCTTTGTGACCGAGCTGTCGGCCTGCTCCGATGCCGATATGGTGAACTATCTGCACCATGCGCGCGCGCTGCTGTTTCCGTCGTTTGCCGAAGGTTACGGCATGCCGCTGGTTGAAGCATTGGCCGCAGGTGTTCCGGTCATTGCAAGTGATTTGCCGGTGTTTCGCGAAATTGCGGGCGATATACCTGACTACCTCGATCCGCTGGACGCCATGGGCTGGATGGCGCGTATCGAGGCCTATACCGACACTGACTCTCTGGAGCGAACCGCGCAACTCAACAGAGTTGCACATTTTGTGCCTCCAAGCTGGTCGGCGCACTTCGAACTGGTTGAAGACTTGATGAGACGTGCGCGATGACGCGGCCGGCAATGCCTGTCTCTCCAGAAATCACTGGCGTGAGCAGGCCCCTGCCCGCCCACGTTTTCGCTTACGGATTTTCTCTGAGAAAGCGCCCTATCGTGCGCCACTTTGTGACGGGCACGACGGTACGTTTCGTTCGCCACGCCCGGCATGTACCGCCGGGCAGTACCTTGTTGCTGTGGGGAAGTGGTTTGCCACCCACCGGGCTGGCAACGGATGTTCTAGTGGTGCGGATGGAAGACGGGTTTTTACGCTCGGTTGGCCTGGGGGCTGATCTGGTGGCTCCGGTTTCTTGGGTGATCGATCAACGTGGCATTTACTACGATGCTACCCGGCCCTCTGACCTGGAATGCGTATTGCAGGCAACCGCATTTACCAGCGAATTACTACAACGCGCCGCAGACTTGCGTCACCGAATTGTTGAAAGCGGACTCACCAAATACAACGTAGGGACTGGTGGCTGGCGCTGTGTATTGCCTGGCGCGCAGGTGATTTTGGTGCCCGGCCAGGTAGAGACCGACGCTTCAATACAGTTTGGTGCGCCGGGAATTTCCAGCAACATGGGTTTACTGCATGCAGTCAGGCAGGCCAACCCAGACGCTTATGTTGTGTACAAGCCGCACCCGGACGTGGTGGCCGGGCTTCGCGCCAAAGGCCAGGGAGAAAGCGAAGCCCTGCGCTGGTGCAACGAAATGGTGAGTGATGTTGCGATGAGCGACATGTTGGCTGCGGTGGATGAGGTCCATGTGCTGACCTCGCTGGCAGGCTTTGAGGCGCTTATGCGCGGCAAACAGGTGGTGTGCTACGGCCAGCCTTTTTATGCCGGTTGGGGGCTGACCCGGGATGTGCTGCCGGTGCCCAGGCGTACCCGGCGTTTGTCGCTGGATGCACTGGTTGCCGGTACGCTGATTTTGTACCCCACTTATGTTAGCCGGAGCGGTAGCGGCCGCATGGCCACACCAGAGCAAGCGCTCGATGAGTTGCTGAGCTGGCGCGCGGCTGTGGCCGCGAAAAGTTTGCCTTTTTGGCGCAAGGCGTTGCGTGCAGTGTTGCGTATTTCGGGGAGCAAGCGATGATCAGAGGTGGAATTTCGATATTCAAAGGCAGGCGGGTGCTGCTGTTGCAGGGACCACTGGGGCCTTTTTTCAGCAGGTTGGCTTTTGACTTGACACAGGCTGGTGCAGTCGTGTCCAAAATTGACTTTAACGGTGGCGACTGGGCATTTTCCCCACGGGGATCGATCACCTTCAGGGGGAGAGCATCGGCGTGGCCGGCTTTCTTTGAGAACGTCTTGAACGAGCGCAGGATTGATATGGTCTTGTTGTTCGGGGACTGCCGGTCGATGCACAGGGAGGCACATGAAATAGCGGCCAAGCGCGGCATCGAGTTGGGGGTGTTTGAGGAAGGCTACGTGCGGCCCGACTACATTACCTTGGAGCGTTTTGGAGTCAATGGGCATTCCAAAATTTCTCGCGACCCAGATTTTTATTTCAACACGACACCACAAGAACTTCCGCCGACCATCGAGGTTGACGGCAGCTTTTGGCAGGCAACCAAGTGGGCAGTTTTGTACTACTTGGCCAGCGCACTGCTTTATCCGTTTTTCCGACACTACCAACACCATCGACCACTCACGCTTTGGGAGGGTTTACCGTGGCTCCGGGGTACTTGGCGCAAGCATTTTTTTGCTCAAAAAGAAAAAGGCATATTGAAGGAGCTTGCAACGACGCGATCAAAGCAGTTTTTTCTTGTGGCGCTGCAGGTGCACAACGATGCGCAAGTGCATGTGCATTCAGACTTTGATTCGGTGGCAGCATTTATTGAGGATGTGGTGTTTTCGTTCATTCAATTCGCGCCGCCCGACACCGATCTGGTTATCAAACACCATCCGCTGGACCGCGGTTACCACGACCACTCAAGACTGATTAATAGCTTATTGAGCAAGCATGGTGTGCAGGCACGCGGCCGCTACATCCATGACCAGCATTTGCCAACGTTGCTAGAGAATGCGCGTGGTGTCGTGCTAGTAAACAGCACCGTGGGCCTTTCAGCCTTGCATTACGGAACGCCGCTGATGGTTTGTGGTTCGGCAATTTACGATATGCAGGGTCTGACTTATCAAGGGTCACTGCACACGTTTTGGAGTGAAGCCCAAACGATGTCAATGGATCGCGAACTCTATGAGCGTTTTCGGAACTATTTGATCGAGAACACCCAACTGAATGGGAGCTTTTACAAAAGACTAAATATTGCTGGTTCACGTGCAGGTCTGATGTGGGCAAAGCCTGTCGATAATCACTAAATAGTAGATTTAGCGATTATCAATGCCATTAAAATTGACATTATCGATGTTTTAGCACAATAGGCTTGGATTGTGTCAAAAAATCGAAGACAGGGGAACCTCTCACGCCGGGGGGCGGGGGTGAAATCAGAAGGGCAGAACTTCCACAGGCCCGAAGTCGCAACCCATCCCAAGAGGACGGGTAACGGTAACGGGGAGTGAAACAACCAAAGACGCGGGCCGTGTCGAGAGCCGGCCGATTGCGGGGATCCTGGTTCCAAGGTGTGCAGTTCGATGGCACCGAGGCAACCCGAGTTCGACAGTTAACAGGCTGCTGAAATACCCGGCGCAAACCAGTGCGCGCCGCGCGGGGTATCTGTTTTTTCACCCCATCTTTCCGCAATGTGAACTTCCGGCTCTTCCCGAACCCGTTTTCACCGTTTTGAGCCTCTTCTCCCCGCATTTCCCGCGCCTCACGCCGCCTGCAGACGGATTTGCCCCAGCGTGCGCATGCGCGTGAGGTTGTAGGCGGCCATCGTCAGCACAAAGATCTGATCCACCTTTTTAAGTCCGCGCACCATCACCTGGCGGATGCGCCCCACGGTCTTGGCCCAGCCAAAGCCCTGTTCGATGAGTTTTCTCTTTTTCACCGAGATGCTAATACGCCAATCCAATATCAACACGGATCGCATTGGGAGGCCACCAACGCCTCCGCCATCCCCCGGATCGCCCCCGACATCGTCAGCCTCTCCAGCCATTCCGCCGGAATCCCGCTTTCCCCGTAAAACGCCCCGGCAATCTGCCCCGCCTGTGCCGCCGTGGTGTCGGCATCGTCACCCA
>ERZ1034365.1076-NODE-1076-length-14398-cov-3.466867_pt1 | contig 14398 bp, 11 predicted proteins | sample MGYA00520615_ERZ1034365 | MGnify/ENA primary metagenome ERZ1034365 (study PRJEB33736, sample SAMEA104284505) | Azolla filiculoides | biome: Urban; feature: Water surface; material: Ditch water | place: Netherlands | collected 2015-10-28 | depth 0-0.1 m ... | reverse complement strand
GCGAGCCCGAAACCCAGATCCAGCGCGTGATGCAGCGCAACGGCTGGCCGCGGTCCCAGGTCCTGGCCGTGCTGGCGGCACAGGCCAGCCGCGAGCAAAGACTGGCGATCGCCGACTGCGTGATCGATAACGAAGGCGTCACGCTGGCCGAACTCGGGGCTCAGGTCAGGCAGCAGTGGCAACAGCTCGGTCGGCGATTCGGGCTATGATGGCCAGTTAAGCCTGAAATCCCGGTGCGTGCCCTGTGATCCTCTACGAGTACCCCTTCAACGAACGCATTCGCACCTACCTGCGGCTGGAACATCTGCTGCGCCGGCTCGGTGAGCTGGTGTCACGCACGCAAGCGGTCGACCATCATTACGCGATCCAGACCCTGTTCGAGCTGATGGACGTCAGCTCGCGCTCCGATCTCAAGTCCGAGGTCATGAAGGACATCGAGCGCCACAAGCAGGTGCTCAACGGCTACCGCGACAGCCCGTCGATCTCGGAGCAGGCACTCGACGACTTCATTGCCCAGTTCGATGCCTGCTTCGCCGCGCTCAACAGCGACGCCGGCAGGGTCGGCTACAGCCTGAACGGCAACGAATGGCTGATGTCGGTGCGCAACCGCATGGCCATCCCGGGCGGAACCTGCGAATTCGACCTGCCGGTCTATCATGAATGGCTACACCGGCCAGTGGCCGCGCGTCAGCGTGACCTGGCCCAATGGTCGGCCGAGTTCGAAGGCCTGAGCCGCGCCTTGGCCCTGCTCATGAAGCTGCTGCGCGACAGCGGCATGCCGCACAAGGTCGTGGCCACGGACGGACAGTTCCAGCAAGCTCTGCCAGCGGGCCGCAGTTTCCAGTTGCTGCGACTGCGGCTGGACCCGGCGCTGGGCCTGGTGCCCGAGATCAGCGGCAACCGCCTGCTGTTCTCGGTGCGACTGATGCAGCGCAGCGTTGACGGCCGCCTACAACCAGCACTGGCCAACATACCACTCGAAGTGACGCTCTGCGCCTGAGGGGAGAATCGATGAACCAAGCCCAGGGACCCCAGGCCTTCGAAGCCCGGACTGTCAAATGCCCGGCCTGCGGCGGACCGAGCCGCTATGCGCCCGACAACCGCTACCGACCCTTCTGCTGCGAGCGCTGCAAGAACCTGGACCTGGGCGCCTGGGCCAGCGAGGAGTTTCGCGTCCCGACCACGCCGCCGCTGGAGCCCGCTCCGTCCGAGGACAGCTGGCGCTCCTGAAGGCAGCCAGTCAGAGCCAGCCCACAGCCGCCTAGACGAGCTGATCAGCCTCCTGCTGCAACCACTCGAGCACCGGCACGGTGCCGGGCAGCACCGGCTCGACGTTGACCGGCAGGGTCTGCCACTCGAAGGCCTGGCCTTCGTGCATCTGCAACTCGCCACTCCAGTCATAGACCTTGCAGAAGTTGAGCCGTACCAGCGCATGCGGATAGTCGACCAGCTTCTCGTGCCAGGGATGGGCCTGGCCGATGGTGACGCCGATCTCCTCCTGCAGCTCGCGCCGCAAGGCCTGCGCCACGCTTTCGCCGGCCTCGAGCTTGCCGCCCGGGAATTCCCAGTAGCCCGCGTAGACCTTGCCGAGCGGTCTTGTCGTCAGCAGGAAGCGGCCCTGGGCGTCGATCAGCACGCCGACGGCAACCTCGGTGACCGGCCGATCCGCCCCACCCTCGCGCGGCAACTCGCCGTCGGCAACCAGCAGCCCGCTCATGCGTCGGCCTCGGCGTCGGCCATCGGATTGGCATCGCGGTTGCCGGCGTAATGGCGCGCGAACTGGTAGGCGACCCGGCCGCTGCGCGAGCCGCGCTCGAGCGCCCAGACCAGGGCCTGCGGCCGCGCGAGCTCGAACTCGGATTCGGGCACGCCATAGCAGGCCAGCCATTGCCAGGCCACGCTCAGGTACTCGTCCTGGCTGAAGGGGTAGAAGCTGATCCAGAGTCCGAAGCGCTCGGACAGCGAGATCTTCTCCTCGACCGCCTCGCCCGGATGCAGCTCGCCGTCCTCGCTGTGGCGGGCACCCAGGTTGTCCTTCATGGTCTCGGGCAGCAGATGGCGCCGGTTGCTGGTCGCATAGATCAGCAGGTTGTCACCGGTGCTCGAGACGCTACCGTCGAGGATGGACTTGAGTGCCTTGTAGCCGGGCTCGCCGCTCTCGAAGCTGAGGTCGTCGGCAAACACGATGAACTTCTCGGGCCGGTCCGCCACCAGCTCGACGATGTCGGGCAGGTCGACCAGATCGTCCTTGTCGATCTCGATCAGGCGCAGTCCGCGCGGCGCATAAGCGTTCAGGCAGGCCTTGATCAGCGAGCTCTTGCCGGTACCGCGCGCGCCGGTCAGCAGCACGTTGTTGGCCGGCAGGCCGCGCACGAAATGCTCGGTATTGCGCTCGATCTTGTCCTTTTGCAGCTCGATTTCCTGCAGGTCGGCCAGCGCGATCGGCGCCATATGACGCACCGGCTCTAGCCGGCCATGGCCACCACGCTTGCGGTAGCGAAAGGCGACCGAGGCCTGCCAGTCCGGCGCGCTCAGGGGCTGCGGCAGCACCGCCTCGATGCGCTCGATCAGGGATTCGGCCCGCTGCAGCAGGCGCTCGAAGGCTTCGTTCATGGTGCGGGACTCAGCTGCGGTAGTCGGCGTTGATCGTCACGTAGTCGTGGCTGAAGTCGCAGGTCCAGACCGTGTCGGCCACCTCGCCGCGGCCCAGGCCGACGCGGATCGTGATCTCGCTTTGCGCCATCACGCGCGCGCCGTCCTCCTCGCGGTACTCGGGGCGGCGACCGCCCTGGCTGACCACATGGACATCGTCGAGGTGCAGCTCGATCAGGCCCTGGTCGAGGTCATTGATGCCGGCGTAGCCGACCGCGGCCAGGATGCGGCCCAGGTTCGGGTCGCTGGCGAAGAAGGCGGTCTTGACCAGCGGCGAATGCGCGATCGCGTAGGCCACCTTCAGGCATTCCTCGGTGGTCTTGCCACCCTCGACCCGCACCGCGATGAACTTGGTCGCGCCCTCGCCGTCGCGCACGATCGCATGCGCCAGCGTGCGCGCGACCTCGGTCATGGCGGCAAGCAAGGCCTGGCCGTCGGCGCTGGCCAGGTCGGTGACCGGCGCATTGCCGGCCTGGCCAGTGGCGATCACGATGAAGCTGTCGTTGGTCGAGGTGTCACCGTCGACCGTGACGCGGTTGAACGAGGCGTCGGCCAGCTGCTTGGCCAGCGCCGGCAGCAGCTCGGGGGCAACGGCCGCATCGGTGGCGAGGAAACCCAGCATGGTCGCCATGTTCGGGCGGATCATGCCGGCGCCCTTGGAGATACCGGTCACGCAGACGGTCTTGCCGTCGACCTGGGCCTGGCGGCTGGCGGCCTTGGGCACGGTGTCGGTGGTCATGATGCCCTCGGCGGCCTTGAGCCAGTGGTCAGCCTGCGCATCGGCCAGCGCGGCCGGCAAGCCGGCGACGATGCGGTCGACCGGCAACGGCTCCATGATCACGCCGGTCGAGAACGGCAGGATCTGCTCGGGCGAGACGCCGAGCTGGCGCGCCAGCGCGATGCAGGTCGCGCGCGCGTCGACCAGACCCGGCGCGCCGGTGCCCGCATTGGCGTTGCCGGTGTTGATCACCAGCGCGCGGATGCCGTGCTGCGCGCTCAGGTGCTCGCGGCAGACCTGCACCGGTGCGGCGCAATAGCGGTTCTGCGTGAAGACACCAGCCACGGCCGTGCCCGCGTCGAGCAGGAAGACGGTCAGGTCCTTGCGATTGGCCTTGCGCACGCCGGCTTCGGCGATACCGATCTTGACGCCCGCGATGGGCAGGAGGCTAGCGGCCTCGGGTGCGGTCCAGTTGACTGCCATGCTTGACTCCGAATAGGGTGAATGGACTTCGGCCCACGGGCCGGATGACCGCGCGCATGGGCAATTGCTGCGATTCTAGAGTCTGCGTGTGATCACTTCTGCCGCGGTGCTGCAGGCGACGGCATCGTACCCCGCTCCTGCAGCACGGGTGCAGCCGGCGGCGGCGTGACATCGATCACGTACTGACGCTGCTTGACACAGCTGATTGCGCCAACATTATTGCCCTCGTAGACCAGATTGCCATCGACCGGCTTGCGCGATGCGCGCTCGGGGGTGAGCACGTAACAGATCACATCGGCCTGCGCGTCGTAGAGCTTGAGGATCACCGCCTGCGGCTGCCCCGCATCGAACACCTCCACCAGTTGCATGGGCTTGGCTTTCTGGGCGAGCGCGACGCCCGCTGCACCTGCGAGCAGGACGGGAAACAAGAATTTGAGGATCGGCTTCATATGGAAAGACATTATCTGGCTTCTGGCAATGTAAAAAGGGCTGCCCGTAGGCAGCCCCTTGTCAAGTCTCAGACCTCAGGTCAGGACTTAGAAGCTCCAGCCCACACCGGCGCTGACGGTCGCATCGCTACCGCTGAAGCCCACCGCGAGGCGACCGACCGTGCTGGCATCGAAGCGGGCGTTGCCCCCCAGAGCCAGTGCGCTCTCGCCCTTGTAGTGGCCCAGGCCGACACCGAAGTTGTACTGCTTGCCCGACTCGAGCGCCGGGATACCGGCGATGGCCGAGGCACCCGCGATACCACGGCGAGCTTCGGTGCGGTTGTCGCTGATCTGATTCTGCAGGTTGCTGTTCACAGAATTGAGCTGATTCAGATTGACCGCATCGGTACCAGCGGTAGCCGGGCCAACGCCCTGCAGACGGTTACCGTTGAACGTCACGGTAGTGCCTGCAGCAACATCGACAGTGCCACCCGAGCCACCCAGGTAGGCGTTGGGCGCAGTGATCGAGTTCGAGGCATTCACATTCGCTACGTTGTAGTTGGTCGCATTGACAGTGGTCGCGGTCAACGTGTTGACACCCGAGATGTTGTTGGCACCCGAGGTGGCGTTGTTGACGTTGATCGCTCCGGAAACGACACCACCCGTTGCCGTCAGCAGTCCGCCAACCGAGGTGTTACCCATGGTTTGCAGCGTGCCGTTGACGGTGGTGTTGCCAGCAGAGAGCGTGCCCGTCACAACGGCGTTGCCATTGTTCTGCAGTGCGCCGTTGTTGGTGATTCCAGCCGTGGTAGTCAGGCCGGTCACGCCCAGGGTACCCGCCACGGTCGCGTTGCCACCCACCGAGGTGTTGCCCACGATGTTCACGCCCGCGTTGCTGAACGTCGCGCTGCTGGTTCCACCACTGATGCTGCTGCTGGTGCTGCCCGTGATGGTGTTGGTAGCGCCGCTGATACTGTTGGCTCCCGTCGACTGAATCGTAGTGCTGGTATTGCCAGCCCCGCCGATCGAAACCGCGGTGTTGGTACCACCCGCGCCATTGTCGGTACCGGTCACGACAATAGCCGCCGTCTCGCTCGTTGTCGCCGTTCCAACCGACAGCGTCGCCGCTGCATCCTGCAGCAGCAGGCTCGAGGAGTTCGTGCCACCAGTCAGCAGGGTCTGAGTCGCGGTGACGCTCAGGCCGTGACCGTCGAGGCCGTTGCCTGCATCGGCGACATTGTTCAGCAACGAGACTCCACGGCCATCCTGCGCCATGTTCAGGGCGGCGATCTTGCCCGTGACGCCGTCGGCCTGGCCGCCGGTCAGGCTGACGCCACCGGTTGCAGCCGTGTTGACCGTCAGACCACGGTTGTCATCCGTCTGCAGGCCGGCGCTGACAGCATCAAGCCTCAGGTTGGATGCCGCGCTGCCGGTACCGCCAGACACGGCTGTCGTGTTGGCTGCGACACCGGTCAGTGTGTCGGTCAGGTTGCTGCCGTTCACGACCATGCCCTGCGCATTTCCAATACCCCCGGCGCCAGCGTTGGCCGCGCCGATACGCAGGACGCCACCCATGGTCTGATTGCTGGCAGTGCCGTCGTCGGCACCGGCGGAGAACAGCGTGACATTGCCTGCATCCACAGCACCCACGCCAGTACCGGCCACCGCCAAGCCGCTGGCCTGGCCAGAAGCATTATCGATCTGGCTACTCAAGGTGACCGTGCCAGTCGTGCTGCTGATGTTGACGCGCGCTGTCGCAGCGCCAGCGGTCGCACCATTGCGCAACCCCACGCTGTCGGAACCGTTGTCAACGTAAACCGCACCATTAGTGTCACGCAGGACGATGGATCTGCTGCCAGCGCTGCCGTCATTGAGAATGATCGACTGGCTACCGTTGGATACATGGAAACCGGACGAAGCGCCAGCTGGAACGGTGATGTTGCCGACATCCACCATGGTGGTCGTGCCAACGCCATTAGAGGAGGTTGCAGTCGTGCGAGCGTTGTTGGCGCTCAGTTCAAGGGTCGCTGCCGAAGCCGCCGTGCCACCCGACAACAGGGTATTGCTGGCGTCGACATCGAGGCCCCTGTTATTGCTGTTGAGGTAGGTGGCCGACGTGCCGTTGAGCGTTCCGGTTGCACTGTTGCCCGCCATCGCCACGCCTGCTCCATCGTTGATGGTGACGTTGTTGTTGCCATTGGCACTGACGAATCGCGCGCTGGTCGTGTCGACGATCGCGCGGTTACCCGTCACGGCGCCGGCGGTACCGCCCGTGCCGATCGTGGTGCCGGTGCTGCCGATGATCGAGTTGGTGGCACCGCTGATGTTGTTCTGCGAACCTGCCCCAGTCGCCGTCATGTTGTTGACGTTGCCCTGCAGTGTATTGACCGTGTTGCCAGCCTCGCCAATGGTGACGGCGCTGGTGGTGGTGGTCGCATCGGTCGTGGCCTGGAACAGGGTCTTGGCGGCACCCGAAGTGCCGGCAACCGTCAGCGTCGTATCGCCATCGGCCAAGGTCAGGGTGGAAGTGTTGGTACCACCCGTCAGCGAAGTGCTGTTGGCCCCAATGGTCAACCCGTGACCGGCACCGACATCGTTCAGCAAGGACAGGTTGTCGCCGTTGGCGCTGATGCTGAGCCCCGAGGGGTTGGTCGCATTCGTCAGCGTGATCGCCCCGCTGTTGGCAACGCTCAGGCCGCTGCCATCGTTGGCCAACGCGGTCAGGCCTGCCGTCGTGGTCGTCAGCGTGCCGCCACCGGTTGTGGTCACCGTATTCGAGGTCGTGCCAGCAATCGTGTTGGTGGCGCCTTGCAGCGTGTTATTCGAAACCCCTGCCATTCCGATCGTATTCGTCACACCCTGCAGGGTGGCGTCCCCGGTTACGGTCAACGTGTTGTTGACCTGAGTCGCGCCACTGACAGTCAATGTGCCGCCGACGTTCGTCGCGCTCGTGGCGCTGCCAATTGTGGTGGTGGCAGCACCACTCGTGTTGATGTTGGTGGCGCCAGTCACATTCGTGGTGCCCAGAACCGTGTTGGTCGAGCTGGCCGAACCGATGTTGTTAGCAGTGCTAGCGCCGGTACCGATGTTGTTGGTCGAACCGGTGAAATTGCCGATGGTGTTGGTCGACGGCTGGGTAGTCCCAATGTTGTTGACGGCACCGTTGGCACTGAGGTTGCCCGTCAGCGTGGTGTTGCCGACCACGGCCAGATCGTTGTTGGCCTGCAGCAGACCGTTGACGGTGGCGCCGCCATTGACAGTCGCGCCCCCATTGGCCAGCAAAGCCCCTGTAACTGTCGTGCCACCACCAGAACTGACCGACACGCTATTGGTTCCGGCTTGCAGGGTTGCGGTGCTGGTGACAGTCGGATCGGAAGTGCCAACACGGGTGTTCACAAATTCGGTATTGATCCCGGTCGTAGTCTGGAAGACGGTCTGTGCAGTGCCACCGCCACTTCCTGAGATCGTCAGATTCGTACCGCCGGCAGCGTTGCCATCCTGCAGCGTGAGCACACCGCTGTTGATACCACCACTCAGGGTGGTAGAGCTCTGGCCAACGGTAAGGCCATGGGTGTTGCCCGCGGCATTGGTCTGCTGTACCGAGATGGTGCTGCCATCAGCCGTGATGCTCGAACTGCTCAACCCCGCACCTGCAGTGGTGCTGTTGAAGGCACCAGTATTGGTCATGCCGTTGCTTGTCGTAGCACCCAGTACGGTCAAACCGTTGGTCACTTGCGCTGAGTCCAGCGTGGCCAGACCAGATGTCTGCAACGTACCGTTGACGCTGGTGTCGCCTGCGGCCAGCGTACCTGTCACGACCGCGTTGCCATTGTTCTGCAGTGCGCCGTTGTTGGTGATTCCAGCAGTGGTAGTCAAGCCAGTCACGCCCAGAGTGCCGGAAATCGACGCGTCACCGTTGACCGTCAACTCGCTGCCAGGCACTGCACTGCCGCCGCCGATGATGGCTGAACTGGTGGCCATGTCGGTCGTCTGCACCGTACCGGCCGATATCGAGGCTGAAGTGAGGTTGGTGATGTTACCGTTGGCTGCAGTCAGCTTGTTGGCTTGCAATCCGTTGGTTAAACCCGTCGATGTGATGTCAACGGCCGTTATGGCTCCACCAGAAATCGTCGTGGTATCGGAAAAACCGCCGACACCCTCCACTGTGACCACACCACCATCTTGGATGACGGTTTTCCCAGGCAACGCACCATCGACAACCACAGCATCGGTGAGCACCACACCACCTGAGGCATTGACCACAGTGGTAGTGACGGCAGCAGCACTCACCGAACCGGTAACAGTTGCAGAACCTGTAGTCAGTGCCCCCGGGACATCAAGATTGGAACCTGCGGGTACATAGCCCCCGACACCGTCGTCGACCAGCACCGCACTACCACCACTGTTCACCTGTGCAAACGCACCAGATGAAATCATGGCCGCAACGGCCAAAGCAATAGCTTTCTTCTGCATCAAGTCTCTCCCTCAAGTTGGGTTGTGGATGGGCATGACAGCGTCGGCAGATCGATGATTCGATGCTGGGACAACAGCCTCACCTCCCATCCTGAGGAACAGTCTATAGCATGATTTTCACATATTCAATTTAGTTTATATCCCATGACAATCACAGGACAAATAGACAATATCAATAATAAATATTAAGGATATCCCGGTTGACCCAGATTCAACGGCCGCAAAGTGGGCAGCGCCCTTGTTGCGCTGCGGGATCAGGATCTGATCGAATCAGTCGGGAGCAGGCGGCTACTCCCGGACTGGAGGGGGCGCGACGGGCCGATCGTGGGGGATTGCCGCCGCAAGCAGGGCTTAACGCCCGGCGTTGAGCAGATCGCGCGTGCGCAGCGCCTCGGCGCGTGCGGCTTGGGCGAAATCCTGATCGGCACTGGCGTACAGCACCGCGCGCGAGGAGTTGACGATCACGGCGCCAGTCGTCATGCCAGCCTGACCGCGCCAGCCGGCCTGCACCGTGGACTTGGCGTCGCCACCCTGGGCGCCGACGCCCGGGATCAGCAGCGGCAAGGTGGGCGCGAGCTCGCGCACGCGCCGGATCTCTTCCGGATAGGTCGCGCCGACCACCAGGCCGAGCTGGCCGTTGAGGTTCCAGGGTCCCTGCGCCAGGCTGGCAAGGTGCTCGAACAGGCGCGGCTGGCCCTCGACATCGGCCAGGCGCTGGAACTGGAAATCGTCGCCGCCCGGGTTCGAGGTGCGGCAAAGCAGGAACACGCCCTTGCCGGGGTAGCGCAGATAGGGCTGAACGGTATCGAAGCCCATGAAGGGCGATAGCGTGACGGCATCGGCGCCATAACGTTCGAAGGCCTCCTTGGCGTACTGCTCGGCGGTGCTGCCGATGTCGCCACGCTTGGCGTCGAGGATGATCGGCACCTGCGGCGCGCGCACGCGCATATGCGCCATCAGGCGCTCGAGCTGGTCCTCGGCGCGGTGTGCGGCGAAGTAGGCGATCTGCGGCTTGAACGCGATCACGAGGTCGGCGGTCGCGTCGACGATGGCCGCGCAGAAGTCGTAGATCTTGGAAGGATCGTTGCGCCAGTGGTGGGGGAATTTGGCCGGTTCGGGGTCCAGGCCCACGCAGAGCATGGACTGGTTCTGGCGCTCGGCCGCGCTCAGCATGTCGATGAAGTTCATGCGCCCGATTGTAGAGAGGCCCACCCCAGGCCGGAAGCACCCGCCGCGCAGACCCGCGACAGGTCAGAGCGCGCAAGCGCTAAACTGTTGAACCTGCTCCACCCTGCCCGATCCCATGTGCCAACTGCTCGGACTCAACTGCGCGACCCCGACCGACGCCACTTTCAGTTTCACTGGCTTTTGCCAACGCGGCGGCGCCACCGACCAACATGCCGACGGCTGGGGTATCGCTTTCTTCGAGGGCAAGGGCCTGCGCCTGTTCGTCGACCACCACAGCGCGGCGGCCTCGCCGATGGCCGACTTCCTGCGCCACTATCCGCTCAAGAGCACCAACATCATCGCGCATGTGCGCAAGGCCACGGTGGGGCAGGTCAGCCTCGAGAACGCCCACCCCTTCACGCGCGAGCTCTGGGGCCAGCACTGGGTGTTCGCGCACAACGGTGACCTCAAGGACTACCAGCCGCGCCTGCACAGCCATTTCCAGCCGGTCGGCAACACCGACAGCGAGCGCGCCTTCTGCTGGATCATGCAGGAACTCTCCAAGTCCCATGCCGGCGTGCCGAGCGTGACAGAGCTCACGCTGACGCTGCGCGAACTGGTGCCGCAGATCAGGCAGTTCGGCACCTTCAACTTCCTGCTCTCGAACGGCGAGGCACTCTGGGCCCATTGCAGTACCAAGCTGTACTACCTGGTGCGCCAGCACCCTTTCCAGCAGGCCACGCTGATGGATCAGGACTGGACCGTGGACTTCGCCCAGCTCAACCAGCCCGGCGAACGGGCGGCGGTGATCGTGACCCAGCCGCTGACCAAGAACGAGAACTGGATCGCCTTCGAGCCCAACGAGCTGAAGGTCTTCGTCGACGGCCTGCCGCAGCCAGGCTGATCAGGCCAGCGCCGCCTCGAGCGCGTCGAGGTAGAGCGCCGCGACATCGCAGCCGGTCTGGTCGAAGATTTCCTGGAAGCAGGTCGGACTCGTGACGTTGATCTCGGTCAGGTGCTCGCCGATGATGTCCAGTCCCACCAGCAGCAGGCCGCGCGCCAACAGGATGGGACCGAGCGCCTCGGCGATCTCGCGGTCACGTACCGACAGCGGCTGCGCCACGCCCTTGCCGCCTGCGGCCAGATTGCCGCGGATCTCGCTGCCCTGCGGGATGCGCGCCAGGCTGTAGGGCACCGGCCTGCCACCGATCAGCAGCACCCGCTTGTCGCCCTGAGCGATCGACGGCAGGAACTTCTGCACCATCAGGCTCTGGGCGCCGTGGCGGTTCAAGGTCTCGGTGATGCTGCCCAGGTTCAGACCATCAGGGCCGACGCGGAAGATGCCCATGCCGCCCATGCCATCCAGCGGCTTCAGGATGATGTCGCCGTGCTCCTGATGGAAGCGACGCACGTCGGCGGCATCGCGCGTGACCAGGGTCGGCGCGATCAGCTCCGGGAACTCCATGATCGAGAGCTTTTCCGGATGGTTGCGCAGCGCGGCCGGATCGTTGAAGACGCGCGCGCCCTCGCGCTGGGCCTGACCCAGCAGGTGGGTGGCGTAGAAATACTCGCTGTCGAAGGGCGGGTCCTTGCGCATCAGCACGGCATCGACCTCGGCCAGCAGCTGGGGCCGCTCGTCGGGTGCCTGCTGCGCCGCGACGAACCAGTCGTCGGCGTCGCCGGTCAGCGTGATGTCGCGCACATGGGCGGTCACGCGGCCGCCGCGCTGCCACATCAGGTCCTGGGGCTGGCAGGCCATCAGCTGGTGACCGCGCCGCTGCGCCTCGCGCATCATCGCGAAAGTGCTGTCCTTGTAGGTCTTGAACGATTCGAGCGGATCGGCAATGAAAAGAATTTTCATGAGATTGGCGGGACCGGCGGGCGCCTGGCGACGGCCTGTCCCCGACAGGTTTAGATTTCGATCTTGGAGCCCAGTTCGACCACCGCGTTATTGGGCAGGTTGAGGAACTGAGCCGCCGCGCTGGCGTTGTGGTGCATGGAGGCGAACAGCTTCTCGCGCCATTGCACCATGCCGCCGCCGATGGTCGGGATCACGATGTCGCGCGAGAGGAAATAGCTGGTCGCCATCGGGTCGAGCGTGACACCGCGGCCCTTGAGCTGTTCGAGCGCCTTGGGCAGATCGGGGTCGTTCTTGAAGCCATAGCTGACGTTCACCTGCCAGCAGTCGTGTCCCAGCGGCTCGATCTCGAGCCGCTTGTCCATCCCGATCCAGGGCACCGGATGGTTGCGCACGGTCACGAACAGATTGTGCTCGTGCAGCACCTTGTTGTGCTTGAGGTTGTGCAGCAGCGCATTGGGCACGACACCCGGCTGAGCGGTCAGGAACACGGCCGTGCCCTGCACGCGTACCGGCGGACTGATGAAGACCGCATCGAGGAAGTCGCAGAGATCGAGTGCATCGCTCTTGAGCGACTCGTTGAGCAGGCGCCGCCCCTCATGCCAGGTGATCATCAACAGGAAGATCGCGCCACCGATCAGCAGCGGGAACCAGCCCCCCTCGGTGAGCTTGAGCAGGTTGGAGCTGAAGAAGGCCAGATCGATCACGAAGAAGAAACCGGTCGCGCCCACGCACAGCAGCCAGTTGTAGCCCCAGCCGTAGCGGATCACGAAGAAGGTCAGCACGGTCGTGATCAGCATGTCGAGCGTGACCGCGATGCCATAGGCGGCGGCCAGGTTGCTCGAGGACTTGAACAGCGCCACCGCCAGCACGATGGCGACGAACAAGCCCCAGTTGACGAAGGGAATGTAGATCTGACCGGTATCCTTGATGCTGGTGTGCTGGATGTGCAGTCGCGGCAGATAGCCCATCTGGATCACCTGCTTGGTCACGCTGAAGGCGCCCGAAATCAGCGCCTGCGAGGCGATCACGGTCGCGGCGGTCGCCATGACCACGGTCGGCAGCAGCAACCAGTCCGGCGCCAGGTTGAAGAAGGGGTTCGCGACCGCCTTCGGGTCGGCCAGCAGCAACGCGCCCTGGCCGAAGTAGTTCAGGATCAGGCAGGGCATGACGACGCTGAACCAGGCCAGGCGGATCGGCTTCTTGCCGAAATGGCCCATGTCGGCATAGAGCGCCTCGCCGCCCGTCACGCACAGCACCACGGCACCCAGGATGATGAAGGTAGTGCCGGGATAGGTCCAGATGAAGCGCAGCGCATGGTGCGGGCTCAGCGCGCCCAGGATCTCGGGGTGGTCGGCGATATGCGGCAGCGCCAGCGCCGCGATACCGATGAACCACAACATCGTGATCGGACCGAACAGCTTGCCGATGCCGGCCGTGCCATGCTTTTGTACCGCGAACAGGCAGAACAGGATCACCAGCGTGAGGGGGATCACCGCCTTCTTGAAGGTCGGCGAGATCACCTCGAGACCCTCGACCGCCGACAGCACCGAGATCGCGGGCGTGATCACGCCGTCGCCATAAAACAGGCAGGTGCCGAAAACCCCAATCAACAGCATCCAGCGCCGCAGCTTGGGCTTGTGCTTGATCGATTCCGACGCCAGCGCCAGCATCGCAACCAGTCCGCCTTCGCCGTGGTTGTCGGCGCGCAGCACCAGCGTCACGTACTTGAGCGAGATGATGATGGTCAAGGTCCAGACGAAGATCGACAGCACGCCGTAGATGTTGTCGGGCGTGAACTCGACATGGCCGGAGTGAAACACCTCCTTGACCGCGTACAGCACGCTGGTACCGATGTCGCCATAGACGACGCCGATTGCGCTCAGGGTAAGCGCACCTAGTGAAGATTTGGAAGCAGACACTCGAGAATGCGGACGGCAAGAACCGCCCGGGTGGGTTCAGTTACCGCTATTGTGCGCTCTAAACGTTACCGAACCTTACCTGCAGCCCCGCCGGCCAACCGCGTGTCGGGGCACCGGGCACCGCCACGGCCGGGGGATCAGCGGCTTCAGTCGTAGACCTCGGCGTTGGGATCGGTCGCCTCGAGCTCGTAGCTCGCCGCCAGCATGGCCAGACGGCCGATCACGCCGTACATGTAGAAGCGGTTCGGCACGCTCGCGCCCGGCTTGTAGCCCGGCTGCGGCTGCTGCGCGCCCTTCTCGAAGGCCAGCGGCACGAAGCTGGCCCCCGGAGCGTTGAGGTTCTCGTCGACGCCGCGATCGGCATGCACGCGGTAGAAGCCGCCGACCACATAGCGGTCGAGCATGTAGACCACCGGCTCGGCCACCGCGTCATTGACGCGCTCGTTGGTCAGCACGCCCTCCTGGATGATCACGTCGTTGACGACCTGGCCGTCCTTGATGACGTTCATCTTGTTCTTGGTGCGGCGGTTCAGACCTTCGAGCTCCTTGGCATCGCGCACCGTCATGATGCCCATGCCGTAGGTGCCGTTGTCGGCCTTGACCACGACGAAGGGCTTCTCGTTGATGCCGTATTCCTTGTACTTGCGCCGGATCTTGCCCAGCAGCGCATCGACATTGGTCTGCAGGCATTCCATGC
>ERZ1034365.1073-NODE-1073-length-14442-cov-3.275183_pt1 | contig 14442 bp, 15 predicted proteins | sample MGYA00520615_ERZ1034365 | MGnify/ENA primary metagenome ERZ1034365 (study PRJEB33736, sample SAMEA104284505) | Azolla filiculoides | biome: Urban; feature: Water surface; material: Ditch water | place: Netherlands | collected 2015-10-28 | depth 0-0.1 m ... | reverse complement strand
CCTTTGAGATTTATAAGCACTTTTTATATTTTTCTTCAGTAACACATGATCGGCTTTATCTACTAGCCGGTGGTTTTGATTCCTTCGAAATTACCATTCATGGCCAAAGCGAGATTGATACAGCATTGGAAAAGAATGCCGGCGTTATGCTCTATGGCGCCCATTTCGGTAGTTTTGAAGCAGTGCGCTATACAGCAAACAAACGGCCGGACCTGAATATTTCCATACTGATGTATGAAAAGAACAGTGAAAAACTAGCCAAGATATTGCACAAGATCTCGCCAGATCTGGCTAATGTCATTATTCCACTTGGCTCCATTCAAACAATGTTGACTGTGCGAGAGCGCTTGTCGGAAGGCCATATGGTTGGCATTCTGGCAGACCGGTCCGTAAACAATGAACCAGGGATCAAACGCGACTTTCTGGGCTCTGCCACACGGTTCCCGCTTGCACCATTCAGACTACCCAAGCTATTTGCTTCTCCCATCTGCTTCATTGCCGGCATTTACGAAGGCGGCAATCGGTACCGGATATTTTTTCGCGACTTGAATCCGGAAAGTGTGCCGCTGACACCAGAATCGATTCTCGCACGCTATGTTGATACGCTAGAAGAACTTTGCCTGGCCAACCCTTACAACTGGTTCAATTTTTATGATTTCTGGGAATGCAATGAAGCTGCATAAATATTTAGGTTTGCTGCTTTCTCTGCTTGCGTTCCCAGCTTTTGCCTGGGATGTGTCAGACTTAATGAAGAAACTTGCTTCAAACCCCGGCGGAAAAGCAACTTTCATCGAAAAGCGCCAACTTGCCGTACTGGATAAGCCGCTAGTCATGACAGGTGATCTTGTCTACGCCCCACCCGCTTATCTTGAAAAGAAAGTCTTAACGCCTAAACCAGAGATTTTAATTCTGGATGGCGACCGCCTCAGGTATGAAACCGCTGGAAAAAAAGCATCTATCAACATCAATACCCAACCTGAACTTGTTGGATTCATCGATAGCATTCGCGGGACACTCACTGGGAATCAGAAGAAACTTGAAGATAACTATGTATTAAGCCTCAGCGGCACCCCCAAACGTTGGACGCTCATTCTTTTACCAAATGATCAACAGATCGCCAAATTTGTGTCCAAAATCACCATCTCTGGGTATGACGATAAAGTAACAACCATTGAATATTTACAAGCGGATGGAGATAAATCTGTCATGACCATCCAGGCTACCAATTGATCATGTCCAAGCGATTGCCCATCCTTATATGGCTTTGTGCAATCGCTGTTGCGTCACTTGCCGTATTGCGTGCCAACTATGTTGCAGATATGTCAGCGTTTTTGCCGGCAAACCCAACCACCAATCAAAGCATTCTTATTGAGCAGCTTACTCATGGCTCGCTCTCTCGCACGATTCTTATCGGCATTGAAGGCGCACCCAGTGAGACGCTTGCAAAAGCCTCGCAAGAATTAACGTCTGCTATGCAGACTAGCCAACGCTTCAGTATTGTTCAAAATGGCAATCCTGAAAGCACCCGTAAAGATCAGGCGTTTATATTCAACAACCGATACCTTCTAAGTCCGACAACCATTGAGCACTTCTCGGAACAAGGCTTACATAAAGCAATTTCTGAAACGATTGATCTTCTTGGCTCGCCGCTGGGATTAATGATCAAAAAAATATTTCCACAAGACCCAACTGGCGAGCTGGTCTCCGTTATCAACAATCTCGGATTCACTAACCAGATCGAGAGCGCGCACGGTGTTTGGGTAGTGAACGATGGTCAACGCGCACTTGTACTCGCACAGACTAATGCTGCCGGCACAGATACCGATCACCAGGAGGCTGCCGTCCACTTTATAGGTGAACAGTTTGATCTCATCCAGAAATCATTAGGTGCCAACCTCATCCTGAAAATGGCTGGCTCCCCGGTGTTCTCAGTAAATGCGCGAGAAACCATCCATTCACAGGTGCTTACGTTTTCTGTTCTAGGGCTCACCGCAATCAGTTGTCTCTTTCTATGGGTTTTCCGCTCCTTCAAAACCTTTGCCCTTGGTACGTTGCCGATACTCTCAGGCATTATTTGCGGCATTACAGCCGTAAGCCTTTGTTTTAGCACCGTTCACGCCATCACAATCGGGTTTGGCTCTACGCTGATAGGTGAAGCCGTTGACTATTCAATCTACTATTTCGCACAAGCCCAGAAAAAGAATTCGGATTGGAAACAACGATTTTGGCCAACAATACGACTAGGCACACTCACCTCCATCGTGGGTTTCCTGGCACTTTTAACGACTGAGTTCCCCGGTCTGGCACAACTGAGTGTCTTCACAATTGCAGGGCTTTCCGCCGCGGTGCTTGTTACACGATATGTTTTGCCTGCATTGCATAGCCCAAAACTGAATGACCGCACTTTAAGCACTATTGGCAATACAGTCATCCGTTACTTGCCTACGGTAGCCAATCTTCGCTATGTAGGCTATCTATTCGCCCTGCTGATGATTGTTCCGTTCCTGTCTGGCATGATCAAATGGAGCAACCAGGTTTCGGACCTGAGCCCTATTTCGAAGGCTGATAAAGCGCTGGATCTTGAATTGCGGTCAGACCTCGGGGCTGGCGGCGCACGCCACATCATCGTGATGAAAGCAGCTACTAAAAATGCGGCACTAGAGACGAGCGAACGTATTGCTTCGCTCATCTCACCATTACAAGAAGAAGGGCTTATTGCTGGATTTGATGCTCCTTCCAAACTACTGCCGAGCCTGGCCACGCAAAGCCAGCGTAAAAATGCTATACCAGCATCAAACGTTCTAGAAAGTAGACTCAATCGGGCAGTACAGGATCTACCAGTCAAAAGCAAAACATTACAGCCATTTATTACCGATGCAGAGGCAACCCGCAATGCACCATGGATTGAACAAAGTAGCTTTGAAGGCACTTCTCTTAATGAGGTGATCAAATCATTGCTTTACCCAGTCGGTGACCAATGGGTTGCTATTGGCATTATCAAAGACACCCCAGAAGCGCCGCTTGATGCACAACGTATCAAAACGCTCTTGCAAATGACCCCTCAGCTGGATGCGCAATACGTAGACATGCTTAACGAAAGCAATCAGATGTACGAACAGTATGTCTCAGGCACCTTAAGCAGCTGCCTATTCGGAGTTCTGGGCATTTTTATACTGCTAACTGTAGCACTACGGTCTATACGTCGTGCCATTCGGATCATGGCACCATTGGTGCTCTCATCCATCGTCGTGGCAGGCGCACTCGGCCTGGCCGGGGTTAATCTCACCTTGTTACACGCGGTTGGATTTTTGTTGATTTTCGCCATTGGCTCCAATTACACGCTTTTGGTACAAAACCACCAGGGTGAAATCGACCCGATCACCGTCGCTTCGCTTATCGTGGCCTGCATTGCAACCATGTTTGGTTTCGGTGTCCTAGCATTTACCGAGGTGCCGGTACTCAAAGCCATTGGCCAAACAGTCGGGCCCGGCGCCATTTTGTCCCTATTTTTTGCACTATCAATGGCAGGCAGCAAACCGAAGATCAAACCGGATGCGATTAGGTAAAATCTTATAAACCACGGAGCTTTGATTGAAACCTATCTTTATCGATTCGTACACAGCAACCACCTGCATCGGCCTGGGAAATAATGCACTACTGCGTGCGTTACAGTCTGGCGATGCAGGTTTGAGGCATTGCGATTTCGATAACGTATCCCTAGATACTTGGATCGGCAAAGTTAACGCCTTAGACACAGAACTTACCGAGCTACCGAAAAATCTGGCATCGTTTGACTGTAGAAACAATCGCCTGGCTTTTTTAGGTTTACAGCAGGATGGTTTTGATGAACGCATCCGAGAAACCGTCCTCAACGTTGGCAACCAACGTATTGGGATTTTTTTAGGCACTAGCACCTCTGCTATCTACGATACTGAGCTCGCTTACCGCAACGTCGATTCAACGACAGGCAAATTCCTAAAACCTATTAACTACTCCGGATCGCACAGCGTTTCTTCACTTTGCAACTTTGTCCGTGCTATGTACGACATCCAGGGGCCAGGGTTTGTCATCTCTACAGCATGCTCTTCTTCTGCCAAAGTATTCGCAGCTGCCCAACGCTTTATGGCACTGGGCCTTATCGATGCGGCTCTTGTCGGTGGCGTCGATTCGCTTTGCCTAACCACACTATACGGTTTTAATTCGTTACAGCTGACCTCCGAAAAGCCCTGCCGCCCCTATGATCGTGACCGCAATGGCATCTCCATCGGTGAAGCAGCTGCATTTACTATGCTGACTAAACAACAAAGTTCTGACTTAGCGCTCTTGGGTTATGGCGAATCAAGTGATGCCTATCATATGTCTTCCCCACATCCCGATGGCATTGGTGCCAAACAAGCAATGGAAGCGGCACTAACTAGCGCAGCTCTGACCCCGAATGACATTGATTACATCAACCTACATGGGACCTCCACACCCAGTAACGACCGTGCTGAAGGGATAGCAGTCAACAATGTCTTTGGCGAACGCGTTCCATGCAGTTCCACCAAAGGCATCACTGGACACACGTTAGGTGCGGCCGGTGCTGTGGAAGCAATTGCCTGTTTTGAGGCATTACGCCAAGGATTTATTCCTGGAAGCGTCGGCACAGAAATACTTGATCCAACGATCAATCTGAACTATCAGATGGCATCTGTAAGCACCTCGGTTAAGCGGGTATTGAGCAACTCATTTGGGTTCGGTGGAAGCAACTGCAGCCTGATTTTCGGAATCAACCCGTGACGACAGACAGCATCCTTGATATTGTCATCCTGGGCATAGGCGCAGTTGGGCCTGGATTTTCTAATTGGACAGAATTGCAGTCTCATCTTAAGGATGGCTCTCCATTAGGCTCAATCAAAACACAGCTGCTTAGCCCAGAAATTCTGCCGCCCGCTGAACGGCGACGTGCTAGTCCAATTGTCAAAGCTGGACTAAGTGCCGGACTTGAAGCGTGCAACGATGCAGGATTAGATCCACGTGAACTTTTAACTGTATTTACCTCATCCGGAGCGGACGGCACTAATTGTGAAGCTATTTGTGAGCAACTGGCCACGGATGATCGGCTCATTTCACCCACGCGTTTTCATAACTCGGTGCACAACACGGTAGCTGGATACTGGGGCATCGCCACGGGTTGCATGAGACCATCTCAAGTGATATCTGCTGAAGACGGTAGTTTCGCAGCTGGGCTGCTAGAAGCAGCCATCGAAGCCACCCATAGTGATGAACCCTGTTTATTAGTTTGCTACGACACTAATTATCCGGGGGCATTACGTCACATACGTCCGATCAGTGATACCGCAGCCATTGCGCTTATTGTCGCCAAGCCCGGAAAGCTCAAAGGCAAATACCCAGTTGTACAGCTGAAACTTAACAATACAGGCAATAACCAATTCCCGTTTAAATCTATCCCTACACTACATGCCTTACCGCTACTAAATAGTATTACGCACGGCACGACTGATTGGATTTCTGTCTGTTTTCAGAACAACTGTGTGCTTTCGGTAAAGATTGCATCATGAAAGCACGTGCATGGCTACTAGAAAATCTCCCCCATCAAGGGAGGATGAATCTACTTGATACAGTAGTGTCATGGGACTCAGATCAAATCCACTGTATGGCATCTAGCCATCTTGACCCCAATAACCCGCTTACCGAAAGTGGTTCTCTTGGGGCAAGTGCAGCAATTGAATACGCAGCACAAGCTATGGCCGCACATGGCAGGTTGACAGCGCCAGCTTCAAATGCACCACGTCAGGGTTATATCGCCGTCATCAGAGACGCACAGTTTTATGTACAAACGCTCAATCAAGCCAGCCCAAAGATTGATGTCCAGGCAACACGTCTCATGGGTGATGATGACAATGTAATTTATCAATTCACCGTATCTGATCAGGGTATCAATCTAGTTACCGGTCGTGCAACCGTCGTTCTCGATCGAAACAAAACAATCAATCTATGAAAATTGCATTAATTACTGGTGGCTCGGGTGGTATTGGGGCTGCGATCGCAGAAACACTTTCTAATGCAGGCCTGCATGTGATTGTTCATGCCAACAGCAACCCAGACCGTGCAGATTCAGTCGTCAAACGCATTCGTGAAAATGGTGGGTCAGCAGATTCTGTTTGCTTTAATCTGCTAGATCAAGGCGCCGTACAAACATTCATTGATCATCAGCTTGACCACGAGGGCATTGATGTTTTGGTCAACAATGCCGGCATTCATGATGACGTCGTTTTTCCGGGAATGTCATCAGATCAATGGCATCGCGTTATTGATGTGAACCTTGATGGTTTTTTTAATGTGACCCAACCACTCGTTATGCCGATGATCCGCAAGCGGTGGGGCCGGATTGTGAGCATAAGCTCGATATCCGGCATCACAGGCAATCGTGGCCAGGTGAATTATTCCGCTGCAAAAGGGGCTATTCATGCAGCGACCAAAGCCTTATCGCTTGAAGTAGCCAGTCGTGGCATTACAGTTAACGCAGTAGCTCCGGGAATCATCAGCACCCCCATGACAGAAGGCATATTCAAGCCCGAAGCTATTAAGAACATGGTTCCAATGAACCGCGCAGGAACACCAGAGGAAGTTGCTGATCTCGTAGCCTTTCTTGTTTCTGAAAAAGCTGCTTACATTACCGGGCAGATCATTTCTATTAATGGCGGCATGATCTGATGACAATCCATCAGGCAGAATTGCTGCTCTTCTTTACCCTCCTCCAGCTAGCCATCATCGTACTGGCCGGTCGTATAGGTGGTGCATTAGCACTCAAGATTGGTCAATCTGCTGTTGTTGGGGAAATCATACTCGGCATACTACTCGGGCCATCCTTATTCGGAATGATTACGCCCGATCTATTCGAATGGGTATTTCGTTCGACCCCACCGGGGCCGCTATCCATGCTGTCTCAAATTGGCCTGATCTTCTTGATGTTTCAAATTGGCCAGGAATTTGATTTTTCACATCTTAAGATATCTCGACACCGGAACACGATGATTTCCGTAGCTATTGCCAGCATGATCGCGCCATTTACGCTGGGATTTGGTTTTGGCTATCTTGCTGCACCGATTCTTTCTCCAGACGCCAACCAATTTGGCTCAGCCTTATTTGTTGGAACGGCTTTTTCTATCACTGCGCTACCCATACTGGGGCGCATCATGATCGAATTTGGCATCACCAACACCGCCGTTGGTGTTATTGCTATTAGCGCTGCTGCTATTAATGATGTGATTGGGTGGGTACTCCTGGCTTTAGTTAGCGCCTTAACCATATCGGCCTTTACGCCAGAATCCCTCGGCTGGATTATTTTGTCGATTACGATTTATATCGCTGTTTGCTGGTTAGCCATTAGACCCCTTATGAAATGGCTCATCCAACGACTGGGCACGCCTGGAGAGCCGCTCACCGGCAATGTTCTTGGTGCCATGATCGTTTTAATCTTTTTATCCGCCATAACGACCTACAAAATTGGCATTTTCGCGATTTTTGGCGGATTCATGCTTGGCGTACTGGTGCACGATGAACCTGCTTTTGTTTCAGCATGGCGCAATAAAGTCGGTAGTTTTGTCACTGTCTTTTTTCTGCCGATCTTCTTTACTTACACCGGTTTACGAACAAGCATCGGTAGCCTAGATACCCTTGAACTATGGGGCTGGTGTCTGCTGCTTATAGCCCTAGCCACATTAGGTAAATTTGGTGCCTCCTATTGTGCCGCCCGTATTAACGGACTTAACAAAAATGAAGCTACCGTTATTGGTGTGATGATGAATACCCGGGCACTCATGGAGCTCATAGTCATTAACATCGGACTTGATCTTGGTGTTATTTCACCCACTGTGTTCACCATGCTCGTGATCATGGCAATTTTCAGTACCGTTATTACGACGCCCGTTCTTCGCAAAAAACTCCCGGCGATAGGATTCGGTACGTGAATCAAGCTCGGGCTTCTTACTGGAAACCCAATGCCATAATCAAAGCCAGCATATGGGTGCATGGCTTTGCAGGCATCGGGTTCATTGTCGATCCCTCATCCGCCTTGCTTTGGCTTGCAATATTAGCCGGCAATCACGGTGTGCTCACCATAGGCGGCTTGCTCCCCAGAGCTAAACTACTTGGACCTAACATTACCTGCCTGCCACGAGCAGCCATTGCCAAACGTCAGATTGCAATTACCTTTGATGATGGCCCGGATCCAGTTGTTACGCCTCAAATTCTAGATATTCTTGAGAATCACCAAGCTAAAGCTACCTTCTTCTGCATTGGTTACCGTGCAGAACAGCACCCGGAACTTATAAAGCGCATGGTGCACCAAGGGCATCAAGTTGAAAACCACAGCTATAGCCACCACACAACCTTCGCACTCCACGGCACCAAGGGCATCACCAAGGAAATTACACGTGCTCATGAAGCGCTTAGCCAATTAACCGGTAAGCCTCCCCGTTTCTTCAGGCCAATAGCCGGTATCCGCAATCCATTGCTTGATCCGGTATTAAGCAAGCTCGGCTTGCGCCTGGTGTCATGGACTCATCGTGGATTCGACACCCGGTTTAACAATCCGAACCGCTTGCATCGATGGCTAACCAAAGGGCTATCTGCCGGACAGATTATTCTGTTGCACGACGGGAATACAGCGCGTACTCATGAGGGCATTGCCGTCTCCGTAGCTTGTCTCCCCGCTGTTCTTCAAAGCATTTCTGATGCAGGGCTCAAGACTGTAACGCTTGACGAGGCCTTTCAGTGATCCCCATGAGCAAAACTTTACGGCCTACGCTCATACAACGCATCAAGCGACTCATGCCGCTCAAGGCCGTGGGTACCACCCTGTTTATTTACTTGTTTTTTCGTGGCTACTTCTGGGTGATGGAAAACCCAAATGCAACACCATTCACTGTGCCAACCACAACTATCGACGACTTGATACCTTTTAGTATTTTAGGGCTTCCTGTATATCTATCTCTATGGATATACGTCTCACTAGTTCCTGCGCTACTTAATAGCTTACGTGCATTGCTAAATTATGGCTTATGGATCTCAGCAATGTGTGTGGCTTGTCTACTCTTCTTCTGGTTCTTTCCAACTGCAACACCACCAGCTGAAATTGATTTAGCGCGCTACCCATCCATGGCATTTCTACGTGTTGATACGGGTCTTAATGCATTTCCATCATTGCATGTTGCATCTGCTGTCTTCACCTCAGCGTGGCTCAGTATTTTGCTACGTAGAATTAATGCGCCCGCTTATATCAATGCATTGAATATCATCTACTGCATGCTTATCATCTGGTCGACAATGGCCGTAAGACAACACGTATTCTGGGATGCTGTTTCTGGCACGCTAATCGGATTGGCATTTTCAAGTGCATCTATACGTTACATGACTCGAAAGCTGCCTGAGAACGACATCTAAATCGACAGCCTTCACCTACCTAGACTGCCAGTATTTTCTATAAGCAATCACCGGCAACCGAAACACCATACCAATCACTAAACGTGTATGCATCCAGGTGAGTAACTTATTGTCACGGAAGTACTGAAAGTGCGACACTCCACCCTCTTCCTTTGAAAAATAGCGAACGGGTGCAACCACGTTAACCGGGCGCACACCCGCCCAGCAAAGACGCACTGCCGCTTCAGGATCGAAATCAAAACGGCGCATCCATCTCGAGTTTTCCATTACTTTCCGCAGAGGTGCAATAGGGTAAACACGAAACCCAAACAACGAATCATTAATTCCAAACCACATCGTTTCGAGATTGGCCCACCAGTTTGATATTTTTCTACCCTTAACCCTGAGACTTGGCGCATCAGAACCAAAATCTGGCTCACCCAATATCATGGCGTCAGGATTTGCGACTGAAACAGCCATGAACTCAGAAATTTTAAATGCAGGATGCTGTCCGTCTGAATCCATCGTCAGCACATGAGTAAAGCCAGAATCTTCTGCCAGCTTTATGCCTTCAAGAATTGCTGCGCCTTTACCTACATTAGTTGGTAAAACGACAACCCTTAGCCCGGGCTCTGAATTTGAAAGCGCTTCTAGACGCTCTTTGCTCCCATCAGTACTCCCGTCAACGACAACCCAAACTGGTGCCCAATGATTGAGAGCCTCTTTCACTGTTGCAATGACTTTTTCTCCCGGGTTGTAGCTTGGGATCAGCACTAAATGGGTTTGCGACAAATTCATAATAGATGCTTGTTAAAGTAAGACTCAATGTCTTTAGTGGTCGTTCCGTAATCTGGCGAGGGCATAAACACTTCCCCAACTGTAACCGTAATCGTCATAGGCAAACTCGGCAACGCGCATAGCTTGCGATGCTTTCCCAGAAAAGGCTGGTCGTAACGTAAAAAGAACGTTCTGATGGGCAGGCTCAAACGAGATGCCAACAAAGCAGGGCTTTGATTTAGAGAAATATTGCCATACCCTGTTGACCGAGTACCCTCAGGAAAAAGTAACAGATTTGCATTCTCCCCAGCGGCCTCTTTGGCATAGGCAAGCAAATTAAATGGATCCGCATTACGAATAAACCCCGCCAATCTTGCGGCCGCTCCTAATAATGGATTTTCTAGGAGAGAAGCTTTCATGACGCAAATAGTATTTGGTACCTTCGCCAGAAATATAACCGCATCCAGTAAGGATGGGTGGTTTGCAATAAGAATGCTCGCTCCCTTATGGGTATAGTCCGACTCGAGATTCGACTTGAAGCGACAACCACAAAACAGCGTAAGAAATACCAGATAGAACGAAAGACCCAGCCGAATAATCAACCGGCCGAAGAGGTGTCCAGCTCGTTTCGGCAAAATCAAATGAAAGATGACCGCAAATGGAAGCCAAACTGCACATAAGATGGCGAGCATTCCAAAACCTAGAAATAGTGCAACTGGGGAATAAGCCAGCCAGAATGCTCTGATAGCTCTATGCAAAACAGCCACTCGCTTCAATCTCAACTAACAACTCGCTTCGGCATATGTCACCCAGTACATAATGCACGTCCATGAGTATAGAGGCATCCCCAAAGAATTCAGCAAAAGCATTCTCCACGCTCAAACAATCGACTTCATTCCGAACGTATACGCGATACAGCATATCCTGTAACGAGAAACGAGATGCTGCCAGTTTCTCTGCTTCGGACACAACTAGTTGAATATTCTGAAGTGAGGTTAGTGTTTGCGCGAATGAATTATCTTGGTGCAACGATTCATGCCCCACGATACTGGCAGTACCTGAGACAAGCAGCAGCTTAGATTCGCCCAAATCAATCAAACCAGCCCTTGAAAACGAAGGGCTTTTAGGCCCATAGCATTCGGGATATTTAAAGGCGCTAATCTGACGAGGGTTCTCGACAAGCTGTGCTTGTTGCGTGCCCGCAATAAAGGCCACAGATAAAGCACCCTTGCGGAGACCTATTGCAGAAGCCGCAGGCATACCAACTTTAAGCAAATCACCTGCTGAGTCGTATGCGCGTTGCCGACCGATATTAAATGCCCGATAACGCTCAAGCCCTGATGTTAATTCATTAATGTCACGGAAATAATTCCATAACCGCCACAAATGCTGGCCTCCTAACGTTCTAACAAACTGCAATATCTCATCGTAAGCCGAATAGGTCAGCTCCTCTAGATTTGCATCTAGAGGCTCAGGCAACGAGATATACCCGAACACCATCGTGCCATCTCTTACGAAACGGATGTTTCCAACCTGTTCAAATGCCGCACCCGACCCAGACAACCAGATTTCACAGCCAGCAACGTTTGAAGCGCCTAAAACAGGCATCTCCAATGGCATCACACCATTAGGTAGAGTTTCAACAGGAGCTCCTTCACCAAAATAAAATCCGCCAGCTTTCTTGCCGATTAAGGCGCGAGGCTCCACCCATGAGATGCTCACAGGCAACAATGCTGGGGCGTCATTTTGTGACGGCATTCGATTAACTTGCTTCGGTTACTGGGCGAATATTAAAGCGTCGCCGTTTCCAAGCCATAAACGTCCGCTTAAAGTTTGCTAGAGATGCCGTGTAATAGATGCACTTGAAGAGGAAGATCGACTTCCAGATAGGCGTCTTTCCGAAAATATCGCCTGCCAAAACAGAAAGAATGGCCTCTTTAATACGGAAGATATTTCTCGGGTTCATAAACAAATCGCGCAATGTCGGATTCGTAACGCGATAAATAAACCAGGAAAACTCTTTAGGACCGTGCTTCATGGCTTTATCGAACTTAGCTAATGCCTTTACAGCCATCGCAGGATTTTTTAGGCAGGTATCAATAGCCTCTGCACCGAGGACGCCACTATTCATGGCCAACAAGACTCCGGAAGAGAACACTGGGTCTATAAACGCATAGGCATCGCCCAACATCACATAATTTTTGCCATGACACTGCTCTGAAACATAAGAGAAGTTTCCAGTGGCCTCAGCTTCAGAAACCATCGTTGCCTCAGTCATCTTCGCTTGTAGCAACGGGCAGATGCCAATTCCATCCAGCAGGAACTGCTCAAGTGAGCGTTGCCCTTTGGTTTTCATAAAATAGGGCCATGTCACCATACCAATACTGGTCGTGCCATCTGCCAAGGGGATAAACCAGAACCAGCCATGCTCAAACCAGAATACGGCGATATTGCCCTCGTCCACCCCTTCATTTCTCACCACGCCCGTGAAGTGTGCATAAACCGCAGAACTATTGTGCTTCGGGTTCTTATGCTTAATTTGCAGCTTATTGGCAAGCAGCGTATCTCGACCAGAGGCATCCACCACAAACTTGGCTTGCCATGTCTCTCTGTGACCATCGGCATGCTCAGCCTCAACCTCAGATAACCCACCAACGTTCAGATTAACTACCTTGACCCGGCAGTCTTCAATTACCTTAACGCCTTTGGCTTCGGCATTGCGAATCAAAATTTCATCAAACTCTGAACGGCGCACCTGAAAGGCGCTGGGCATAGACTTATCCCAAGCATCTGCAAAGTAGAAGCGTTGTTGGTGGTCGTGCCATGGTGAATTAAATTCTGCCGCATTCTTAACCATGCCGACTTTGGCTACTTGCTCAGTCACACCCAGCAAATCAAAGATCGGCAGATTGGCTGGCAAGAGGGATTCGCCGATATGAAAACGCGGATGACGCGACTTTTCAATCAGCGTTACTTTATAGCCCTTTTGGGCAAGCAAAGGGGCAACGGTAGAGCCTGCCGGCCCACCGCCGATCACTAAAACATCACAAATATTCATCAGAAAATTTTACCGTCTAGCTTTTCACAATCTACTGGTTTTTGGCCCTGCGCATAACGAACAGCAATTCCGTAGCCTTTTGGCCTCACTGTATCCCAAGGCATAATTCCACCAAACCGTTGCCCTGCGTCCAAATCGATCACTGCATCCGCGCCAGCCTTTTTAGCTTCTTCTGCCATTCGTTCTAAGACCTGATCAGTACTGCCATAGGTTTTCTTAGAACCGATAATTTTTCCAACTACCTCGTATTTCACGCCCTCAGGTAAAGCACCCCTAAGAAAACAGACACGATTTGTGGGCGTTGAGGCTTGAACATAAGGCTGATTTGGAGCAGGGACTATCTTAGCTCGTGTTCCACAAGCCGAAATAATAATGCAACAAATCACAATCAATAGGCCTGAGTTTGAGTTCATATAGGATTACCTGCAATATCTTGCATTCAACAAAACTATTTAGCCATAAAATTGGTTTGGATTTTATCTTTCAAGGTCTTAACCCAGTTGTTATAAACTCCGTGGATCAATGGCGTACCTTTTGGATATCGCTTTGCCGCCCCAATTTGTACTGGTTCATAGCTTTCATATTGATCTGAAATTCTGTATTTCAGATTTTTGCTGCTCTCGTACACAATCGAAAAGCTTTGCGGTGTGTAATCGATTTTCACAGTCGCGAAATGCTTGTTCTTGTATTCGTACGTCCCCACAACAGGACCAGTCTGACTATCAACCACTTTCCACCCAGCTTCGATCGCTGAATCAGTTATGACCTGCCGCACTTCACGTAAAGACAAATTTTTTCCAGACTTTGTAACGATTGGCACGTTATCGTACTGAACCATTGCCACAGGATCAGGTCCATTAACAGAACTACATCCAAGCATTGCTAGAGTCGTTAATATAACGAAACAGAAATTTTTCATTTCAGGCCTTTCTTGATTGCTCACAGCTTGGCGATTTTTTACAAAATAAAGCAAGTTGTCACTTCAAATTATTTTAGAATTTCGTCTAAGGTTCTATTCTAATACCTTTTGAAGAACTGTCTAATGTCAAAATCTGAACCCTGCCTCTGCGGCAGCGGCAAACCAGCCAACGAGTGCTGCACGCCTTGCCACGAGGGTACCCCAGCTTCAACCGCCGAGGCGCTGATGCGCTCTCGCTATGTTGCCTATGCGCTCGGGCTTG
>ERZ1034365.1070-NODE-1070-length-14444-cov-2.413308_pt1 | contig 14444 bp, 8 predicted proteins | sample MGYA00520615_ERZ1034365 | MGnify/ENA primary metagenome ERZ1034365 (study PRJEB33736, sample SAMEA104284505) | Azolla filiculoides | biome: Urban; feature: Water surface; material: Ditch water | place: Netherlands | collected 2015-10-28 | depth 0-0.1 m ... | reverse complement strand
GCATTGATATCGAGGCAGCCCGCGAGCACGATCGGCTGGTTCGCGACGATGCCGACGGTGCGGCCTTCGATCCGGCCAAACCCGATGATGATATTACCCGCATGGGTTGGCTGAACTTCGAAGAAATCGCCTTCATCGACGGTCTTCTTGATCACTTCGTGCATGTCATAAGGCATGGACGCCGATGCCGGGATGATCGTGTCGAGGCTCGGCTCCAGCCGGTGCACCAACGATCGAGTAGGTTGGTGACTTTTCGCCAAAGTAAACCCGGGGCTCGTACTTGCCAAGCAAGCCGTTGGTCGGGATTCCCTTTTGCAAGAAGACTGGCTGACCCTCGGTCGAACCCTGGTTTCCGTAGGCAGCAACGACACCGTAACCGTGGGTGTAGACGATGGTGCTGTTGTACCAAGACTGCGAATCACCAAGGCCAGACTGGTCGAGCTCACGAACGGCGATGACGGTGTCTTGAATCTTGCCGTCGATCTCATAGCGGTCAACATCCAGGTGCGACTCGAAGTTGTAGTACTGCTTGTACTGCTCGAGCTGCTTGAAAGATGCGCTCACCAGGGCCGGGTCAATGATGCGAATATTTGCGGTGGTTTCGGCGTCGCTGCGCAGCGCGCCCGGTGCGGCATCCGTGGTTGCCTTGTAATCGACGACCTCAACTTTGTCTAGACCATAGGCCTTGCGGGTGGCGTCGATGTTGCGGTCAATGTATTCGGCCTCGAGGGTGCGCTCGTTTGGGCCCACCTGGAAGTTCTGAACCACCCATGGGTAAACGCCGCCGAGAACGATCGAGCTGATCACCATTAGAGCGGTTCCCATGATGGCCAAACGCCACTTTCCGATCACGGCAGAAACCAAGAACAGCGCCGCTACTACGGCCGAAATCATGGCCAAAATCTGAAAACCAGGGATGGTCGCGTTGACGTCGGCGTAGGTTGCACCGGTGTAAAGACCAGACGAGCTGGTCATGGTGCGGTACTGGTCTAGCCAGAGGCTTGCACCCTGAATGGCAAGGTAAAGCGCCGCAGTGATTGCGAGTTGCACTCTTGCCGCCTTGGTCAACTTTGACTCGCGGCCAGAAACGCGGATGCCACCGAAGATTAGGTGGACCGCAGCGGCCAGCAGGCCAGACAGTAGGACGGCGGCCGAGAGTAGGCCGACAAGCCCGCCGAGGAACGGAAGATCAAATAGATAGAACGAGATGTCGAGACCGAACTGCGCATCGACTTCGCCGGTATAGGTGCGGTTCAGCCAGGCCAAAACCATCTCCCACTGGCTGCTTGCAGCAAAACCGGCAAAGACACCGAGCAGGGTTGGCACACCGATCAAAATCAGCTTGCGAAGCTGGTCGAGAATCGCACGATAGGCGCCAAACGGGTCGCGACCATCGGGGAACTTTAGGTAGATCGGGCGGTTTTTGAACGCCAAGTAAACGCCGAGGCCAGTGATGGCACCGAAAGCTAGGGCGGCGGCCGCGAAGAGACCAGCCTGAGCATAAATGCGGGTGGTGAAGACTTCTTCAAAGCCGAGCTGTCCATACCAGAGCAGGTCGGTGTAGACGCCAGAAGCGCTGAGCAGCAAGACCGCGAGCACGACGATGATCGACAGTGCGATTCTTGCTGGGGCCGGGCGCTTTGGTGCACGCAAGTTTGTTGCAGTGGTCACGAATGTGCTCCTTGAAGTTGCCTAGTTACTTGGTCTTGCAGGTTGGAAGTTTGCTCAAATCAGCACCGGCGCTTACTTTGCTAAGCACGTTCAGCGCATCGCTGAGCTTTGCCACAGAGAAAACCTTTAAGTCGCCCGGGATGTTCCCGACAACCTCATCACAATTTTCTGCCGGGGCTAGAAAGTACTTAGCGCCTTGGTCGTAGGCGCCATAAAGCTTCTGACGAATTCCGCCAATCGGGCCAACTACACCCGACGCGGTGATGGTTCCGGTGCCGGCGACATACTTGCCACCGTTTAGATAACCCGGGGTCAACTTGTCGATGATGCCGAGGGCAAACATCATGCCGCCGCTTGGGCCGCCGACATCGCTGAGCTGCAAATTGACCTTGATCGGAAAGTCATATTTATAACCAACCAGGATGCCGAGGCGATAGGAGCCAGTTGCGTCTTTGACCGGTGAAATTTCTTCGACCAAAACCTTTGAGCCGCGCTTTACCTCGACCTTTAGCGGCGTCTTGCCATCGTAGGTGTCGACTACCGCGCGAAGTTTTTCAATTTCTGCAACCGCTATGCCGTTCACCGAGGTGATGAAATCGGCCGCAACCAACTTATTGCTCGATGCGCCACCCTTGGTGACTTCGCTGATGTAGATGTGACTCGGAATCTGGTAGCCCTGCGTGGTTAGCGCCGCGGCGATGGCGTCTTGCTGAGACTCCTCCATCATTGCGCTCGACTCAGCCTCGTATTGCTCTTGAGTCTGCTCTGGCGGAAATGCCTCGTCTAGGGGAATGATGATTTTTGCAGGGTCAAGATAAGCCGCGGCAAGCTCGAACCAGTTCGGTGTTTGTTCGCGGTTGCCCACCAAGCTCACGGTGAGCAGGTCTAGATTGCCCGCGGTCTTGTAGCTCTGTGCACCCTCGATCGAGATGACCTGTTTGCCATCTGACTCGCCGAGCACGTTGAAGGTCGGGCCAGGTTGTTCAATTACGTATGGGGTTGGCAGGTAGGCGCCAACCAGTAAGCCTGCAGAGAACAGCGCCATGAGGCTCCAACCGAAGAAACGTCGATTGCGCCCGCGCTGACGGCGATTTTGCCATTCTTGGTCGTCGAAAAAGCTCAACAACTACCTCACTCTGATTCGTTCAGGTTAAGCCTAGGTGAGTTAGCGTTATTGGGGAGGCGAAATGAGCGAGAACCAGGGTAACGGCGGCGGAATGAGCCCCGAAGATTTTGAGGCGTTCTTGCGAGATTTTCTGGCCGGACAAAACGGCATGGATGCCGACAAACTTGCCGAGGTTGCTGGTCTGCCAAGCGACCCAGCCGCTCTAGCCAAAATGATCGAGCAGATCAAGGCCGCAATTGGCGGGCTTGCCGGTCAAGAAGGTTCCGGAGTCAACTGGGAACTGGCAACCAAACAGGCACGCGAAATCGCCAAAAAAGACGCCCGGCCAATTTCGGAGGCAACTCGAAAAGCCATCGCCGACGCGGTGTCGATCGGTTCGCTTTGGCTAAATGGCGCCACTCAAATTTCGGAACTCACCAACGAACCGAAGTATCTTTCACGCGACATCTGGGTTGCCGATGCGGCGGTTTTGTTCGAGGCGCTTGCCCAGCCGGTTGCCGATCGAATGAGCGAAGCCTTGTCGGAAAACATGAAGGCAAATGCCCCCGAAGAGCTGTCGGCGCTGCTTGGTGACGCAAGCAGCCTGATGAAATCTGCGGGCGGGGCTCTGTTTGCAATGCAGTTGGGCCAGGCACTGGGCAAGCTGTCGGCCGAGGTGCTAACCGGTGGCGACATTGGACTGCCGATCTTCAAAGACCAGCGCGCGGCTTTTGTGCCCCAAAATCTTGAGGCATTCGTTGGCGGGCTAGAGATCGAGCACGACCAGGCCTACATCTATTTGGCCGTGCGCGAGATGGCGCATGCCCGATTGTTCAAGCACAGCATGTGGCTGGCCGATGCCGTGGTTTCGCAAATCACCGGCTATGCCGCAGGCATCTCGATCGACAATTCGCGAATCACCGAAATCGCCGAAGACTTTGACCCAAACAACACGGATGAACTAAAGCGCGCCCTCGAATCTGGAGCGTTCATCGCCGCTCGAACCGAAGAACAGAATTTGGCTCTCGATCGAATCGAAACCACGCTGGCACTCATCGAGGGCTGGGTCGACGTGGTGACCGAGGATGCAACGAAGCTTCTGCCGAAGTCCGCATCATTGGCCGAAGCCATTCGACGTCGAAGGGCAACCGGTGGGCCCGCCGAACAGACTTTTGGCACCCTGCTGGGGCTCGAGTTGCGCCCGCGCAAACTGCGCGAGGCCGCAACCATGTGGCGCAAGATTGGCGACGCCGTTGGAGCCGAGAAGCGCGATGCGCTTTGGGATCACGTTGACCTCTTGCCGCGAGCCGCCGACATTGCCGACCCAAGCGCACTGATTGCAAAAATGTCGAGCACCGACCAAGACGGCGACGACATCGATAAAGCTCTAAGGGATTTGCTCGGCGAATAATTGCAGCCGCGCTGGGGATAACTTAGGCGGTCATTTTTTGGTTCGGTGAAAATCGTGCCATGGTGCTTCGAATTAATCCCAACCAACCGGCGCTCTGGCGCGACCCGAAACGCATGCAGTTGGGAGTTGGCAACGACCAGCTGGTGCTAAAGAACCTGAGCAAGGCTCAGGAGCAGCTTATTGGCCTGCTGTATCGCGGCATCGCCGATGAATCATTGCCCGAGATGAACCGCCACCTGGGCTTGAGCGAACACGAAGCCAACGAGGTGCTTGATCAGGTGGGACCCTTGCTACTTCGCCAACCGAACCAGAACCTGATCGAGCCCGAACTATCGAGCGAATATATCGCCTCGGCTTTCTCAGAGATCATTCGAGCCAGTTTGGTTCACGGGGTCGACGGTCAACAGATTTTGTCGGCGCGCTCGAAACGAAGCGTGCACATCGAAGATCTTTCAAAGCCCGGTTTAGCGGTTGCGCTGGGCCTGGCCGCCGCGGGTGTTGGCCACATTGTCACCCACGACCAGGGTTTGGTGGGGCGTGCCGATGTTGGCCCAACCGGATACCCCAGTCAGCTCGGCGGTCAGCCTCGAATTGAGGCACTCAGAGCACTCTTTGCGGCATCACCGAATCAAACCTATGTTTCGCTTGGTCAGCGCCTGAGCGAACGGCATCTTGATTCGATCGACTGCGCCGTGCTAATTGGCCAACAGGTGATCGAACCCCGCAGATACGCGAGGTGGCTGAACCGAGATGTCGCTCACGTGGCAATCGGCTTCGACAACGATGGAACCTCGATTAGCCCACTCGTGGTTCCTGGGTTGAGCGCCTGTCTAATGTGCCTCGAACAGTTGCGCACGCAGCAAGATTCCAGCTGGCCAGTGATCGCCAGTCAGTTGGTTCAAACGACCAAGCGAACCGATGATGCGGCAAGCACAATGTTTGCCGCCGGATTGGTAATTCAGAGGATTTTGACTCGCCTTGATGGCTTTGGCGGATTTGAATTGAGCCCAGAAGAGCGGTCGGGTTATCGACTAGAAATCAAGAGCGGATTGGTGACCGAATTCACCTGGCCGGTTTGGCCGGACTGCGGCTGCCGATCAGTGGCGGGGTTGCAAAGCGGCGAGGAATCTTGAGCCCTCGCGGTCTCGACCGGCAAATCCCGTTGAGTCCCGCTTGGCCCAGCTGAGTGCGAGCGAGCGCTTGGCGCGAGTTAGCCCAACATAAAGCAGGCGACGTTCCTCGGCGATTTGGGCTGGCGTTTGGGCATAGCTGATTGGCAGATAGCCTTCGGTTAAACCAACGATATGAACCGAATCCCATTCAAGCCCCTTAGCCGCGTGAATGGTCGACAACGTGACGGCGGCCTTTACGGGTTCATGTTGCGACCTTTGGCGTTCATCAAGTTCTTTGGCAAAGTCGGCAAGCGTTGCGCCAGCCGGTAACTCTTCAACAATCGCAAGCAGGGAGTTGAGCGACTCCCACTTATCTCTAGCGGCGCCTTGCTCCGCAGGTTGTTGGGTTTGCCAACCCAGGGTGCGAATCACATTCGTGACCGATTGATAAACGCTGTTGCCACTTGGCGAAACCAGTTCGGCGCGAATGCCTCGAATGGCATTTTGAATCTCGACTCGCTTGAAGAAACGCTCTCCCCCGCGAACCTGATAATCGACGCCCGCTTGAGCCAGGGCATTTTCGATGGCCTCAGACTGCCCGTTTACTCGATACAGAATTGCGATCTCGCTCGGTTTCTCTCCCTGGTCAATTCGACTCTTGATGTCGAAGGCGAGTGCTGAGCATTCATCCTGGATGGTCTCAAATTGACGAATCCTCGGTGCAAGGCCGATTTCACCCTGGGATTGCAGCGGTTCGACACTGTCGTTGTCGGCGGTCAGGCGATTGGCGAAGCTCACGATTTGCTGGGTTGACCGGTAGTTGCGGGTCAGGGTGATTATGTTTGCGTCGGGGAACCGATTCGAGAAATTGCGCAGGTACTCGCTGGTTGCGCCGGTGAACGAATAGATGGTTTGGTTTGGGTCGCCGACCACGCAGAGGTCTGATCGATTGCCAAGCCAGGCATCAAGAAGAGCGTGCTGAAGCGGCGAAATGTCTTGATATTCATCAACCGTGAAGAACCGATACTGCTGATGAACGTGGGCAAGAGCACGCGGTTCTGAGCGCAAGAGCCCGAGGGTCAGCACCAGCACGTCTTCCCAGTCGACTCTCTGAGCTTTAATTTTGATGTCTTCGTATGCCGTTTGAAGCTCAAGGTTTTTAGCGGGGCTCAGGCCAGCAACCTTGGGCCTTGATGTCACGATCTCGACGTATTGCTCGAGGCTGAGCATCGAGTACTTGCGCCACTCGATCTCGGCGGCAACATCGCGCACCGAGCCAGCGTCAAGGCGAAGCGAGAGCCCCTCGGCCGCTTGAGCAATGAGTCGCGCCTTGGATTCGATTACGGTGGGCGCAGGCACACCGGCAAACTGCGGCCAGAAGAACTCGAGTTGGGCTAGAGCCGCGGCGTGAAAAGTCTTAACCGAAACGGCACCGATGCCAAGCTGGCGAGCTCTAGCTCGAAGCTCACCGGCAGCGCGATTTGTGTAGGTGAGAGCTAAGACGCGATTAGCCGAGAACTCACCCTTGGCGATGCCGTAGGCAATGCGGTGCGTGACAGTTCGAGTCTTGCCAGTTCCCGCACCAGCGAGGATGCAGGTAGGGCCAATGAGCGACTCGGCGGCCTGACGCTGCTCTGGGTCGAGATTCTCGAGGATGTCTTCGGGGTTCATGATGCGATGGGTTAGCCCTTGGCCTGCGCTTCAGATGCAGATTCGAGCGAACCGCCATACCAGTGCTCAATGAGCGAACGAGCGATAGTGATGCGCCCTGGCAGCAACATGTTTTTGGCCTCGGCGGCTAGGTCAATCTGCGGGCGCTTCGGGTATATGGTTGCGCTGAAGCCCATCATGAGCGAATAGGGGAAAGGCCAAGATTGACTGCCGAGGTACTGGGGATCGACCACGTGAACTCCGGCCTCCTCGTGCATCTCGCGAATGACTGCGGCGTTCAGCGACTCCCCCGGTTCGACGAATCCGGCCAACACCGACCAGCGGTTGTCCTCCCAGATGCCCTGCGAGCCAAGCAGAATTCGATCTTGCTGGTCGATTACCGCCACGATTACAGCTGGGTCGGTTCGAGGAAAGAGGCTATTGCCGTCGCGAGCACATACGCGCACCCAACCCGACTGCTGCACTTCCGTCACGGAACCGCACTTTGAACAATGCTGATGGGACTGATGCCAGTTGGCCAGTGCCAGCGCCTGCACATAGAGCCCAGAATCACGATCGCTCAGGCCGCCGCCGGTTCGACGAAGCATGTGCCAAGCGCCCTGGTTTGGCTCGAGCGCCAGCGCCTGATCTTGATTCAGCGAAACCATGATGACCGCAGAACCCTCTGGCTGACCAACTGCCGATTCGGTCGTGCGACCCAGATATGCCCAGAACTCATAGCCGTCAATCTGGTCAAAAGTAAGCAATTTCAGTGCCGGATTTGGCTGGTGCAGCTCGCCCTGAAGTAGGACTTTTCCCTCGAACACCGGAAGCACCAAGGTGGTCGGTTCGGCGACTAGCTCATCGAGCAGATTAGGCCTAAGTCGGCTGAGGTAGTCGCGATCGACTGCCGACCTGGCAAGTGGCAGGTTCAGGGGTGCATTCATCGGAGCCTCTGTCTTGATTCGCGTGGCGGTGCAGGGTTCAGAGCCAGTCATTGTCTAACCTGAAACACATGGCCAAATCTCCCTTGATTTTAGCTGCGTTAGCTAAAGACGCTGTCCCTCATGTTGACTTCAAGCAGGTTAACAGCCTTTCGAGCGGCGCCGGCGGCGCATTTGATACCGCCCTTCTGACTGCCCTGGATGACAAGCACTACATCGTGAGAGTGGCCAACACTCAGGCAGCTGGCACCGAACAAGAGGTTGAGCTTCGCGCATTCAAGGCCCTTGGCCCTGCACAACGCTCTTCACTGCCATTCGCAGTCAGCACCGTAGTCGGCGAAACCAAAGACCTAAAGGGCCATCGCGCACTAATTCTTGAATTCCTTTACGGCAGCCCGATTGACATCGCCTCGGTTGCCCCAGACAGTGAATTTTCAATGAGCATCGGCAAAGCGATTGCCGCAATTCACAACCTAGATCTAGCGGTCGTAGCAGATGCGCACCTGCCTGAGTATGACCTTGCCGAGGTTACCCGCATGCGAGTTGCCGAACTTGACCGAATGGCCGCAACCGGCAAGGTTCCAGCAGTCTTGCTCGAGCGCTGGGAATCGGCCCTCGAAGACTCGAGCGTTTTTAGATTCACACCGACCGTCATTCACGGCGCACTCTCGGGCGACACAGTTCTGGGACAAGACCGAGAGGTTACCGGCGTTTTGGCCTGGAGTGGCCTGAAGATCAGTGACCCGGCCGAAGACTTTGCCTGGATTGCCGAATCAGGCAATTTTGAACTGCTTGACAGCGTCATCAAGACCTATAACGCTCACCGCAAGGTTGCCGATGCAACTTTGCGCCAGCGTGCAACGCTTTATAAAGAGCTCGAGGTCGGCCGCTGGCTGCTGCACGGCGTCAGCAAGAGCAACCAAGACATCATCGATGACGCAATCGGAATGTTGGCCGACCTTGCCGAAGATGTTTCGACCGGAGCGCTTGGCCGCCTTACCGCTGCACCGATGGTGGCACCGGCCGCAGCTGTAATCGAATATTCGGAGATCACCGCCGAAGTTAACGATTCAAAGATTCTCGAAGTTGTCGAGATTGACGCGGTCGAAGAGACCTACGAAATTGAGACGTCTATCGAAGCTTCAGATGAAGAATTCGAAGTCATTGACCTTTCTGAGTCAAAGCCAAGCGAGGCAATCGACGACAAGACTCGTCCGATTGAGCTTCCAGAGAAAACCGACAACGAGCTCTTTTAGCCTTCTGCTTCTTGGTTAGCCAAGGCGGCGGCCCAGAGTTCGAGAACTTCGCGCTCGGTAGGCACGGCCGCCGGGGCAACCTCGAGGTTATCTGCAACAAAGTAGAAACCCACCGAAATATCTTCGACCGGGATGCCCGAAAAGCGTGAGTAGGCGACGCGATAAAGGGCAAGCTGAAGTGTGCGTTCAACTAGATCCAGGTCGTCTACCGGCGCCCGTCCCGTCTTCCAGTCAATGATCTCGACACCTGTTTCGGTTTTGAAAACGGCATCCAGCTTGCAAATGAATGTGTTCGAGCCAACGGTCAGTTGAATCTCGCGCTCGATCTCGACCGGCTCAAGACCTGCCCACCTTGAAGACTCGAAGTTCTGCTTGAGTGCTTCGAACACTTGGTCTTCGTAGGTTTCGTCGGAGTTATCTTCAGAGGTTTGTTGCTCGAGCGATGAAGCTAGGCCGAAACGCTGCTCAACCCAACCGTGAAAGAGCGTGCCGGTTCGAGTTTGCTTATAAGGCTTTTGAGGCATTGGCCTAGCAATTCGCGCTGCCATGCCCGCGGTGTCAGAGACGAAATCTTTGAAGCGCGATGCCGGGATGCGCACCGGCAACTGAACGAAGGATCGGTCGATGAGTGCGGCATCTCGCTCGGCAAGCAGCAAGTTGATTTGTTGCTGAATCTGATCGCCAGCAGCCAGCCCCTCTTGGTTTTCTTGTGCCAGATTGGTCCGGCCTTCGATGGCCTCTCGGGTCAACTCTGCTGCGGCCTCAACGATGGCTCGGTGCCGTTCACCGAATGGATCGAGCGGCCAAGTTTCGATGGCCTCTTGCTGCTGAAGCGGATTCTCGTCTAGCTGGTTTTCGACGATCTCATGCTGCAGCAATTCGGCGGCGCTGAGCAGGAACCTCGATACCTCACGAGCATTCTTGTTGCCTGGCTTCCAGTATGAGCCGGTCAAAAGCAGCTCGTCTTTAGGACGAGTAACGGCGACATACATCAGGCGCAATTCTTCGTTTAGCTGGTGCGCTTTTGCAGCCGCCTTGAACTCTTCTTGGCTGTCTCGAGCCTCGGGTTGGCTCTGCACATTTTTGTAGTTCCACACCGGGAGTGAATCTTTGTCGCCGCGAAGCGGATAAGGAAGGCGGCCAAAACCTAGCCAGCCTGCCCCTCGGCCATCTCCCGGAAAATCACCCTCGATTAGATTGGCGACCGCAACGTTGTTCCACTCGAGACCCTTGGCTGCGTGAATGGTCAAAACCTGCACAACTCCGCGCTCTGGGTTGGTGTTAGGAACCTCGAAGCGTTCGCGTTGGTCGGCAAATTCGAGCCACTCTAAGAAGCCACCGAGATAAGGCTGGTGATTGCTGGCCGCATAGTTCGAGACGATGTTTGCAAAGGCGTTGAGGTGAGCCATCGGGTTTTTGCGACGTGGGTTGGCGGTTACTTCGATGTCTAGCCAAAGCTCTTGTTCAACGGCTCGAACAAAGTCGACCAGCGGCATGCCGGTTCGCCGGCGCAGGCTGCGAAGCAAGGCGGCCGCGTCTCGCATGCGAACCAAACCAACTTCGCTAATGCCGGTGAAGTCGGTATCTGGTTCGTCGAGCAGCAGGTCTAGGGCATCAACAATCGAAACCGCGTCTTCGGGTGCCAAGCTTTCTCGAATTTTGGCGCGAAGCTCATCATCTTTGGGTTTCGATTTCAGGTTTGCGTAGCGACTCAACCGTTCTAAGTCTTTCGCTGCGATGCGCCAACGCGGCCCAGCCAGCAATCGGATCAGCTGCGACCCCGCTTGCGGATAGTGAATTACCCGAAGCGCACTGACTAGGTCGACAACCTCTGGGGTTTCGAGCAAACCACCCAAACCAACGACCTCAACCTCGAGACCCAGTGACTCCATCGCCTCGACGTATAGGTGCATTTGGCTGCGCTTGCGCAAAAGAAGCGCACCAGTTTGGTCTCCTGTCATTCGCGCCTTGAACCAATTGGCAACGCCATGTGCCTCTTGAACCATATCTTGTGAAAATTCGACCTGAACCGACCCCTCACCCGAACCCTCTCGAGGCTTCAGTTCGACCACTTTTAGGTCGCCGGCTAGGTGGTTAGCCAACTGCAACACGAGTGCCGGGTTGCGCCAAGAAGTTGAAAGCGTGAAATTCGATGAACCTGGCTTTGCCTCGAAATCTTTATGGAACTCGGCCAGGTTTGATGAACTGGCCCCGCGCCAGCCATAGATGCTCTGGTTTGGGTCGCCGACCGCAAATACAGATTTGCCAGCAAACAGGTTTTTTAGCAGTCGGGTCTGCAAAAACGAGGTGTCTTGATATTCGTCGAGCAAAACCTGACTGTAGGTAGTGCGCTCGCGCTGGCCGAGCGCTGGCACCTCTCGAACAGCTCTTTCGGCAAGCGAAACCTGATCGGAATAGTCGACATAGCCCTGCCGCTGCTTTTCTTGAGCGTAGGCCTCGGCGAGCTTGGCAATGACCGGAGTGCCCAACAGCGGAGTGATCAGTTTCTCCATGTAGCCAAATTGGGTGGTGTCTGTTCCGCCAGCCTTTTTGGGCAAGTTTGAGAGCGTGTCGCTGATGTCTTGAATGACCGCCTCAACCTGACTCGCGTTGGCGATGTTGTCGTTCATGCTTTGGGCAAGAGCCAAAACTGCCTCGACCAAGGGGTTCAGATTTATGTCTAGGTCGGTTAGGCGCGAATCGATATCGGCACCGTGCTTGACAATCACCTCGCGAGCCAATTGATAGGCGGCTGCCTCGGTTAGCAGAGCCGCCTCTGGTTCGTAGCCAATGGCCAGCGCAAAGTCGCGAAACAGCCCGTTGGCGTAAGCGTTGTAGGTAGAAATAGTTGGTGCCGTGAAATCGAAATCTAGATCTTCGGGCCAGAGATCGCTTGCCCGAAGTTTGAGCAGGCTTTCGTAGATGCGCTTGGATAATTCGGCAGCCGCTTTTCGGGTAAAGGTAAGGCCCAAAATTTGTTCTGGGCGCGCGTAACCATTGGCAACCAACCAAAGCACTCGAACAGCCATGAGCTCGGTTTTGCCGCTGCCAGCACCGGCAACTACCAGCGAAGGCGAATCAATCGGCGCATCTTGCACGGCTGCCTCTTGCTCTGGGGTGAGCTCGAACGGCTTGATGACTCGATAAACATCGTTTGCGCTGAACTTGTGGTTAGCCAACATAGGTCACCGCCTTGACAAGGTGAAGTTGGCAGGTGCCATATTCGTTTTCGTTCTCACAGTGCGAACCGACCTGTGCCACAAAAACACGATCGGCCATGCCATCTGTGGAAACCCGAATCATCTCTTCGAATCTGGCTCGAGACTGCTCATTGCTAGCCAGCGATTCTTGTGACCGTTCAACCGGTTTGTCGCCTTAGATCAGAAACAGCTTGGCACCGGCAAGGGTTGACTGGGTTGGCATTTCGGTTAGGTGATCGAAGGCGCCGTTTTCGAAAGCGAGTTGATACATGCCCAGCTGGGCATGCTCTGCCGCTTGATCTCTCGAGATATCTCGCGAGCCGGTTTTTAGATCGACAATCATGACCCGACCATCGGGAAACAGTTCGAGGCGATCGACCTGGCCACTAACCGTGGCCTGGCCAGACTTGAATTGGAAACTCACTTCGCGGCCAATCACCTGAGCGCCATCGGCCTCGAACTTGCGAAGGTATTGAACCAGGTTGGAAACCATGCGCTTGGCCTTGCGCTCGCCCGCTTGCGCCAACCAGGCCGATTCAAAACTAAGCGTGTGCCACTTTGACTCAACCAGCGACCAAAGCTGCTCTTCGGTTTGCATGCTGATGTCGGCGGATTCGAAAACACTGTGCACCAGGGTGCCGAGGTTGGCCGAAAAAGTTGAGTCGCTGCCGCCGTGGGCATTTAGGAACCAATGCAGCGGGCACTTCAGATAGTTTTCGAGTTGCGACGGGCGAAGGTAAATTGCCGCTTCTGGGTCGGTTAGGTCGGTCAGCGGCTCGATGGTTGAAAGAGGAAGCAGCCCTTGCCAGCTGGCGGGGTGAGCCCCGGCGATGCCGGCGGCAGCCAAGCGCGCGAGGCCCAGCGCAGCCGAGGCTTTGACCGATTGGTTGGCAGAGCCGGCCAAGGTGCGCCTGAGAGCACCCGATAACCCGCGCAGAGTCAGTGAGCCACCCTCGAAACCAACCGGCTCGGGCACCTGACCGAGCAGCAACCCAACAAACTGAGAGAGTTGGTTGTCTTCGGAGTCGGGCGCAGAGATTAGGAGTCGCTCGCTAGCCGCACCAACCGTTTTGTAAAGCATGCGAAGTTCGTCGGGTAACTCGGAGCGGCTCAAGTCGTTTGGGTTTTCAAGGCGACCGGTGATCAAGCCGTCAAGAGCTGTTGCACCGAGCAGTGAGCTGCGTGGGCGAAGGTTTGGCCAAACGCCCTCGATGAGCCCGGGAAGAGCAACCACCTTGAACCGTCGAGAAATTAGCCCGGATGGCGTGACCAGAGCCACGCTTTCGTGACTTTGACTGTTCAGCGCCAAGGTGTCTTCGGGTAGGCCGAGGGCTAGCTGGGAATCGACGAATGCGGCAGCATCGCCGTTTGGATTGCGCTCGACGAAACGATTGGCCGCAGCGAAAAGAGCGACCACTGCGTCGAGGTTGCGATTTGCCTGCAAGGCGACCTCGCCGATGCCTTTGGCCAGTTCGCCCCATTGGCGCTCAAGACCGCTGCCCGACCAAATATGCCAAAGCAGGTCTTCGATGCTCTTGCTCGAATCAGAACCGATTTGAAGCGCCTCAAAATAGAGCTTCAAGAAGCGATCTACCCGTTTGCCCTCTTGGCTCTTGAGCGTGACTACCGATCCTTCGGCGTCGAAAAGAGCCAGGATGAGTTCGTCGCTGTTGCGAGCGCCCTCGGCGGAGAGCTCTTCGCGGCGAAGCGACCTTCGAAGTCGGCGCAAACCGAGCGAATCAAGGCCGCAGATGGGCGAGGTGAGCAGCTCGAGCGCCAAACCGATGTCGGGAGCCTGGGCCAAATAGATTTGCTTGGCGAAACGCAACAGCATGCGTGACGCAAATTCGTCGCGAAGCGCACTCTGGGCACCAAGGATTTCGACGGGCACGGACTGGTGGGCCAAGGCCACCGAGTATTGCTCGAGGTTGCTGCGAGACCTTGCCACCACGGCCATTTGAGACCATTCAATGCCTTCGTAAAGGTGCAGCTCTCGAAGTCGGCGAGCAAGCCAAGCGGCCTCGGCTTGAGGGGAATTGAAAACCAGGCCTTCAACGCCCACGTCGGCGACTGCCGAGTCTTGTGCTCTTGCAAC
>ERZ1034365.1069-NODE-1069-length-14451-cov-7.498817_pt1 | contig 14451 bp, 9 predicted proteins | sample MGYA00520615_ERZ1034365 | MGnify/ENA primary metagenome ERZ1034365 (study PRJEB33736, sample SAMEA104284505) | Azolla filiculoides | biome: Urban; feature: Water surface; material: Ditch water | place: Netherlands | collected 2015-10-28 | depth 0-0.1 m ... | reverse complement strand
GCCCAGGTGACGTCTGGCCAATCTTCTACCTTAGGCGTTGGCAGGTGCGCAGGGCCCGAGCCGTCCAGATGGAAGTGCACGTGACGCGTGGCGGCACAGTTCGGAATCATGGCGACTGGTAGCGAAGCAGCGTGGGTTGGATAGTCCAGAATCTTGACGTCGAGCACGGTGGTCAAACCGCCCAGACCCTGAGCGCCAATGCCGAGGGCGTTGACCTTTTCGTACAGCTCGAGGCGCAGCTCTTCAACGCGGGTGAGGGTGTGGCCTTCAGACGCTTTGGCTTGCAGTTCGTGGATATCACAAGGGGCCATGAGCGATTCTTTGGCCAGCAGCATGGCTTTTTCTGGCGTGCCGCCAATGCCGATGCCCAGAATGCCAGGCGGGCACCAGCCAGCGCCCATGGTTGGTACGGTCTTCAGAACCCAGTCCACGATCGAGTCGGATGGGTTGAGGGCGTAGAACTTGGTTTTGTTTTCCGAGCCACCGCCCTTGGCGGCGCAGATCACTTCCAGCTCGTCGCCTTCGACGATTTCGTAGTGCACCACAGCCGGTGTGTTGTCTTTGGAGTTCTTGCGGGCGCCGGCCGGATCGAGCAGGACGGAAGCACGTAGTTTGTTGTCCGGGTTCAGGTAAGCGCGACGAACGCCTTCGTTGACCATTTCCTGGACGCTCATGGTGGCATCCCATTTCAGGTTCTGACCGACTTTGAGGAAAACGACGGCAATGCCGGTGTCCTGACAGATCGGGCGGTGGCCTTCAGCAGCCATACGCGAGTTGGTCAGAATCTGGGCAATAGCGTCCTTGGCGGCCGGGCTTTCTTCGCGCTTGTAAGCTTCACCCAGTGCCTTGATGTAATCCAGCGGATGGTAGTAGCTGATGTACTGAAAGGCGTCTGCGATCGACTGGATAAAGTCTTCTTGCTTGATAGCGGTCATGTTAAGTTCCCGGACGGCTGTTAATGGGTTGAAAGCGTTACACAGCACGCAATTATGCGCTTTTGGAATTGTAATGAAAACGGCATTGTTTGGCACGGTTTGATCTGGATCAATAAATGGTGCAACGCCGCACAAAACCCGCGTCAACAAAGGCTTTAACGTGTAAGCAGGGTGTAAGGCTTAGGTCATTAAATGATGACGTACCCAGCGTACGGTCCGATCTCTGGTAAGCAGGGACCGGTGCCTAAATGCCGGCCCGAGGCGTGTAAATACTTCGGTGTAACCAGGCAGTATCTAACAATAGCGAGGAGATGCAACATGTCGAAGGTTTATCAACCATCCGCGGATTTCGTGAAGAATGCAGCTGTGTCAGGCATGGATGGGTACAAAGCTCTGTGTGCCGAAGCAGAACAAGATTACGAAGGTTTCTGGGCCAAGCGCGCCAAGGAACTCCTCAGCTGGCAGACCCCGTTTACCAAGACGCTGGACGAATCGAATGCGCCTACTTATGGCTGGTTTGTTGATGGCAAGCTGAATGCTTCCTACAACTGTCTGGATCGTCAGGTTGAGCGTGGCCTGGGCGACAAAGTTGCTTTGATTTTTGAAGCCGACGATGGTCAAGTCACCAAGGTTACCTACAAAGAGCTGCTTGCTCGCGTTTCGAAGATTGCCAATGCGCTGAAAGAACTCGGCGTAGAAAAGGGTGATCGCGTCATTATTTATATGCCAATGACCATTGATGGCATTGCTTCGATGCAGGCTTGTGCCCGTATCGGCGCAACGCACTCCATCGTGTTCGGTGGCTTCTCGGCCCAGTCCCTGCGCGACCGCATTGAAGATGCTGGCGCCAAGGTACTCATTACCAGTGACGGCCAGTTCCGTGGTGGTAAGTCGCTGCCGTTGAAGGCGATTGCAGATGAAGCATTCGGCATGGGTGGTTGTGAGAAATGTACGAGCGTGTTGGTGTTCAAGCGTACCGGTGCCGATGTCAATATGACAGCTGGCCGTGATGTTTGGGCTGACGATATCGTTAATAAGCAGTCGGATCAGTGCGAGCCAGTCTGGGTTGAAGCTGAACATCCACTGTTCCTGCTCTATACCTCGGGTTCGACCGGTAAGCCAAAGGGTGTTCAGCACTCGACCGGTGGCTACCTGCTGCACGCCATGCTGACGATGCTCTACACCTTCGATCTGAAGAAAGAAGACATTTTCTGGTGTACGGCTGATATTGGTTGGGTTACCGGCCACACATATATTACCTACGGCCCATTGGCTTGCGGTGGTACGGAAGTTGTATTCGAAGGCATCCCGACATTCCCGAATGCCGGTCGTTTCTGGGACATGATTCAGAAGCACAAAGTCAGCATCTTCTACACGGCACCAACTGCGATCCGTTCGCTGGTCAAGGCATCGGATACCGATCCTGCTGTGCATCCTAAGAAGTACGATCTGTCGAGCCTTCGTTTGCTGGGTTCGGTGGGTGAGCCGATCAACCCAACAGCTTGGGAGTGGTACTACGAAAACGTTGGTGGCAGCCGCTGCCCGATCGTGGATACCTTCTGGCAGACTGAAACCGGTGGTCACATGATCACGCCAATGCCAGGTGCTACGCCGCTGGTTCCAGGTTCGTGCACTCTGCCGTTCCCGGGTATTCAGGCCGCAGTGGTCGATGAAACCGGTAACGAAGTACCTTGGGGTCAGGGCGGCATTCTGGTTGTGAAGAAACCTTGGCCATCGATGATTCGCATGGTTTGGGGCGATCCAGATCGCTTCAAGAAGTCGTACTTCCCAGAAGATCTGGGTGGCAAGCTGTATCTGGCTGGTGACGGCGCGATCCGCGATGCTGAAAATGGCTACTTCACCATTACCGGTCGTATCGATGACGTGCTGAACGTATCGGGTCACCGTATGGGCACCATGGAAATCGAATCGGCACTTGTTGCTAACCCGATGGTAGCCGAAGCCGCTGTGGTAGGTCGTCCAGATGATCTGACCGGTGAAGCCATCGTGGCCTTCGTCGTGCTGAAGGGCGCCCGCCCGACCGGCGACGATGCTAAACGGATCATTAAAGAACTGTCTGACTTCGTTGGTAAGGAAATCGGTCCGATTGCCAAGCCTAAAGACATCCGCTTTGGTGACAACCTGCCTAAGACTCGCTCTGGCAAGATCATGCGTCGTCTGCTTCGCTCGCTGGCTAAGGGTGAAGAAGTTACGCAAGATACCTCGACGCTGGAAAACCCGCATATCCTTGACCAACTCAAGGGTTAAAGGGGAAATCCGGAGCGCCGCTTGCGGCGCTCCAGTCGCGATCATTCGGAGGAGGGTGGTGTGCGACGCCGGTTGTAGCCGGAAACCTGAGCCGATCAATAGAAGTCGGCCAATGTATGACAGAGAAACCGGCGTAGATTCTGCGCCGGTTTTTCTCTTTACGTGTTCGAAAGGAGTGAAAGCATGCCCAAGGGGATACAGAAAAGTGTACCCAGGCTAGCCATTGTTGGCTCGCTTGCTGTGCTTGCTTTTAATTTCCCGATTCTTTCGCTCTACCGTGGTCACGTGATGTCGATACCCGTGCTCTACATCGGTTTGTTTGGTGCGTGGTTAGTGGTGATTCTTTTGGCACGATGGGCTGCAGAGCCATCGATTCGCCATGCGCCCTATGGACAACAACGCCAGGATCGGACGAAGTTATGATCGACTCATGGCTGGTCGGACTGCTGACCTTTGCCTATTTGGGTGCGTTGTTCGCTATTGCCCGGTTCGGCGATCGGCGGGCAGATACAGGTCGCTCGGTAATGAGCGCCACAGTCTACGCACTGGGTATTGCGGTTTATTGCACCTCATGGACGTTCTACGGCAGTGTCGGGCGGGCCACGACTGGAGGCTTTAGCTTTCTGACGATCTATCTGGGTCCTACGATTATGTTCCTGTTTGCGGTAGTCATCCTCAAGATGATCCGCATCAGCAAAACGCTGCGTCTCACTTCTATTGCCGACTTTATCTCGGCACGTTATGGCAAGAGTCAGCTACTGGCGGGTCTGGTGACGATTATTGCGGTGATCGGCATCATTCCGTATATCGCCTTGCAGCTCAAAGCCATTTCCTACAGCTTGAAGATTCTGTTTCCCGACGACCCGGAAGCACTCATTCCGGATGCGCTGGAAGCGTTGGCCTTCATGCCGGATTCCACCGCAATTATCGCGATCATTCTGGCGGCTTTTACGATTGTTTTTGGTACGCGCCATTTGGATGTCACCGAACGCCACGAGGGCATGGTGTTAGCTGTGGCCTTTGAATCGCTGTTCAAACTCATCGCCTTTATGGCGGTGGGAATCTATGTGGTCTGGTTTCTGAATGATGGATTGGGCGATATTTTCGCGCGGGCAGAGGCGATACCTAAAATTTCGACGCTCTTACAACCCGACTCGGTCAATTACAGCAATTGGTTCTCTATGACGGTCTTATCCGGATTGGCGATTCTGATGTTACCCCGGCAGTTTCAGATCACTGTCGTCGAAAACGTTGATCCAAATCATATGCGCCGTGCAGTCTGGCTCTTTCCGCTCTATCTTTTGCTGATTAATCTGTTCGTGATGCCTATTGCACTAGCTGGCATGCTGCATTATCAGGGTCAACCCTTCGTGGCAGATACGTTAGTGCTAACGCTACCTCTGGCACAAGGCAATTCAGCTATGGCCTTACTGGCATTTCTTGGCGGCCTTTCTGCGGCAACTGGTATGGTCATCGTAGAAACGATTGCTTTGGCCACCATGGTGTCTAACGATCTCGTCGTGCCCTTCCTGTTGCGGCGTGATTCGGAATTCTCGCGACGCAAAGATGTCAGTGGCTTGATCATGCTGATTCGCCGACTGACAATCGTGTTTCTGTTGCTGCTCGGTTATTTGTATTTCCGTGGTGCGGGCGAGGCTTATGCACTGGTATCGATTGGTTTAATTTCCTTCTTGGCGGTGGCGCAGTTTGCACCGTCTCTGCTAGGTGGTATGTATTGGAAAGATGGCAATCGTCAGGGGGCGTTGGCGGGGTTGGTATTGGGTTTTGCCGTCTGGTTGTATACGGCTTTGCTACCATCGTTTGCACGATCAGGCTGGATGGATAGTGGATTTATTACCGATGGCCCATTCGGGATTTCGCTGCTGGCAGCACATGGGTTATTAGGTTTAACGTCTTTAGATCCGATAGCTCACACACTCTTCTGGAGCATGTTTGTCAACGTCGGTGCCTACTTTGCGGTATCCATCATGACCCGACAAGATCCTGGCGAGGTCGCGACTGCGAATCAGTTTGTGAATATCAACACGAGTAGTGCGCTTACCTCGCGTGTCTGGCGCGGGACAGCCTCGGCGGATGCCCTGATTGAGTTGCTGAAGCGTTTTCTGGGGCCTAAGCAGGCGCAAAGCCGCTTGCAGCGTTATGCCAAGAGCCGAGGTCTTGGCAAAGTCAGCAATCTGGAAGCTGATGCCGATTTTGTTGTCTTTTCAGAATCACAGTTGGCGGGTGCGATTGGTTCTGCTAGCGCGCATGTGATGGTTAGCTCCGTAGTTCAGGAAGAAGAGCTGGGTCTTGATGAGGTGCTGAATATTCTTGACGAGGCATCGCAAGTCCGAGCGCACTCTAAAGAGCTTGAGCGCAAATCCAACGAACTGGAAGCCGCTACCCGGGAACTACGTCAGGCCAATGAAAAACTGATGGAAGTGGATCGGCTCAAAGATGATTTTATGTCGACTGTGACGCATGAATTACGCACACCGTTGACTTCGATTCGTGCTTTTTCGGAGATGCTGCATGATGATCCTGAAATGACAGCCGAGGATCGGACTAAGTTTCTGGGTATTATCGTCGGTGAGGCTGAACGTCTGACACGCCTTATTAACCAGATTCTAGATTTTGCAAAACTTGAATCTGGTCGTGTTGATTGGGAAGTGGAGCGAATTGATCTAAGCCCGCTATTGACCACGACTGCAGAATCAGTGGGCCAGTTGTTCAGAGATAAAGGCACGGTATTTGAATTGGAACTGCCAGAAGATCAACAACCAGTTTGGGTGGACGTCGATCGAGACCGCTTGAAGCAAGTTGTGATCAATCTGTTGTCTAACGCCGTGAAGTTTGTGCCATCCGTTGCCGGTTTGATAAGACTGTCATTGAGCCATGACCAAGGGTATGCTCGAGTCGCTGTTAAAGATAATGGACCTGGCATTCCAGAGGCCTACCAAGGCATTATTTTTGAACGCTTTCGGCAGGGCGGTAACACCATGACTGATAAACCGCAGGGGACTGGTTTAGGCTTGCCGATTAGTCGGGAGATCGTGGAGCATTTTGGTGGCAGACTGTGGGTTGAAAGCCTATCGCAAGATGAGGTTGTCCAAGGGCATCCGGGTGAAACAGGTTCCACATTTATATTTTCCCTGCCATTGGCTGCCGCCGATGCGCAGGCGATTCAGTAGCAATTTAGTTGGGGGAAAATGGTAATGACACACAAAATTCTAATTGTTGATGATGAACCGAACATCGTGATGTCTCTGGAGTTTCTATTGAAGAAAGAAGGGTTCGCAACGGAAACAGCCGGAGACGGGGATGTGGCGCTGGATAAAGTGCGTAGCTTTATGCCTGATCTGATGTTGCTTGATGTGATGATGCCGAAGAAATCCGGATTCGAAGTCTGTGAAATCCTGCGCGCTGATACTGCACTGAAGCAGCCTCGTATCATCATGCTGACGGCTAAAGGGCGAGAAACAGAACAGGCTAAAGGTCTGGCCTTGGGCGCAGACGCCTACATGCTTAAGCCATTCTCTACAAAAGATCTGGTTGCAAAGATCAGAGAAATTCTTGCGGCTTGATGCTAGTGCAGGCCTCGTTATTTTAGAAGTTTGAAGGTGCTTTGATGTTTTTACGTGATTTGACTGCTAAGTGGCGCTTTGTCCTTGCTGTAGGCGTTCTGGGGCTACTGATGACGGGCCCTTTTTTGCTTACATCAGTACTAATCTGGTTAGGTGCATCACCGGGAATGCGGGAAGTTCTGGTGCAGCATCTCTTACCGCAAGTTCCTCTGGGCGGTATGCTTACAGCCAGTGGATTTCTGGTGGGGTTGATTCTGATACGCCGGTTATTTAACCGCTACGTTACGGGTATGGCGGCGATGGTTGAAGAGCTCCGGCTGATGCTTGGTTCAAACCGATCATTTCGTATCACAGAAGAGGGTCCACCAGAGTTACGCGAATTGGTCCGCGCAATTAATGATCTGGCAACACAACGTGATGCCTACATTGATGATGTGGAAAGCCAGGTTGCAAAGGCAAAGGCCAACGTCGAAGAAGAAAAAAACCGTTTGGCTGCGCTGATGTCGGAACTGGCTCAGGCAGTCGTAGTAAGCAATCTTGATGGACGGATCTTGCTATATAACAACCGAGCGCGATATATGTTTGAGTCCCTGGCGAAGGGGCCAACATCGGTATCCAGCGGTGCATTGATTGGTCTGGGCCGTTCGATCACTTCCATTCTGGAAACAAGTCAGGTTGATTACGCAAGGGATACGATCCGAATTCAACTTGAACGGGGTAATCGTCACCCAGTAGCCAATTTTGTGACCACCACAGACAATGGCCAGCTGATTCGTGTACAAATTGCCCCGGTTTTGCGCAACCGACTCGACAGTCAGGACGTTCAGGTTGCCTCGGGTTACATCTTGCTAATCGAAAACATTACCCGATTACTCGAGCAAGAGGCGCGCAGAGATGCAGCGTTGGGTGATCTTACCGAAGGTAGTCGGTCTTCGTTGGGCACTTTGCGTGCTGCTGTAGAAATGCTGGCAGATAATCCGGATATGGGAACTGAAGACAGGGATCGTTTTGTTGGTGTTCTGGCATCCGAAGTCACCCGTATGAGTCAGCGTCTTGATAATACGCTAACGCTGCTTGCTGATACCTTGCGTCAGCACTGGCCGCTGGACGATATGCTTGCTGCAGACGTGATTGAAGCGGCCGGGCGGCGCGTCCAAGAGCGTTTGAAGCTGCCGGTTGATGTGAATACAAGCGCTGTAGAACCCCTGTGGATTCGTGCCGATAGCTTCTCGCTGGTCAGTGCGATGGCCTACTTGGCGAGTAAAATTACAGAGGCGGGCGATGTCCGCTCGTTTGCGTTGAAGCTGGGGTCAGATGAGAAGTTTGTTCACATTGATTTGCTGTGGACTGGATTGTCGATGTCTTCGGAAACCGTATTGTCATGGGAAATTGATCCCATGCGTGAAGATCATGGGGTAAACCCACCCACCTTGCGTGAGGTGCTTGATAGGCACGCAGGTGAGATCTGGTATCAGCGTCAACGCACAACTTCCCAGGCCTCAATTCGGTTGTTGCTGCCGAAGGCTAAGCCAGACCAGGATCTATTGGCGAAAATTGATCGTGAACCATCCAGTGATCGTCCAGAGTATTACGATTTTGATTTATTTGATCGTCCGATGGGTCAGGTAGATCTTGATCAGCCTCTATCCAACCTTGTTTATACGGTTTTTGACACGGAGACAACGGGGCTAGAGCCTGCCAATGGTGATGAAATCATTCAGATCGGTGCCCTGCGTATCGTGAATGGCCGGTTGTTACATCAGGAAAACTTTGATCAGCTGGTGGATCCGCGTTGCCAGCTAAAAGCGGCCAGCATGGCGATTCATGGTATTACAGACAGCATGTTGCTCGGGCAGCCTACGATCGATCTTGTATTGCCGGCGTTTCATGATTTCTGTGCGGATACCGTTTTGGTGGGTCATAACGTGGCATTTGATATGCGCTTCCTGGAATTGAAAGAATCCTCTCTGGGTTTGCGTTTCGACCAACCGGTTCTAGATACCTTGCTGCTTTCTGCGGTGGCGCATCCGAACCAGCAAAGCCATAGTCTGGAAGCCATTATGCAGCGTTTAGGCATACAGATGGAACAGCGTCACAATGCGCTGGCAGATGCCACTGCAACGGCACAGGTCTTTATGCGACTTCTGCCGGCGCTGGCCGAGCAAGGTATTGTTACTTTGCGCCAGGCATTAGATGCATCACAGAAAACTTATTTTGCACAAGTGAAGTATTGATATGAATCAGTTTGGTGAAAACAGCTTTTCTGTAAATCGCGCGCAGGAACTCGCTAGAAAAATTGAAGAGGTTGATAGTTTCGAGACCTTAGTCGTTTATGCTGAAGAAGCACGACATATTGATGAATCATTCTTGAGTTCAGGTTTGAGTGGTTCGCTCACGACGTATGGTATTTCCTGGCTTAATGACTGCCTCGCTGCAAGGGTTGTTGCGCTGACAGCAGACGAAGCACGCTTACCTGCAGCCAATTGGTGCTGGATCAGTCTGGGCTCGGAAGGCCGTCATGAGCAAACCCTGGTAACCGATCAGGATAATGGGCTGATTTTTTCCGCGTCGGATGAACATGAAGCAACGCTGCTCCGTAATGTTTTTCTGCCGTTTGCACAAAAGGTCAATCAGCGATTAGCGGAATGTGGTTTTACCCTGTGTTCCGGCGACATCATGGCGGGTAACCCGGCCTGGTGCCGTTCGGAAGATGAATGGAAGGGTCTGTTCTTTGATTGGATACACAAGCCTGAACCATCGGCCTTGTTGAACGCCTCGATCTTCTTTGACGTTCGTCCGCTGTATGGTGATTTTTCTCTGGTTGCCCCATTGCGAGACATGTTGTCAAAGTGGGCACCCAATGCCGAAACCTTCCTGAGGCTGATGGCGACTAATGCGCTAGCGGCCGAACCGCCGATTGGATTTACCGGTGATGTGGTCATGGAGAAGGACGGCAAAGAGAAGTTCGTTGATATTAAAAAGTATGGCATCCGAATTTTTGTGGATGTTGCCCGCATTATTGGTCTAGCCCACGGCGTTGCGTCTGCGAGCACACGTACTCGTTTCATGGAAGCGGGTGAAAAATTTGGTATGTCAAAGCTGGATGTTTCAGCGGCTTTACAGGCAATGTCCGAGCTGCAGCGTTTGCGTTTGACACATCAGCATCTTGCGATCGATACCGGAAAAACTCCTGATAACCATCTGCATCCGGATGAATTAAGCACCTATGATGAGGCTGTGCTACGTGAAGGTCTGAAACAGGCCAAACGTTTACAGCAACGGTTAAAACTAACCTACCAGATATGACGAGCATTTGATGTCCAATCGTCTGAGGCTAATTCTCGGCGAATACGGCCCTGCACTTTTTGTGGTGCTTTTCGCTGTGGGTTTTACGCTTACGGTGCTTGTGCTTGCGTGGTTGGAGCAGCGTGGCATGAGCCAACGCTGGATCGGGTACGTCTTTCTGTTTTTGACGCTCTTGGTGTTTTCGCTTGTAGGACTATTTACACGGACATCAGATATCGCCGAGTATTTTGTGGCTGGTCGCCGTGTACCCGCTGTGTACTCCGGGATGTCATCAGGAACAGACTGGCTCTCCGCGGCTTCTTTCATTGGCTTGGCCGGTGCACTTTATCAATCGGGTTACCAGGGCCTGGCTTTTGTGATTGGGTGGACGGGTGGCTATGTACTACTTGCGTTGTTAATGGCACCGTATTTAAGAAAGTTTGGACAGTTTACTTTGCCAGACTTTTTAGCAACGCGATACGGTGGGCATGCAATTCGATTGGTTGGTGCCGTGGCAGTAATTCTTGCATCGCTGGTTTATGTAGTGGCTCAGGTTTATGGCGTAGGGCTCATTACAAGCCGGTTTATTACCTTGCAATTTGAAATTGGTGTTTATCTAGGTTTGGCCGGTGTGCTTGTATGTAGTTTTCTAGGGGGTATGCGTGCACTGTTGCATGCTCAGGCAGCGCAATACGTGATTTTGCTGATCGCTTACATTACACCGATTACGATTTTGTCCTTTGATCGTACCGGGATTCCTGCACCACCGGTGCTCTATGCCAAGGCTATGCATCAACTCCTCGAGGTTGAACACGAGGTATTTAATCGCCCTGAAGAGGTGGCGGTGCGTGCTATTTATGCAGAACGTGCGAAGCGACTCGAGCAGCAAATAGACAATCTGCCGGGATCGCTGGTTGAAGAACGTAAACGCATGGGCGATCAGATCGAAAAGATGAAGTCATCAGGCGCATCGGTACGCGATATTGTTTTATTGGAACGGGAACGTCGAGCACTTCCGGCAACACCGCAATTGGCACACGCGAAATGGCGCAATGATTTAAAGGATGCATTGCATCGTTCGGCAATGCCGGTCTCTGATACAGAACCTTTTGCATTGCCTGATGACGGCCAAAGCCGTGCCAACTTTCTGGCACTCATTTTTTGCTTAACCATTGGTACGGCATCGTTACCCCATCTGCTGATGCGTTATTACAGCATCGCTAGCGTGAGTCAGGCACGTCGATCAGTCTTCTGGTCGTTGTTTTTTGTGGCGCTCGTCTATTTGTTGGCACCGGCCTATGCAGTTTTTGTCAAGTTAGAAGTGTTGCAGCACACGATTGGTGTGCCGCTAGAGTCTTTGCCGGCATGGGTGAATGCCTGGACCAAGATCGGACTGGTCTCTGTTGTTGATATTAATAATGACCATCTGTTGCAGTGGGCAGAATTAACGATTAATCCGGATGTCATTGTTCTGGCAACGCCCGAAATTGCGGGGTTACCCTATGTAATATCCGGAATGGTTGCCGCAGGCGGTTTGGCTGCGGCACTTTCGACAGCGGAAGGTTTGTTGCTGTCCATTACCTCTGCGTTGTCACATGATATTTACTTCAAAATGCTCCGGCCGGATGCATCTTCTTCATGGCGACTGATTGTTTCCAAATCGGTGATGGTAGCTGTGGCCATTCTTGCGGCATCTATTGCGGTGCAAAGGCCGGCATCTATTGTGGATATGGTCGCCTGGGCATTCTCAATTGCCGGTGCAGCACTGTTTCCAGCCTTGGTGCTCGGTGTGTTCTGGCCGCGCGCCAATCGGGCAGGGGCGTTGGCTGGGATGATTGCAGGCCTGGCCGTGACCGTGTTTTATATTGCACGGGTGAAGTTCGACAGCATCCCCTTGTTAGGTTGGTATGGGATCGGCATGCACCCCTGGTTCGGGATCGATGCGGCTGCGGCGGGTATCTATGGGGTTCCCGTTGGTTTTGTGACGAATGTCATCATTAGCCTCTTTACTAAACCGCCCGGGCCGGAAAGCCAGCAATTTATTGAACGTTTGCGTTATCCGCGAATTCTGTACAACCGGGCAGAAATGTCAGGGAGGGGGACGGATGTCTGATTTGACACCATTACGCCTACAGCAAAAACGCTACTGGCAGAAAACGCTCTGGTTCACGGGGATTTTGCTCGTTGTGTGGTTTCTCGTGACGTTCGTGGCGACTTTCTTTTCAGCAGCGCTGAATCAGTTCACATTCCTTGGCTTGCCTCTGGGTTATTTCATGGCCGCTCAAGGCGCGTTGATCGTTTATATTGTGCTGATTGGTTTGTATGCCTTTCTGATGAACCGGTTGGATCGTCAGTTCGGTGTTGATGAACAATGAGTGAGCTCGCGTTTATCGTAGCGATCCGTGGGCTCCTGGAGTTGGTGCTCTGGCTTTTGATCGGGCGTACGGCCTTACTGCTACTTGCTGGCCGTTATGGCGCAGATAACGCAGTGATCCGTATGTTCGATTTTCTGTTGAAGCCGGTGCGTGCGTGTAGCGATAGGCTTATGCCAACTGTCTCTGGCGCGGTAAAAGATGCAGTGATTTTTATTTTGCTGTTATTGATCTGGCTGGGCTTGGGGGTGGCAAAGCTGACATTGGTTGCCAGTTAAGTTACCGCACGCGGGCATCTTGCAAAAAAGCCTGGATATCGGTATAGTCCTGCTCCTTGCAGTAGGCGCGTAGCTCAGCTGGTTAGAGCACCACCTTGACATGGTGGGGGTCGTTGGTTCGAGTCCAATCGCGCCTACCAACGAATTCAGAACTGAAAGCCAGTGTCAGATTCGCCGAATATCGCAATCAAAGCGACCCCGGCTACCTGCTCTGGCTTTTTTGTTGTCTTCTTTTTGTACGCGAGTCCAAGATGCCAGTCATTACCTTGCCTGACGGTTCCAAGCGTGAATATCCCCAGCCAGTAAGCGTGCTGGATGTTGCTGCCAGTATTGGCGCAGGCCTTGCTCGTGCTGCTTTAGGTGGCCGCATTGACGATAAGTTGGTGGATACCAGCTACGTGATTGAAACCGATTCGCCACTGGCCATCATTACGGATAAAGACCCGGAAGGGTTGGATCTGATCCGTCACTCCACCGCGCATTTGCTGGCATATGCCGTGAAAGAGCTCTACCCGGATGCTCAGGTGACCATCGGCCCAACCGTTGAAAACGGGTTTTATTACGATTTCGCCTACTCCCGCCCATTTACGCCGGAAGATCTGGCTGCCATTGAAAAGCGTATGGCTGAGTTGGCCAAAAAGGACATTCCGGTTACCCGTGAAGTCTGGTCACGTGATGATGCCGTCAAGTTCTTCGAAGGGCAGGGCGAGCGCTACAAGGCTGAGCTGATTGCGGCAATTCCGCAGGATCAGGACGTGTCGTTGTACCGCGAAGGCGACTTCATCGACCTTTGCCGCGGCCCGCACGTACCGTCGACCGGTAAGCTCAAGCACTTCAAACTGATGAAGATTGCCGGTGCCTACTGGCGCGGTGACCCTAAGAACGAACAGCTGCAGCGTGTGTACGGCACGGCCTTCGCCAAGAAGGAAGAGCTGGAAGGCTACCTCCACATGTTGGAAGAGGCCGAGAAGCGTGACCACCGCCGTCTGGGCCGCTCACTGGATCTGTTTCACATGCAGGACGAAGCGCCTGGCCTCGTATTCTGGCACCCCAAGGGCTGGGCTGTCTGGCAGGAAGTGGAGCAGTACATGCGCCGCGTCTATCGCGACAATGGTTACCAGGAAGTGCGTTGCCCGCAGATTCTGGACCGCTCCCTGTGGGAAAAATCCGGTCATTGGGATCATTATCACGAGAACATGTTCACGACCGAGTCGGAAAAGCGTCACTACGCGCTAAAGCCGATGAATTGCCCGGGTCACGTGCAGGTATTTAACGCGGGTCTGCGTTCGTACCGTGATTTGCCGCTGCGCTACGGCGAATTCGGCTCCTGTCACCGCAATGAGTCATCGGGTGCTTTGCATGGCCTGATGCGTGTGCGCGGTTTCGTGCAGGATGACGGCCATGTGTTCTGTACCGAAGACCAGATCGAAGCCGAAGTCACGGCGTTCAATGCGCTGGTGAAGCAGGTGTATGCCGATTTCGGTTTTAACGAGGTGGCCGTTAAGCTGGCGCTGCGTCCAGAAGGCCGCGTTGGTTCCGACGAAATCTGGGACAAAGCCGAAGCCGCTCTGCGTGCGGGTCTGAGTGCCTCCGGTCTGGAATGGACTGAGCTACCGGGCGAGGGCGCCTTCTACGGTCCAAAGATCGAATTCCACATCAAGGACGCCATTGGTCGTTCGTGGCAGTGCGGCACGATGCAGGTCGATTTCTCGATGCCGGGACGTCTGGG
>ERZ1034365.1068-NODE-1068-length-14456-cov-2.849642_pt1 | contig 14456 bp, 18 predicted proteins | sample MGYA00520615_ERZ1034365 | MGnify/ENA primary metagenome ERZ1034365 (study PRJEB33736, sample SAMEA104284505) | Azolla filiculoides | biome: Urban; feature: Water surface; material: Ditch water | place: Netherlands | collected 2015-10-28 | depth 0-0.1 m ... | reverse complement strand
TTGTCGATGAAGGGTTGGATGGCATCGGGCTCTTTGGGGGGCTCGGGTTCGCTGGGCGCTGTTAATGCGTCTGCCGCAACAGGCGTGTCGCCAGCCTCGGCTCCTGTAACTTGAGCGTTGCCGCCTGTTTCTGAAGTTTGTTCGGGTGCAGCTTGTGCATCACCCGTGGCTTCAGTGCCAGCATCGCTGGCTTGGACTTTTTCAACAGACGCGTTAACGCCCTCGGGCACGTCGGGGGTGCTCGTTTCTTCCACTGCGGGTGTTGATTCTTCGGCCATCACAGTCGTATCGGCACGGGTTGAGTCAGCTTGAGTGCCTTTTGAATTTATTTTCAATATGCGGCGGCCCGCGCGCGATCCACCTGTACGGGGCTGATCGCAGGGGCTTGGTTGCCCCATTGGCTGCGAATGTGGTTGAGCACATCCGCGATCTGTTGATTGTTCAGTGTGAACAAATAGGGTGGCATGCCGTAGGGGCGAGGTCGATCGTGGGTGCTCGGGCCATAGCCGCCATACAAGGCCATTTGAATCAGGTTGTCGGGCTGCGCCAAGACAACGGCAGGGTTGCCTGCCAGAGATGGGTATCGTCCGGCTTTGCCTTCGCCGTTGTCACCGTGGCAGGTGGCGCAATGGTTGGCGTAAATGGTTTGCGCTGCAGGCGTAGAGCTAGCCAATGCGGCCGAGTGAATTTTTGCGTTGTGGTTGCTTGGCTCAATGCGTGACTTTAGGTAAGTGGCAATGGCCAAACTATCGGCAACCGATAAATGTTGGCCCACATGCTGCACAAATTCGGCCATCGGGCCGCTCACACTGGCAGATGTGTTTTGGCCTGCGCGCAGCAACTGGGCAATGTCTTTGTCTGAGCTGCGAGCGAGTGTGGTTTGTGTGGGGTTAAGCAAGCTTGGGGCAACCCACATTTGCGAAGGTAGAAATCCACCAGACAGGTCGTCCACGGCAGGGAAGCTGCCTAGAGCATTGCGCTGCCCATGGCAAGCGGCGCAGTGCCCAGCGCTTTGCACCAAATAGGCGCCGCGATTCCAAACGTCTGATTGTTGTTCGTTGGACTTAAACGGTGTGGGTGAAAAGTACAGCGAACGCCACACCGCAATGACGGGTTGCGTGCCCACAGGCCAAGTGAGTTGGTGCGTGGGCCTTGCCACGTCAACGGGTTTGGTGGATTGCAGCCAAGCAAACATGGCTTGCACATCCGTAGGCGTGAACACGCTGGTGTGGTTGTAGGGGAACGCTGGTAGCAGCAAGTGCCCATCGCGAGAACGCCCCCAGCGAAGTGCGGTTTGAAAATCAGCGAGAGTCCATGCCCCGATACCGTGTGTGCGTGAGGGCGTCAGATTGCTGCTGAACACGGGGCCAAACGGTGTGTCGATGCGTCGCCCGCCAGCCAATGGCTCTCCGCCGTTGCTGGTGTGACACGCCATGCAGCCACTGATGCGTACGAGGTATTCACCTTGCGCCAAGGTGTGCGGTGTGGGCGTGTCGGATGCCTCAGTTTGAGGTGTGTCGAATTGAAATGAAAAACGGCCCCAGTTGTCCCAAGTGACCCAAGCCGTGGCCAAGATGAGGCAGCCGAATGTGAACTTGAGTGCCCATGAAAAAAGGATTGGCATCTTATTCATGGCTGACCTTTATGAAGGTCTGGCGCACTGCCGCAGCGCAAGTCTGCAGGTGCTGTGGTCACTTTTGCCAAGCTGACCGTCATGGGCACGGGTTGTGTGGCTAGCCACGCAGTTACTGCTGTGGCGTCGTCGGGGGAGAGGCGCTTGGCAATCTCGGCCATACAGTCCGGCGCAACTGTGCTGCGCTCGCCTTGTTTCCATGCCGAGAGTTGTGCGCCCAAATAGGCGGCGGGTAGGCCTAGCAGGCTAGGAATGTGAGACGTGTAGCCCATCAATTGGGTACCGTGGCAGCTGGTGCACGCCGGTAACTTGCGAGACGCATCGCCTTCCATGGCCAATTGGCGTCCTCGTTGCATCTGAGCCGAACTGATATTGGCTGCAGGGGCTGAAGGTGGTGCGTAGGGGACGTGCAAACCAGCGAAGTGATTCGCCATCTCGCGTTGATATTCTGGTGAGAGTGGCTCCATCATGCGGCGCATCATGGTGTAACGGCGTCGCCCTTGAGAGAAATTCTCCATTTGGTTGTAGAGATAGCCAGCAGGTTTGCCCGCTAAGCGCGGGTAGTACCCATCAGGCCCTGCGCGACCTTGGTTGCCATGACAGGCTTCGCAGGGTTTGACGCGTTCTGACATGTCCATAGCCCCAGCGTACGGGTGCAAAGCCAATAAAACGATGAGCTGAACACCTGTCAGCAAAAGAGCGCGAGCGTTTATCAAAGTCTGGCCTTAGCGTTTGGCGCGTTGAATTTGCACGCTGGTGTACACCGCGATGGCCAACAAGATGGCTGCGCCCGTGTTGTGTAAAACCGCCAAGCTCAAGGGCCATTGCAGCCAAACATTGCTGATGCCCAGAGCGACTTGGGCCAGCACGGCCACCAAAAGCCACAAGCCCATGCTGCGTGTGTCTTCGCCACGTCTGAGGCGAATTGACAAAGCGACGCAGGCAGCCAGCACGACGAGTGCAAAGCTGCGGTGCGTCCAATGAATGGCTGTTAGGGTTTGCAAGCTCAGCATTTGCCCATCGCTGGTTTGGCCGAGTTCACGGTTGAACACAAAGGCATGCGACCAATCGAGGTCGGCGGGCATCCACTGGCCTTGGCACAACGGGTAATCAGAGCAGGCCATGGCGGCGTAGTTGGTGCTGGTCCAACCGCCTAAGGCAATTTGCATGAGGATGAGGGCGGTCACAAACCATGCGGCAGTTTTGAGGCCAGAAGTGCTGGACTCAACCATGGCAACACCTTGTTTGGCGCGCATCCCAACCAGAGTGGCAAGGATCAACATACCGCCCAACAGATGAAGCGTCACGATCACGGGTTTTAAAAGCCATGTCACGGTCAACATGCCAAGTGCCGCCTGAACGCCAACCAAACCAACAAGGAATATATGAGGCGCGACCATGGATGCATGGCGTCTAGGCCAAATCGCCATGGCGGCCAGCGTGGCGATGACTAAACCAAGGCCGCCTGCCAAGTAGCGATGGATCATTTCTTTCCATGCTTTGCCCGTCTCCACGGGCGCATGGGGGAACGCGGTCTCTGCATGGCTAATTTCTGCATGGTTGTCGGGAACACCCAGCAGCTTGCCGTAGCAGCCGGGCCAATCGGGGCAACCCAAGCCCGCGTCTGACAGTCGCACGTAGGCCCCGAGGCTGATGACGCATAGCGTCAGGACGATGGCAAATGTCAGTAAGTTATGGCGAACGGCTAGCAACTTTTGGGTCTCCTCGTTTTTCTAATGGTTTGTACTGTCTTAGGAACGCATCCTAATTGCTAATAATCTACATTGATTTAGATCAAACCCTAAAGGCGGAACAAATGATGAAGTTGATGGTCGGAGTTCTTGCAGCCGTTTTATTTAGCCCGATTTCCTCAGTTCATGCACAGCAAGGCGACGCCAAGGCGGGAAGTCTTAAAAATGCGCAATGCATTGGCTGCCACGGTATCAAGGGATATCACACAGGTTTTCCAGAGGTCTACCGCGTGCCCATGTTGTCTGGGCAGAGCGCAGCTTATATCGTGAGTGCATTGAACGATTACAAGTCTGGCGCACGCAAACACCCTTCTATGGGGACGATGTCTTTGTCGCTCAGTGCGCAAGACATGGCAGATTTGGGTGCGTTTTATGAATCCACAGGTTTAGCAGCAGAAACGCCAGCTCAGGCCATCGACACTGCCTTGGGTGCGAGTCTGATTGAAAAGGGCGGCTGTGCTGCATGCCATGGTCAAGGTCTGAGCAAGCCCATTGCCCCCAACTATCCCAAGATCGCAGGTCAATACTCTGACTATGTGTACGCCTCTTTGCGTGCCTATAAAACTGAAAACAAACCCCAAATTGGCCGCTCTAACCCCATCATGGGCGGTGTGGTGAAGCAGTTCTCAGACAAAGAGCTGAAAGAAATCGCGCGTTATGTGGAGAGTTTGCCCACCACCATGCAAACCATTCAACCCAACCGTTTCCGTTAAGAGGGCGCTATGACTGAATTGCAGTTCACATTGGCGGCCCGTGAGTGGCTGCTTGGCGCATCGGTGGTGATGTTTGCTGTGGTGTTTACAGCCATCTTGGCGTCGCATTGGCATCACCACAAGCATGCCGATGAGCACTTTCACACATCCACATTTGCTGAGATGGCCTGGTCTGTTGCGCCCATGTTGATGGTGTTTGCGACAGGGCTTGCAGGTGTTTCTTCTGTTTTTAGCTTTTGAGCCGTTGGCCAGTTGAGCATTCAAAAAATTTATAAAAGGACAAAGTTATGCGGGGCTTGAATAAATGGATGGCAGGTGCGTTTGCAGCAGTGCTGGCGCACAGTGCATGGGCTGGCTACACCTGGAATTTTCCAGAGCCAGTGACACCGATTGCTCGCGAAACGCTGCACGTTCACAACCTGTTCATGATCATTATCTTGATCATCTTCTTTGGCGTGTTGGCCCTGATGCTGTATTCGTTTTGGGCGCACCGCAAGTCGCAAGGCCATGTCGCAGCTAGCTTCACAGCGCCGCGTTCTACAAAGCAATGGCTTTTTGTGCTTGCACCTTTCGCGGTGCTCTTGGTCATTGACTATGGCGTGTTTGGTATTCCTGCCTATCACGCGGTCAAGATGTACGAAGACTCCAAGAGCGATGCCGAGCTGGTGGTCAAAGTCACGGGCAGCCAATGGATGTGGCAATACGAGTTTCCAGCAGAGGGTGTGAAATACACCAGCCGTATGACGACGCCTCGCGAGCAAATCGACAACAAGGAAGCCAAAGGCGAAAACTATTTGCTCGAAGTGGATAACCCTTTGGTCTTGCCAGTGGGTAAAAAGGTGCGTTTCATCACCACATCGAACGACGTGATCCACAGCTGGTGGGTGCCTGCGTTTGGTGTCAAACGTGATGCGGTGCCTGGTTTCTTGCGCGAGTTTTGGGCCACGGTTGAAAAGCCCGGCACTTACCGCGGCCAATGTTCAGAGCTGTGCGGCAAAGAACACGCTTACATGCCTGTGGTGGTGAATGTGGTGCCTGAAGAAGAATTCAAGGCATGGATCGCAAGCCGCCAAAAGTCCGGCACTTAATAATTAAATTAGTCTCAAAGGAAAGTTCATGGCACACGATATGACGCACGATTCGGCTCATGCAGGACATGATGAGCATTACCACCAAAGTGGCATTCGTCATTGGTTGCAGACCACCAACCACAAAGACATTGGCATCATGTACCTGATTTTTGGTATCACGATGTTGCTGATGGGTGGCGCAATGATTTTGGGAGTCCGCGCCGAGTTGTTTGTGCCGGGCTTGCAACTCATGCAACCCGAGTTTTTCAACCAACTGATCACCTTGCATGGTTTGATCATGGTGTTCGGCTTTGCGATGCCTGTGGCGACTGGCTTGGCCAACTACATGTTGCCCATGGTCATTGGCGCGCCTGACATGGCCTTGCCTCGCTTGAACAACTGGGGCTTTTGGATCTTGCCACCCGCTGCCGTGATGCTGACCTTGCCCTTCTTCTTAGGACTCGTCAACATCGGCCCAGGTGCTGTGGATACCGGCTGGACCATGTACGCACCTTTGTCGCTGCAAAGCGGCTGGGGCATGGACTTCGCAATTTTTGCGATTCACATGCTGGGTATTTCATCCATCTTGGGTTCGATCAACGTGATCGTGACCATCGTCAACATGCGCGCCCCTGGCATGACTTTCATGAAGATGCCTTTGTTCGCACACGGCTTCTTGGTGACTGCGATTTTGTTGATCTCCATCATGCCCGTGTTCGCCGGTGGCGTGACCATGGTGTTGATGGACCGTCACTTCGGTACGCACTTCTTCAACGCCGCAGGTGGCGGTGACCCAGTTTTGTGGCAACACATTTTCTGGTTCATGGGTCACCCTGAGGTGTATGTGTTGTTGTTGCCCATCACAGGTGCAATTCCTCACGTCTTGAGCGCTTTCACACGCAAAGAAACCTATGGCTACAAAGCTCAGGTGTACAGCATGTGGACCATTGGTGCTTTGGCTTTCGTGGTGTGGGCGCATCACATGTTCACCAGCGGTATGTCGGTGAATGCGCAGATGTACTTCATGTACAGCACGATGTTGATTTCATTGCCTTTGGCCGTGCTGTTCTTCTGTTGGATCGCCACAGTTTGGCGCGGCTCGATCACGTTTGAAACACCGATGCTGTTTGCATTGGGCTTCATCATCTTGTTCGGTTGGGGTGGTTTGACAGGCTTGGTTTTGGCCGATGCTGCAGCTGACCCTCAGTACCACAACGCTTACTTCATGGTGGCTCACTTCCACTATGCGCTGTACCCCACGACCGTGATGGGTTCGATGGCGGCTATTTACTACTGGCTGCCTAAGTGGACGGGCCATATGCTTGACGAGAAGCTGGGTCGCATCCATTTCTGGATCGTCATGTTGGGTGTGAACCTCACGTTCATTCCTCAGTTCTTGGTGGGCCTGTCGGGCATGCCACGTCGTATCCCTGACTATCCATTGATGTTTGCCGAGTGGAACAAACTCTCCACCATCGGTGCGTTCATCTTGGGGCTCTCACACTTGCTCTTCATCTACATCGTGCTCAAGTGCATCCGCGAAGGCAAGAAGTCTGAAGACCGCAGCTGGGAAGGTGCAACAGGTTTGGAGTGGACTGTGCCATCTCCTGCGCCGTATCACACCTTCGAGACGCAACCCAAGATTGACTAAGAATGAGCAACACCATGCACATGGATTCAGAGCATTCCGTCCCAGCTACGCCATCCGTTGAGGCCGATCAAGCCAACGCACGGTTGGCGGTGAAGTTGGTCATGCTGGTGGTGGTGATCTTTTTGGTCACGCTTTGGAAATTCCGCCCCATCTAACTATGTCTACCACTGAGCGTCGCGATCAGAAAAACATGCAACTTGCCTACCGTTTGGCGGGGGTGGCTGTGTTGTTTTCTGCCTTGGGTTTTGGCATGGTTCCTTTGTATGACGTCATTTGCAAATGGACGGGCATCAACGGTAAAACCAACACCGAGGCTGTGGCCGCTATCGCCAATACGCAAGTGGACACATCCCGCTGGGTCACGGTTCAGTTCTTGAGCCACGCCATGCCGGGTTCAGGGCTGGCATTCAAGCCTGAGCAGTTTTCAATGCGTGTGCACCCTGGACAAATGGTTTACACCCACTACGAGGTGGAGAACGTCACGGGTCAGCGTTTTGTAGGACAAGCCATTCCAAGTGTGACGCCTGCCAATGGGGCGTCTTACCTTCAAAAAGTGGAGTGCTTTTGCTTTGACCAGCAAACCTTTGGGCCGAATGAGGTGCGTACTTTGCCTGTTGTGTTTTACATCAGCAATGACATCGACCCTGGCCTTGGGACTTTGACTCTGTCGTACACCTTCTTTGAAGCAGTCAAAGAGCAAGCCAGTCTGCCAACGAATAACAACAGCCAATTGAAATTGTGAGGAAATCATGAGCCATACAACAGGAGCCGATGCGAAGGGGCATTACTTCGTCCCAGCCGCTAGCAACTACTCCACGACTTTGTCGATGGGCATTTTCTTGATGGCTTTGGGTCTGATCCTGAAGGTGAATGCAGTGCCAGAGGGCGCATGGGCCATGCCAATTGGTGCAGCCATGATTGTGTATGTGCTGTTCGGCTGGTTTGGAGAAATCATTCGTGAGAACCTGAACGGCAGCTACACCCAGTGGGAAGATCGTTCATACCGCACTGGCATGGTGTGGTTCATCTTTTCAGAGGTGATGTTCTTTGCTTGTTTCTTCGGCGTGTTGTATTACGCCCGCATGATTTCATTGCCAGAGTTGGCCAGCTACGAAGACGCGATCAACCCATACAAAGGCTTCACAGCTGCTTGGCCTTCCAGCGGCCCGATGGGTGACCCCTTTGAGTCCATGGGCCCTTGGGGCATTCCAGCCATCAACACCTTGTTGCTGTTGACATCGGGTGCGACCTTGACATGGGCGCATTGGGGCTTGATCAAGAACAACCGCTCACATTTGATTTGGGGTTTGATCTTGACCGTGTTGTTGGGTGTGGTTTTCTTGGGCTTCCAAGTCTATGAATATGTTCATGCCTACAGCGAACTGGGTTTGACTTTGGGTGCAGGCATTTACGGTGCAACCTTCTTTATCTTGACGGGCTTTCACGGCATGCACGTGACCTTGGGAACCATCATGTTGGCCGTCATTTTGGGCCGTTGCATGAAGGGCCACTTTTCAGAACACAACCACTTTGCCTTTGAAGCTGTCGCTTGGTATTGGCACTTTGTGGACGTGGTGTGGCTGATCTTGTTTGTGTTCGTGTACTGGCTCTAACTCAGCCGATCAGCGGCTCATCCTCTGAGGGGGATGAGCCCAAAATACGCGTTGGCAAACAGGGCGATAAACAACCCCACAGACAAACCGACGCGCAGTGTTAAGGCCTTGACCACTGAGTCGCTGTTGTCTTCTTTGTTGGTCAAACGGTAGAGCGCCGTGAAGAGGCTTCCTAGAATAATCAGCAGTACCAAAACTGCAAGGACCTTACCCATCATCTTGTGTTCTCCGTGACATAGTGATGCTTGGATTATCCGCACAATAACCCCCATGCACTCATTTCAATTCCGCTGGATTCCCCTCATTGCCACGTGTGCGTTGATGGCCGTCTTCTTGCGTTTGGGCTGGTGGCAATGGACCAAGGCAGCCGACGTTGAGCAACAAGTTGAAACAAGAGTTGCACAGTCTTCGTCAAATCCGGTCTTGCTAGGCGGTCAAATGGTCGACCCCAAAGCCTTGGATGGGGTATCCGTTGTGGTGCACGGCACGTTTGAGGCGCAAGGGCAATTCTTTTTGGATAACCAGCAACATCAGGGTCGTCCTGGCTTGCACGTCATCACACCTCTGCAAATCGAAGGCACATCCGTGCGTGTGCTGGTTAACCGTGGTTGGATAGGGTGGGGCAGTTCGCGTGCGGAGTTGCCGCAAGTCGTCGTACCAACGGGGCGTGTGGAAGTGCAAGGACGAGCCGTTGTGCCGCTGGGCAAAGCACCCGCTTTTGTGTCTGAGTCGGTGGGCAATACGGATGCTTTGCGCACCCGCATCCGTTTGGATGACATACAAGCCAACGCCAATTTCCCTGTGCAGCCCGTTGTGATTTGGATGAGCCCAACCGACTCAGCGGATGGCTTGGTCAAAGAGTGGCCCGAGGTGACAAACAAAGCGCCGATGCACAAAGGCTATGCGGCACAATGGTTCTTGATGGCGCTCTTGCTGTTAGCGTTCTTTGTACGCAGCAGCTATCGCAAAGCAAACGTTTAACTATTTATGACCGAGCCAAAATCTAATTCTGCAGATGCGCCTTTGAGCATGGCCGTTCATTCATTGCCAGAACCTCACTTATCCAACTTGCAACCTTCAGGCCGAGGCAAGTTGTTCGCCATGTTCTTGGCGTGTTCCTTGCCGGTGCTGTTGGCTATTTTTGTGTTCTTTGTGCTCAAGCCCAAAGGTGAAGCGAATTTCGGGCAGCTCATTCATCCGGCGCGTCCTGTGCCCGCCACATCGCTGTTGAATAACCAAGGCCAGCCTGTGGAGTTGCCCCAACTCAAAGGCCAATGGTTGTTGGTGAGCGTCGGCTCAGGTGCATGTGCCGCTGACTGCGCGCAGCACTTGTTCATTCAACGCCAATTGCGCGAGATGCTCAACAAAGACAAAGACCGTGTGGATCGTGTGTGGTTGATCACAGACGATCAGCCCATTTCTTCTGACATCCAACCCTTGCTGACCGAGACTACCATTCTGCGTGCCAATGATGCGGTGTTGAAGGCGTGGTTGGGTGACATGCCCGTCGACGAAGCCAAGCAACAGTTGTTTGTGATTGACCCCCAAGGCAACGCCATGCTGCGTATGCCTGCCGACATGCAAGGCAAGCAAGCCAGTGCAGCCAAGAGCATGATGCAAAAGCTGCTCATGGCCAGTGTGGTGTGGGACAAGCCCGGACGTTGATGGCAAGGACACAGACATGCTGACCGCCGACGTTCTTCGCCAGTACCACGCGCTGACCAAGCCGCGTGTGATTCAACTCATTGTGTTTTGCGCACTCATCGGCATGGTGTTGGCCATTCCGGGCGTGCCATCTTTGGATGCTTGGATTCGCATCACTTGGGCGTGTTTGGGTATTTGGCTGGTGGCAGGCGCTGCAGCTGCTTTCAACTGTTTGGTTGAGAAGACCTTAGACGCCAAAATGCGCCGCACCGCTTGGCGGCCAACCGCGAGGGGCGAGTTGTCCGATACGCAAGCATTGGGCTTTTCGGCGGCACTGTGCTCGCTGGGCTCATTCATCTTGTATGTGTTCGTCAATCCGCTCACGATGTGGCTCACGTTTGCCACGTTCATTGGCTATGCGGTGATCTACACCTTGGTGCTCAAACCCATGACACCGCAAAACATCGTGATTGGTGGCGCTTCGGGCGCGATGCCGCCGCTATTGGGTTGGGCGGCCATCACGGGTGAGGTGAGTTCACAGGCCTTGATCTTGTTTTTGATTATTTTTCTGTGGACCCCGCCGCACTTTTGGTCGCTGGCGTTGTATCGCGTGGAAGACTATCGCAAGTCAGGCTTGCCCATGTTGCCTGTAACGCATGGCAACCATTTCACGCGTTTGCAAATATTGCTGTACACCGTGTTGTTGATGGCAGCTTGCTTGATGCCCTTTGCCATTGGCATGAGTTCATGGTTGTATTTGGCTGTCGCTTTGGTGTTGAGCTTTGGCTTTATTGGCTATGCCATTGCTTTGATGCGTAATTACTCAGATGAGCTGTCGCGCAAAACATTCCGCTTTTCACTCATCCATTTGTCAGCGCTATTTGCGGCGCTGTTGCTAGACCACTACCTGTTTTAAATTAGATAGGTGCGTGCTTGTTCTCGACAGGCTGCGCCAAGAAAAGCGTCAAGGTGCAGGCAAAGCTAATCGCCGCCCAGAACGCAAAAAATGCCAGGGTGTAGACACCTTCAGGCGATACACCTATGGCGTGGTCAACGCTGGGAATGTCCCTTGGGTCGAGCACGGAAAAAACCAGCATTTCCATCAAAGCTGCACCAATTGCAGATGGCCAAGCAATTAAAAGAAAACGGTGTAATTTCATAAGGTCCCCCGTGTGAGATATGACACATGTCAGTCTAGGCCTATCTGGGGGAGGGGTGTATAGGGTTTGCCAGCGCAAAAGGCGGCACTTACCAAGAAGGTGACGGGCCCGACCCTCAGCACTGGCTCCACAGTTAGGGCTGCTTGGTTCCCCACCTGACCCGGTTGGCCGCTTCACCATGTGAGGAGGCCCGTCGAGGTCTATTGTAGGTCACATAGAATGCTTGGCTTATGTCGTACCTCGTGCTCGCCCGCAAATATCGCCCCAAAACCTTCACGGAGATGGTGGGGCAAGAGCACGTCGTGCAGGCGCTGACCAATGCGCTGACCACCCAACGTTTGCACCACGCTTATTTGTTCACCGGTACGCGCGGCGTGGGTAAGACCACCGTGTCGCGCGTGCTGGCCAAATCGCTCAATTGCCAAGGTGTGGACGGCACTGGCGGTATCACCGCTAACCCCTGCGGCGTCTGCCAAGCCTGTACCGACATTGATGCAGGCCGCTTTGTGGACTACACCGAGCTCGATGCCGCATCTAACCGCGGTGTGGACGAAGTGCAGAGCTTGCTAGAGCAAGCTGTTTACAAGCCTGTGCAAGGCCGCTTCAAAGTCTTCATGATTGACGAGGTGCACATGCTCACCAACACCGCGTTCAACGCGATGTTGAAGACGCTGGAAGAGCCGCCTGAATATTTGAAATTTGTGCTCGCCACGACCGACCCGCAAAAAGTGCCGGTCACCGTGCTGTCGCGCTGCTTGCAGTTCAACCTGCGCCCCATGGCCCCCGAGACTGTGCTGGAGCACTTGGGCCATGTGTTGGGCCAAGAAAACATTGATTCTGAGCCACAAGCATTGCGCCTGTTGGCCCGTGCCGCGCGTGGTTCCATGCGTGATGCCCTCAGTTTGACGGACCAAGCCATTGCCTACGGCGGTGGCCAGCTGCAAGAAGCAGCTGTGCGCCAAATGTTGGGCAGTGCTGACCGCTCGCATGTGTTCCGTTTGATCGAGGCCTTGGCTCATGGCGACGGTAAAGCTGTGGTGGAAACCTCAGAAGCCTTGCGCCTCAATGGCCTGAGCGCTGCGGCCACACTAGAAGACATGTCGATGGTCTTGCAGCGCATGGCCGTGTTGCAAGCAGTACCAGACATGGCAGAAGCTGATGCCTCAGACCCCGAAGCCGCCGAGATGGCGCGTTTGGCTGGCGTGATGCCGGCTGATGAAACCCAGCTGCTTTACAGCCTGAGTTTGCATGGCCGACAGGAGTTGGGTTTGGCCCCTGACGAATACGCTGCACTGACGATGGTGCTGTTGCGATTGTTGGCATTTAAGCCACAAGCTGCAAATTCTGCTTCGGCCTCGGCTGAAAAAAAAACTCTAATTAATCCGCAACGCGCCACTTTGGCGCCTGCTTCCGCTGCTGCTCAATCTGTTGCGCAGCCGGTTTCTCAAGCACCTTCAGCGCCAGTTCAAGTCGCACAGCCTCACATTGCGACAACGCCAACTCCCGCAGCTACACCTGTACAAACGGCTGCAGTGCAAACGCCGTCAGCTGTTCAACACGTGCCGCCAGCACCGCCCGTGGTTGCCCAACGCCAACCCGAGCCCCAGCCCGCAGCCCCCGTGCAAGCCTTGCCCGTGCGCGACATGCAGCCGCGTGAAGTGGCCCCGTGGGAAGACGACCCCAGCTACGACCCAGACGGTTCAGACAGTCCTAGTTACGACCACGACTCAGACGCCGCTGTGGTGGCCATGCCCGTGCGCCAACAAGCCGAGCCAAGCGCTGTGCTTGAGCCACAAATGCCCACCACCGAAGTGCCTCAAATCGTGGCCACGCCCGAAGGTGAGTTTTGGCACAAGTTGGTGATGGAGATGTCCGCTGCCGAAACCATCAATGCTTTGGTGCGCGAGCTTGGGCTTCAGTCTCAATTGGTGGCCCGAGACACCGACACTTGGATGCTGCGCGTCGAGCGCGAGTCGCTCAACAGCACCACCAGCCGTGAGCGCTTGCAAAAAGCATTGGAGACCGCTGGCTACCCTGTACGCCTGACGGTGGAAGTGGGCCGCGTGCAAGACAGCCCCGCCAAACGCAACGCCGCCGCTGCTGCACAGCGTCAAGCTGGAGCCGAGGCCATCATCCTCAACGATGCATATGTTCAAAGTTTGATGCGAGACTACGGCGCCAAAATCGTGCCGGGCAGCATCAAGCCGCTTTAAGTCCAACCGCTTTATTTTTTAGTTTGTAAAAGGGAAACACCATGTTCAACAAAGGACAACTCTCGGGCCTCATGAAGCAAGCCCAAGCCATGCAAGAAAACCTGAAAAAGGCACAAGACGAATTGGCGTTCGTTGAAGTGACGGGCGAATCAGGTTCTGGCTTGGTCAAAGTGTTGATGACTTGCAAGCACGACGTCAAACGCATCACCATCGACCCCAGCCTGTTGGCCGATGACAAAGACATGCTCGAAGACTTGGTGGCTGCCGCCTTCAACGACGCCGTGCGCAAAGCCGCTGAAACCAGCGAAGCCAAGATGAGCAAGCTCACCGCTGGTTTGCCACCTGGCCTGAAACTGCCGTTCTAAATGAGCGACACGTCTGTGCTTGAAGGCCTGATTCAGGCCCTGCGCCGTTTGCCCGGCGTGGGGGTGAAATCGGCCTCGCGCATGGCGTACCACCTGCTGCAGCATGACCGCGAGGGGGCTGAGATGATTTCTCAGGCCCTGCACCAAGCGGCGAGTCAGGTGCGGCATTGTGAAAGCTGCCACACCTTCACCACCCAACCTGTATGTGACACCTGCTTGGACGAGGGGCGAGACACCACGCGTTTGTGTGTGGTCGAAACACCCGCCGACCAATCAGCGGTCGAGCGGACGTCTGCCTACAAAGGGCAGTACTTTGTGTTGATGGGGCGCATCAGCCCTTTGGATGGTTTTGGCCCCAAAGACATTGGCTTGCAAAAACTCATCGAGCGTGCCAGCGACGGTGTGGTGAAAGAAGTCATCTTGGCTACGAACTTCACCGCAGAAGGAGAAGCCACAGCCCATGTGCTGGGCGAGGCCCTCAAAAAGCGCGGTGTGCAAGTGACGCGCCTAGCCCGTGGCGTGCCTGTAGGCAGCGAGCTAGAGTATGTGGACTTGGGCACGATTGCCCACGCGTTGGTGGACAGGCGAGACGCATAAAGAGCTGACGGCGCACCGCCTTCAGCTATGCGCAGCACATTCTCCG